>CYGL01000140.1_pt1 | contig 38595 bp, 70 predicted proteins | sample 485531 | NCBI WGS metagenome assembly CYGL01 (sample SAMEA3497897, study PRJEB9818) | human gut metagenome | reverse complement strand
GAAAACATGGCAAAAATTAGATTGACAGAAAATCAAGAAATAAAAAAGAAATGGCTAATCGAACAAATGGGCGATAATTACAAAGATGTTGACGAACCCTTAATTGATAGCGTGGCGTTCGCAATTGATAAACTTGAATTCATGGATACACAAATTAATGACGTTCCGTCTTTATTATCTGATAGGGTGTTTATGGCTAGTCGTGATAAGTTTGTTAAACAAGTTGAAAGCGGTTTGAAAATGCTAGATATTACCCCTCAAGCCCGCAATAAAGCTAAGATTGAAACTGCAAAAACGGTAGACCCATTAACAGAATTGTTAGGTGATATGTAATGAATTACGAAAAAGCCTACAAATATTGTAAATGGGCAACAGAAAACACCAATAAAAAAGTACCTAAATACGTTAAAAAACAATGTCAACTCTTTATCGATATATGGGATAACAATGATAATATTTCATACTTTGACCATAATAAAGCAGAAAAGATAGAAAAGCTATTGACATTAGTAAACGTTCCAAAGGGTGAAGGTGTAGGTAAACCAGTAACAAACACACTAACTGGTTTTCAATGGCTTTTATTGGTCGCTCCTTTTTGCGTTATGATGAAAAATGATAACACAAAACGTAGATATGAAAATATTGTACTTGAGATATGTCGGAAAAACGCTAAGAGTTATGTATCTGCATTAATTTGTTTAGTGCTTATGATACTTGAACCTAAATTCAGTCGATTCTTTACGGTAGCACCGACGGGAGCATTGGCTAGGGAAACATTTAAACAAATTAAAGAATTCGTTCGGGTTAGTCCCGCATTAGAAAAACATTTCAAATTGAGACGCGATAACATTATATGTACATTAACATCTAGCGAATATGTACCTCTTAATTATAGTACAAGTACACTGGATGGAAAGCTCCCGAATGTATGGCTTGGCGATGAGGTCGGTGCGTTGCCTGTACCTTATCCCCTTGAAGCCATGCGGTCAGGTGCTGTATTGTTGAAAAACAAACTGGGTATTATCATGTCAACTAAATATCCGACTGTAGATAATCCTATGGAAGATGAGGTTGATTACGCTAAAAAAGTACTAGATAATGTTATAGATGATGTTACAACATTTGCATTATTATATGAACCTGACAATCCTACTGGCGATTGGGAAACGGACGATAATATACTTGCTCACGGGAATCCACTTGCCTTGGATGTTCCCATTTTATGGGATAACCTATTATCTAAAAGAACTATCGCGATTGAAAAGCCCGCGTCCCGTTCTAATTTCTTGACTAAACATTGTAACATCATCACATCTGACTCAGGCGATGAAGCCTATATTGATATTAATGATTTACAACAATGTAGGATAGATGATTTTGATTGGAGCGGTCGGGACGTGTATGTCGGATTGGATTTATCACTCACCAACGATAATACATCCGTTGTTATGGTTACACGTGATGAATACGGACATTTAGTATCCCGTCCTATGTGTTTTGTACCAACAAATAACGTCGATTTAAAAACTAAGGAAGAAAAATGTGATTATCCTAGATTTATTGAAGAAGGTAATTGTATCGCATGCGGTGATAGCATTATTGATTATGGTACAGTAGAAAATTATATCATAGAAACGTTACAACAAGAATACAATGTAAATATTCTTGGTATTGGTTATGACCGTTACAACGCTATGTCATCCGTGAATAAATTTGAGGAATCGGGACTTGATTGTATCGAGGTAAAACAACATTCGAGCGTATTATCTGCACCAACAAAATTATTATATGAGGAAATAACAACGCATAACTTCCGTTATGTAACTAATCAATTATACGAGATTAACTTTGTTAACGCTATATGTACATATGATACTAACCTTAATAGGTATGTACATAAAAAGAAAAGCCGAGGTAAAGTTGACATGGTTGTTGCAACATTAAATGCAGTATGCTTGTTACAACAAAATGAACTTTATGATGGCTCATGGGTATGTAGTTGACATAATTAACTAATTATGTTATACTATATATGAGTTAAAAAACAGACAAAATAATTTACTTAATAGTCCTATGCGAGGAACCGAAAAATATAATATATGTCTTTTTTATCCGCCTAATAGCATGCGTGTTATGGGCGGTTTTTTCTAAATGGAGGTATTTATGGTATGTAAATCGAAAACAAAATTATATGAAAATTGGTGCAATATGAAAAGAAGATGTTACAATAAAAAGAACAAAGACTATTATAATTATGGCGGACGTGGTATTGTTGTTTGTGATGAATGGTTAAATGATTTTGATGTTTTCTATAATTGGGCTTATCAAAATGGATATGAAGATGGATTAACATTGGATAGAATAAATTCAAGTGGTAATTATGAACCTAATAATTGTAGATGGGCAACTCGGAAACAACAAGCCAATAATACACGTAGGAACGTTTTGTTGACTTATAACGGAAAAACTCAAAACATGCGACAATGGGCTGATGAGTTAGGTATCTCATATTATAATATTAGTAAAAGACATTATCGTGGGTGGTCTGATAAAGAATGCTTGTTTGGTCGGTCGTAAATTAGTGCTTGACATTGTTACAACAGGTATGTTATAATTGTTACAACGAAAGGAGGTAAAATATATGACAGAGTTAACAAAGCGTCTCGCTTTTAGATGTACAGAAGATTTTTACAACGAAGTTAAAGAGATTGCAAGTGACAAAGGGTTAAGCTATACCGATTACATTACTTTTCTCATTATGGATGATATGGCTAACTATTACGATGAGAAAGGAGGTGAATAGATGTTTAACATCTTTGGAAAAAAGGAAACGCGTTCAGATAATGAAGTAGTTGCTGATTTTGTTAGCGGTGTTGTACCAACAAATAAAGTTATTACTAAACAAGAAGCGTTATCGTTACCAGTAGTTAGTAAATCGGTTGACTGGATTGCTTCTGTAATTGCGGGCTTGCCTATTAAACTGTTACAACGAACTGAAAAAGGTTATATCGAAGTTTATAACGATTATCGCTTATCGTTATTAAATGAGTTTAGTGGTAACTGCATGACAGCTAATGATTTGAAACATCAATTAATTTCTGACTTGCTTCTTGAAGGTAACTGTTACGCGTATATTTCTAAACGTGGTAACAAAATTACAAAATTATCATATATACCTACATCTAAGGTAACCTATACGGAGTCTGTAGATAGTATTGATAAAATTATCAATGCATGGGTAGACGGTAAACAAGTACAAGACTATAATGTGTTTAGATTGGTAACAAACAGTAAAAACGGCTTTTCAGGTATTGGATTTGTATCCGATTGTCAAAACCTATTGAATACTATTTTATCTAGTTTAGATTATGAAAATAGTACAATTTCATCAGGCGTACGCCGTGGCTTCTTAAAAAGTAAATCCAAACTTGATAACGATAAAATGAACCAATTACGTCAAGCATGGCGAAAACTAACAAGCCCTAAACAAACAGATGTTCTAGTACTTAATGCAGGGTTAGAATTTGAGGACGCAAGTAGTACAGCAACAGAAAGTCAACTCTCACAAAATAAAGTAATTAATACGCAACAGGTATTATCATACTTTGGTCTACCTACTAATTTTTTTGAAGGTGCAAATAGTGAAAGTTATTTGACAGCGGTTCGGATTGCGGTGCTTCCACTTGTACGCCAATTTGTAACAGCATTAAATAATTACTTATTATTAGAAAGCGAAAAAGGCACATTCAAATTTGAAGTAGATACTTCTGAGTTATTGCGAATTAATGCACTTGAACGTTTTAATATGTATCAAATCGCGATTGATAAAGGTATATTAACTACTGATGAAGTGCGACAAATGGAGAACCTTCCTGTATTGGACATGCCTTATCTTAAACTTGGACTTGGCGATGTATTGTATAATATTGATAATGGTTCTATTTTCGTACCAAACACTGGCAGTATTGTGAACCCGAGTGAAAATAATCAAGAACTCAATAACGGTGGTTATAAAGATGAGCAAGATTAGAGATTTAAGCGGTCAGAAATTCGGACGGCTGACCGCTTTATATCGACTACATAACTACCATAAGAAACGGGTTCATTGGTTATGCATTTGTGATTGTGGTAATTTGACTGAGGTTAGTAGGAATAACTTAACTAGGGGAGTTACAAAGTCATGCGGTTGTAATAAAGGCGAACATCACAATGATATAAACTCGCGTTTGTATAGAATATGGAGACATATTAAAGAAAGATGTTATAATAAAAACGCTAATAATTACGCCCGTTATGGCGGACGTGGTATTGTTGTTTGTGATGAGTGGAAGCATAGTTATCTATCATTTAAAGGATGGGCTTTAAGTAATGGTTATCGGGATAGTTTAACCATAGATAGAATTGATGTTGATGGTAATTATGAGCCTGATAATTGTAGATGGGTAGATTATAAAACACAAAACAGAAATAAAAGAAACAACAGAAACATCACTATCAATGGTGAAACGCATTGTTTGAAGGAATGGTGTGAGATTTTAAATCTTAGTTATGATACTGTTTATAGACGCATAACAATATATAACTGGTCTATTTATGACGCCTTGGAAATTAAAAATTAACCCTTTACAAACTGTTATAACATATGATATAATAAGTATTGTAAAGGAGGTGAATTGTTAGCCGTGAAATTAGAAATAAGAAATAATGGGATTAGCTTAACAGGTTATGTAAATGCAGTAGGAAGAGAAAGCCGTGAACTACGCGATATGCACGGGAAATTTATTGAAATTATCAAACCTGAAGCATTTAAAAATAGCCTAGAAAAGCGTCCGAAAGTTGGTTTAATGTTAAACCATAAACGAGATTTAACGCCGACGAAGTATGAATTGTATGAAGATAATATCGGGCTAAGAGCTTTTATCGATATTGATGACCCTGAAGTTATTGAATTAGCAGAACATAATAAACTAACTGGCTTCTCCTTTGGTTTTGTTGCTAAGGCTGACGAATGGGATACAAGCGGGGAAATTAGAAAACGTACTATTGATGAATTGGATTTACAAGAAGTATCTATCTTATCTGTAACACCCGCATATATTGGTACAAGCATAGAAATGCGTGACGATGAACTCAGGGAAGAACGCGTATTAATTGACGATGTAGAAACTGAGGACAATCGCGTAAACATGGATTATCTCGATACATATAAAAAGCATTTAGAATTTTTAAAAGGAGACTATTAATAATATGAAATTTTTAATTGAAAAACGCAACGCATTGGTAGATGAAATTAACGCTATTTTCACACAAGCGGAAACAGAACAACGTGCTTTGACTGAAGATGAACAAGCAACTTTCGATAAAAAAACAGCAGAATTGAAAGCACTTGATAAAACAATTGAAGCTAAAAAAGAAGCTCGCTCTTTATCTATGATGGAAGATGAAACACCAAAGACACCTGAGGAAAAAGAGGAAAAACGCTCCGTAGAGGAAACTGAACGCCGAGCATTCGAAACTTTGATTCGTGAAAATCGTACAGCGGGTAACGTTACTAAAACTGACAACGGTGCTGTAATTCCAACAACTATCGCAAATCAAATTATCAAACGTGTTAAACAATTGGCACCATTATATGCATTGGCTACTAAGTTTAATGTTAAAGGTAAATTAACATTCCCAGTAGCGGGCGATGATTTCACTACTGGTTATCATGATGAGTTTACTGCGTTGGCTTCTCAAAAAACAGCATTCGAATCTGTTGAATTGGACGGTCACTTGGCGGGTGCATTATCTAAGGTATCTAATTCCTTAATTAATAACAGCCAATTTGATATTGTATCTTATGTTGTTAATAAAATCGCCGAATCCGTTGCCCAATTCCTTGAAAACGAATTGATTAACGGTACTACAAAAATCAACGGCGTACTTGATTTGACCGGTAACGCTAAAACAGTTAAAAAAGTTGAGACAGCGGGTGACCTTCCTACAGTAGACGAATTGATTGCATTGCAAGTTGAAATTCCTCAACAATACCAAAGCGGTTGCATTTGGTTGGTATCTAACAAAACATTAGTTGCCCTTCGCCAATTGAAAGATGGTAATAACCGTTATTTGTTGCAAGATGATATTACAAACGGCTTCGGTTGTACTTTACTTGGTAAACCTGTTATGGTATCCGATAATATGACAGACGTTAACGTTGTATATGGTGATTTTTCCGCAATGTATGTTAATGTACATGAAGGAGCGTCCGTACAAGTATTGACTGAAAAATACGCGGACGAACATGCAACAGGTGTATTAACTTGGTTAGAAGTTGACGCTCGCGTAATTGAACCACAAAAAATGGTTGTTACTGCTAAGAAAACATCCTCTGCTGGACGTGCGAAAGCAAGCGAATAATTAAATAAGTAATTTAAGGGGTGAGGCTTTCGCCTCGCCCTTATTTACTATAGGAGGTGAAAGATGAAAACATCAGAATTAACATTAGATGTTATCAAACAATATTTACGTATTGACGGTAACGATGATGATATTTTATTAAATGCTTTCCTAAGTGCTTCCATACAATATTGTACATCATATATGGGTTGTACCTTAGAAGATTTAGACAAATATGATGATGTAACGATTGTTATATTGGCTTTGGTTTCTGATAGTTATGAAGTTCGTCAATTTACTACTTCCACTGTTACAACAAATCCAATTATGCAAGGTGTACTGGATTTACATTGTAGCAATTTCTTGGGTGATGTAGAATGAGATATGTAAAAGATTTACGCCTAGGTTCTATGTGTAAAAATCGCTTGGAGGTTTGGGGTAGTGTTACAAGTGATACAAAGAACCGTCTAGGCCAATATCCTAAGGAAGATAAAAAATTATTTACTGTATGGGGTGCTATTCTACCACAAACAGGCGGGCTATTAAATGGACGTCCAGTTGATACAACTTTATGTAGAACTACACATAAAATTGTAACACGTTACAATAAGAATATAACTTCCGCTAATTGGATTGTATATGATGGGGTGCGATATGATATTTTATATATCTTAGACCCGTACTTAAATAATGAAAGATTAGAGATTTATTGTGAAGTTGTAATTTAGTATTTACTTGTTATAACAATTATGATATAATATTGTTATAAGGAGGTGAATATATGCTTTCGGTTATAGATGTTATACGGGGTTTAACCGAATTAATAAATAAGAACTACCCACAATATAAAATTATAGACTGTGATGTAGACGAGGGATTTGAAAAGCCCGCATTCTTTATTGATATTGAGGATGTGAATACATCATGGGTTGCTAGTGACTACCTTAAAGAATCTAGCAATATTCAAATTGTATTTTTCGCTGAGAATCGTTACGAAGGCTTTTTGGATTTGCTCGATATGAAAAACAATCTAACAGTTTTATTTGATGAGCCTTTGTATATTAGCGATGAAACATCAGAGTATTATGTATCATTGTTAACCACAAACAGTGATTTGTACAAACAGGACAAAGTATTAACATTTAACATACAAGCGGACTTAATACAAAAAGTTGAAAGGGTTGACAATAGCCCTTATATGGAAGAATTAGAATGTAATATTGAAGGAGGTAAATAATGGCTATTAGAATCGGACTCCCTGACATTAATATTATTTTCACACAAAAAGCGGTAACAGCTGTACAGCGTTCTGAACGTGGCGTTTTGTGTGTGGTAATGTATGATGAAAAACAAGAAACAGGGGTTAAAAAATTCATTTATAAACGTGGTGCAGATGTAGTAAAAACAGACTATTCCGAAGCCAATTATACTGCACTTATGCGGGCGTTTGATGTTGCTGTAAATAAAGTATATGTTTTACGCTGTAAAACTGAAACAGAATTTACTGATATTGTGAAAGAGCTTGATAAAATTAAATTTAATTATGTTTGTACCAACGTTAAGGCGTTACAACAACAACTCGCAAATCAGGTAGTCCAATATAATCGTGATAATCAAGGTCATAAATGCGTTGCGGTAGTTGAAAATATCACACAAGCGGACAGCAAATATGTTATTCAATTAAAAGGTACAGGCGGTACACTTAAAGAGGGTGGGACTGTTAGTGCAGAAGATTACGTTATTAGAATTGCTTCTACTTTGTGTAATTTGCCAATGAACCGTAGCTTAACATATTATGTGTTTGAGGACTTAGCTTCTTGGGATGATAGCTATATCACTACTGAAAAACCAATCGGTCAATGGATTTCTGATGGTTGGTTGACATTAATCAATGATGATGATGAAGTAAAATGCGGACGTGCTGTAAATAGTTTAACAACATTCACAAGTACTGACACGGAAGATATGAGCTACATCATTATTGTTGAAGCCATGAACCTAATCATTGAAGATATTTATACAACATTTAAGGATTATTATGTTGGTAAATACAAGAACACATTGAGTAACCAACGATTGTTCATTACATCTGTTAACGCTTACTTCCGCCAATTAATGCGTGAAGAAGTATTGGATGATTCCTATGATAATCATTGTTACGTTGATATTGAAAGCCAACGTCTTGCATGGTTAGGAATTGGTAAAACCGAAGCAGAAGATTGGAGCGACGCTAAGGTACAAGAAATGACCTTCCGTACAGTTGTATATTTAGGCGGTGACGCTAAAATTTCAAATGCTATGGAAGACCTTAAATTCCAAATCGCGTTGGCTTAATAAACTTGACAGGTACTCTCCTTTTATGTTATAATTAACGTGAAAGGAGGGCTACAATGTCAAAAAGATTGAATTTAATAGGCAAACGGTTTGGTAAATTGACCGTTACCGAATATATAGGTACTAAAAATCAACGTACTATGTGGGGTTGCGTTTGTGATTGTGGAAGTTATAAAATCGTTCAAGGCAAATTATTAAATAATGGAAAAGTAAAGTCATGTGGTTGTTTACATAGCACTGTAAATAATTTACATGAACATAGGTTATATCGAATTTTACATTCAATGAAACAAAGATGTTATAATGTTAAACATGAAGCATATCCGCGATACGGCGGACGCGGTATAACGATTTGTGACAAATGGTTGAATGATTTTATGGCGTTTTATAATTGGTCTATGGAAAATGGGTATCAAGATAATTTAAGTATTGACCGCATAGACAATGATAAAGGATACAGTCCTAGTAATTGCAGATTCGTTGACAAAGAAACGCAACAACGAAACAGGCGTTCAAATTTATATTACACCGTAAATAATGAGACGCATTGCCTGAAGGAATGGTGTGAAATATTAAATTTGAATTATCCTAAAATATATAATCGCATTCGTAAATATGGTTGGTCTATAGAAAAAGCATTAGAATTAGAAAAAGGAGAATAAATAAATGGCAAGTACATTTAATGCAAATAGTGTAATTCTTGGTACTTGGGGCAAGCTGTATATTAACAATGTTCGCGTTGCTAATATTAAAAGTTTTGAGCTTAAAGCGTCCATGAACTATGAAGATATTCTTGTAAATGGTAACTTGATTACACAATCAAAATACACTGGCTCTACTTTAACTGGGACTATGGTTGTTGCGAAAGTTGATAGCTTTAACATTAAACTTGTTAAGGACGCCATCAAAACGGGCGTTATGCCATCAATTAAATTTATGGGTGAGTTGACAGACCCTAATATTGATGGAGATGAAGCCATTGAGGTATCCGACGTTATGTTCGATGAAGCTACATTGTTAGCGTTTGCGAACGGTGAGGTACGTGAGGAAAGTACTGCTTTTAGAGCGGGAGACTTCAATTACTTATCTACAATCGATTAATTTTGTTATAACAATAGGGAGTATTTAATATGCTCCCTATTCATTTATACTATGCGTTTTTGATATTAGACATTTTGTTACAACAATGATATACTTTAATCAAGGTTAAGGAATAGATACATTGGAGGTAACAAAAATGAAATATGTAATTTTAAAGAAAATCAATAACACATGGTATGCAACACGAAACAGATACACCGAAAAAGAATTGGAGCTTATCGTGGACAAACATTATAGTGATGTTGTAGATTTTGAACTTATCAATGACGGAGAATGTCAAGGACTTGAGGACGGCGTAATTATCATTAAAGATGACGGACGTGAATTAAATAAAAACGGCGTATATTTAAATGATGAGTTAAAACTTGAAACAAACAACGAACTCACAAAGGGCTTAAATTTATTAGTAGGTTTACCTATTTTCTTGATGGGTGTATTTACAAATATTATGAGTATTGATATTGCTATATTGTTAATTATAATTTGGTGTTTATTAGTACACTTTGTTATTATACCTAACATGAATAATAACAAAGAAAATAAATTACATGAAAATAATAAACCAATAGGAATGATGTAATATGTCAGTTGATACAAGTCAGTTAGATAAATGGATTAAAAATCTAGCTAATATAAAAGATAAACAAATAGATAAAAAGTTACGAAAGATGTTTAATAAATCAACATCAAAATCATTGACCTATGTTAAGCGTGTAGCACGTGGAGAGGCTAAAAGTAGAAACAACGGTTTGAATGATAGAAGTTACTTAGCAACTTATAAAAAGGGTAAACTTGTACATAGTGGCTCAAATTGGCGTGTTCGTATCTACAATAAAAATGGTAAAGCCCATTTCTTGGAGAAACCACGATTTCACCATAATAACAGCCGTAAAGGTATTAACGCCTTGGAAAAATCAACGAGCGAAGCCAACAAAATATGGGTTGATAATTGTAACAATTTAATAAATGATATTTTGAAGGAGTTATGTAAATGATTACAATTGATAAATTGATGGCGAAGTATAATAACAATCAGAATGAATCCTTTGTTGTAACATTAGGTGAGGACGAGTATCAATGTCGGAAAATGCCATTTCAAAAAATGCTAGAACTTGACGATGAGTACGATGTTGAAACACAAAAAGGGGCGTATGAACGCAACTTGGAAGTTATTTATTTGAGTTGTGATGTGTTCCGTAAATTACTTGATAAAGTAGATGTTGAAGGTGACCCTCACAACATTATAAGTCAAGTATTATCGCCTATTGAAATTTTAACTTTTTACACTCAAATCCTTAACCAATATGTCGGTCAAACTACAAAGGATGTAGAAACTATAAAAAAGTAATTAAAGAAGGTGAAAGCGATGAACTATTTGTTTATAAGTACTACCTAGACCGCGGTCATACATTTGCGGAGATGGAGTCATGGACTTATAATGAGTATGTAACAGCATTAGCCTTTGTGTTGATGGAGGTTGATAAATGAGTAAAACGCTAGACATTATAATGTCGTTAAAAGATAACGTATCGCCTAACCTCGGAAAGATTAATAGTAATCTACAAACAACGAGCGGTAAATTAAACGCTTGCGGTAAATCTGTTAGTAAATTAGGCGGTATGCTAAAAGGTGCGTTGGTGACTGGTGCTATCGCTAAGTACGCATATGATAGTTTGAAGGCTTATGATGTTCAAGTCAAGGCTGAAAAGGGCGTTCAACGTGCATTAACCGCAACAGGGAAAACAGCAACGGAAGCGTCCGAGGGGTTAGAACGATATAAAAAATTTGCAAGCCAACAACAAAACATAACAGCCTTCGGGGATGAGGGTACATTACAAGTTATTAGCGGTTTAATATCTCAGGGCTTCGGTGAGAAAAGCATTAAAGATATTGTCGCGATGTCGCAAGATATTGCACGAAGTACAGGCGATGAGCAAGAAAACGTTACAAAGGCTTTAAGTGCTTATGTTAAAACTGGTAAAGGTGCGACTAAACTAGCTAAGGCTTATAAATTAAACGCTGACTTGTTAGGTAAAGGAACGACTGAATCCGAACGTATGTCCGAAGTATGGAAAGCGTTTTCACAATCAGACCATCTAGGAGCCAGTACTGAATATATGAAGTCGTTTACAGGTCAGGTAGAAGGCTTAAAAGGTCGGTTCGCTGACTTGCAAGAACCAGTCGGTAATTTAATAAATACATTGCTTGGCGGTAATTCACAAGGTTTACAGGGTTCCGCGGGTGCGGTAGCAACATTAAGCGAAGCTGTAGAAGGTGCAACTACACACATACAAGACTTAAATGATAAAGCTGTAGAACTTGGCGGTGGTATTAGTGGCGTAGCCTTGGCAACATTCGAAGCCCATCCAATCGTATCCACGTTTTTTAGTGTTGTTATTGGTAGTAAAGCCGTCGGAGCTGTAACAAGTTTGATTGAAACACTTAAACCCGTCGGGAGTGCTATTAGTGCAATAGGGACGTTCTGTGCGGGTGCTGTAGGTGGTGTGCTTGCTTTGGCGGGTGCTATTGGTTCAGTTATTACAGCGTTAACCATTTTAATCGGCAAACAATCCGAGTATTATCAAGGTTCGGACGAATTCCGTGCTAGATTAAATCAAGACCAAATGGACGCCAATGGGGCGTTCGCTAGTGTTCCGTCTATGTATCAAGGCGGAAATAGTATCTTTGATAAAAGAAACGCAACAGGCACTACTTATTTCGAGGGTGGCTGGACTCACGTTAACGAAAACGGCGGGGAAGTTATGAACCTTCCGAACGGTACGCAAATCATCCCGCATGATGTATCACAAAAAATGACGGGCGGTTATACAGTTAATTGCCCTGTAACCGTGCAAGGTAATGTCATCGGTAACGAATCGTTCGTTAATGAAATAGGGAATGCAATTTCTAGTCGCGTATCGTTGGCGATTGCTAATATGTAATAAAGTAATAGGGCTATGTTATAACGGTATAGCCCTATTATTTTACTTATTTATTGTTTTATGGTATAATATTAATAGAAAGGAGATGAAATAATGGGATTTGATTTAAGCTCACTATTAAATTTATATAGGGCGTACCTATCATATACTGGTAAAAAGAATGTGCGGGCGGATATTACTTTATTACTAGAAGGTGGCGATAACGTTACGTTCCCTGTTCCACCTGATAATTTGCCACGAATAACAACGCCTCAGAATAACGATACTTTCAATAGTGTTATTGGCGATGTTAGTATTATGGGGCTTTTAGGGCTTCGGACAGTGGAGTTTGAGGACTTTTTATTACCATCCAACACATCGAATTATTCTTGGGCTAGGGGTGACAATGGTAGCGACATAATTAACTTTATTAATGATAATAGACAAAAAGGTCAACCATTTAGGGTCATTATAACCAAAGGGGACGTAACTTATCTCAATATGGCGGTATTGATAGATGACTTTGATTATTATATGGATAATCAAGCGGACTATCATATGAACGCTAAGTTCACTGAGTATAGAACTTACAATCAACAAACTGGAGGACTTGAGACATGATACGCGTTGAAGCTATTATTGACGACAATCCGTATATCATCAGTGCATTCTGTGGTAACATCACTAAAAGCGATAATATAGACTCTTTGGGTGTACAATTATCTTTCGACTATCTAAACAACAAAGTAATTGATAAGAATACTGTATGGATTGACTTAGCCCTTGGGAATACAATATTAATGTATGACGATGATGAACTTCTATTTCAAGGTACAATTCAAAAAGCCTCGCGGAATGGATTGTCGTCTTATCAATATGATGTATTTGATAATGCGTGGTATTTAAATAAACAAGAAGCACGGATTCAATTCTCGGGCGTTGATGTAAAAACAGCAATTGAAAAATTGTGTAAACAAGAGAATATTCCTTGCGAAGTTGCTTGTGATATTCCTACGAAGGTCACTAAAATATATAACGGTGATACCATATCTAAAATTATCGATGATTTGTTGAAACAAGCAACAGCAGAAACTGGTAAACGTTACCGACGCGAATACAACAACAGCAAATTATATATAAACGCGTTCGATAATCTCAAAATGATTTGGGAATCAGAACCGCTTGTATCTGATTTTAGTCAAGAATTTAATTGTGATGGAATGGCTAACAAGGTTGTAATATTAAGCGGTAACGAAAAAAATACTACAGTTGTTGCAACAAAACAAGATGACGGGTCAATTAAAAAATATGGCTTATTTACAAAATACATCAAGATAGACGATAAAAAGAAGGCACAAGCAGACAATATTGCTAGTAAAAAATTAAAAGAGTTATCCCATCCAACCAAAGAAATTAAATGTACTTTACTCGGAGATAACTATGTTAGGAGCGGTAGGATATTACAATTCCATCAACCCGACATAAACATGATGGGGGATTATTTAATTACAGATTGTACCCATACATATAATCAGATGAATCACACAATGGAGGTCACATTAAAATTAAATGATGAGATAAACGAAAACACAAGTCAATAACGGGAGGTGATTAAGTGGACTTGACGGGTCAAAAATTTGGTCGCTTAACTGTAATAAATTTACTTTCAGAACGTGCAAAAAACGGAATGAAAATATATAAATGTTTATGCGATTGTGGAAAATATGTAAATGTTAGATATGGGAATTTGACTTCAGGAAATACAAAGTCATGCGGATGTTTTAATTCTGATTGTTCAAGTAAAAGAAATTCAACACATCATAAAACACACACAAGATTATATAAAATTTATTATAATATGAAAACACGATGTTATAACAAGAACGCAAGTCACTATAAAGATTGGGGCGGAAGAATTGGGTATTAATTATGGTACGATTCACATGCGACATCTTAGGGGATGGTCTGATAAAGAGTGTTTACTAGGGAGGGACGTTTAATGGCTTGGGAATATGATATTGCGGGAATGCTACGTGAACGCGATAACCCTACAACTAAAATCGGTGCTTGTTTGGGGAAGGTAATATCTACCTCCCCTATGACTATTAGTATTCAGAACGGTCAATACATCCTTAAAGGTGATATGTTATATGTTGCGTACCACTTGTTACAACGAGCTAGTACATACAGTCAAATGTCACAATCGGGAACTATCTCAGTTAGTTGCCCGCATGGTGGCGGTTCATATACATCATCATCTACTGGCTCAATAACGTTGGACGCTGTAATTAAGGCAGGCGACTTAGTTATGGTAGTACCTGATGAATCGGAACAACATTTCTTTATTGTTGATGTGGTTAGACCGCTTGCGGGCTGTAACAGTCACGCTAATTAAATACTTTACATTGTTACAACAATATGATATAATAATGTAAAAGGAGGTGATAATACGAAAAAGATAAACATGATAGGTAAAAAATTTAATATGCTGACCGTTCTTGAAGAATGTAATGAACGTGATAAGCGTAATAAAATAATGTATAAATGCCAATGCGATTGCGGTAATATTGTTATTGTGAATGGTAACAATTTAAGAAGTGGCAACTCTAAATCTTGCGGGTGCTTAAATCATAAACCGAATAAACATAATTTTAAGCATGGTAAAATACGAACTAGATTGTACAGGATACATCATGGAATGAAAGACAGATGTTATAATATTAATGGTAGAGATTATAATACTTATGGACATCGTAACATTGTTGTTTGTGATGAATGGTTAAATGATTTCATGAACTTCTACAATTGGGCAATTAATAACGGCTACAAAGACAACTTAACTATAGACCGTATAGATGTTAATGGTAATTATGAACCCTCGAATTGCAGATGGGTTGATATGAAAACTCAACAAAACAACAAACGGAATAATATAATATTAACTTATAACGGAAAAACACAAACGTTAACACAATGGGTAAATGAGTTAGATTTAGAATATAGTACTGTTAAAGGTAGACATTATAGAGGATGGTCGGATAAAGAATGTTTATTCGGAAAGGAGGTTCAACTTGAAAGGGATTAAATTCACTTACGAAAATAATTCTTTCGAACCCGATAAAGAAATAACAGAGTTAGAAGAGTTAAAACAATGGATTCAACTCCTAATTATTACCGAAAAAGATAAATATAAAATTTACAATTCCGAATTCGGAATGGATTTTCTGACATTACCTCCTACCGTTTACCTAGGTCTGTTCAGGTTAGCGAGATTATAAGAAGACTTAAAAGAAGTATCGTTCAAGGTGCAGACCATGTAGTTGATGTAAAAGATTTTACATTTGACCGTGGTAAATTCACATTCACGGTAGTTACTGACCTAGGGGAGGATGTAGTATTACATGTATGAAAACAGAACGTTAAACGATATTCATAAATTAATGCTCGATAATATTGATAATGAATATCGAAAAAAACAAGGGTATCCAACGTATGACCTCACACGAGGCTTCGCTTATGGTGTGTATGATTGTTGGAACTTGGCTTATGATGTAGCTAAAAAATTAGATGTTGAAAATTTACAAGGCGATGAGCTAGACATTTTTATTTCTGAGCGTACTGGCTTAGATAGAAAGAACGCTGTAAAGGCTAAGGGTTTACTAACTATTGTTACTGGTAACGGTAGTATTTTAAAAGGTGATTTATTCGCAACTGAAACGGGTATTCAATTTGTTGCAACAGAAAGTAAAGAAGTACATTCAGGCGATAAAGTACACGTCGAAGCCGTAGTCGGTGGCGAGGATGGCAATATTGAAATTGGCGAGCTAACTGAAATGCCAATTACATTGCAAGGTATTGCGTCGATTACAAACGAAGAAGCGTTTACAGGTGGTTACAACAAAGAAACGGATTCAGATTACAGAAATAGATATTATACAAAGCTAAGGACGCCAGTCAATGGGGTTAATGCTAACCAATATGTGTTATGGGCTGAAGATGTTGACGGCGTGGGCAAGGCACGTTGTATTCCTATATGGAATGGTATCAATACAGTTAAAGTAGTTATTATCGGAAGCGATTTTAAACCCGCGAGTGATGAGGTAGTAACAGCAGTACAAAACTATATTGACCCTAATCATAATGGCGATGGTGCGGGTGTGGCTACTATTGGGGCTGTTACAACAGTCGCTAAGGCTACACAAAAAGATGTATCCATCACAATTTATGGGCTAAAAGTTAGCGGGCAATTAGAGGAAACGAAAGAAGCTATCAAGGAAAATCTTGATAGATATATTAAAACAAGTGCTTTTAATACTGATTATATCTCATTGGCTAAGATTGGTCTTGTAATTGCAGAAACAGCAAACGTAGAAGATTATACTGAGATTCGTATGAATGGGACGCATACATCGTTACAACTTAATACAGACGAGTGCGGTGTACTAACAGAGGTAACATATGGATAAAATAGAAATGCTTAAAACGTTACCGAAACTATACCGAAGCGATAAATGGGTAAACGAGTTGTATGGTGTTACCGTTATGGATGATGTTAACACATTAACCAACACAAACTATGGTAATTTGTTTTTTAAGAGCCTTGATGATTATGGCTGTACTGTATATGAACGGGACTTATTATTAGACCGTAAAGATACACTTGAGGAACGTCGGACAGCTATTCAAATGAAATGGCTATCAAAACATAGATGTACATTAGCATTGTTACAACAAATAGTAAAAAGTTATTTCAATGATAAATGTACGGTAACATATGACGGGAACGCTACGATTACACATACAACCAAAGTCGGAGCTAGGTATAACCATGATGATTATTATTATCAAAAATTCATTAAGGATTATATGGATGTATTCCCCGCTCATTTTCAACTGGTTTGGGTTCATGACCATAATAGATGGATAGATTATTACAAGCCTCATAACTGGGGGATGGCGAAAGAGGAATATTATGATTGGAGTACACCTAAAAGCCATAAATGGGCGGATGAAAAATATTCTATCCGATATAAGTTATGGAACTATAACGTGAATAGAACATGGAATGATGTATATGATAGCGAGATAGAATGGGAGGAATAGATGGAGTATACAAAAAACTTGAAATTATCTAAACCGTCATATGATGATGATGTAGATATTCAAATTATTAATACAAATATGGACATGTTAGATGATAATATATCTAAGTTGGATTATGTGAAAAATGTACAAACAGATAATAACGGCTTAACCTTTACGAAAAAGGATAATAGTCAAATTCAAGTACCGTTAAATTATTTACCTTTAACGGGTGGTACCGTAACGGGTGATACAGAAATTACAGGTACACTCACAAGCAATGGTAAAGACGTAGGGAAAATGTTTAACGGCTCCGCTAAAATTGAGGTGTTACTTGATTGGGATAAAATGAAAGATGTTTATGGCTCTACAATGAAAAGCACTACCACAATTTATAAGGGCAAGTCTAAAACAATCACATACCCTAATTGGTGTATTTTTAATGAAAATTTAGGTATCTATTATTTTAATCTAGCCAATAAAAATTTATACTTGAAAGATGATTTTACTAACTATGATGAAGTTATTTTTCAATGTCTACTATCAACAATAAATACAAGTTTATATCCTTGGAAAAGTAAAGTGTTAGAATATATGTTTGAAAATCACGGATACATAAATGTATCCTCCGATAATGGTTGTGACGCTATTTACCACGGCTTTTATCAATACGGCTCAAAATCTGCGACAGATGTTAGCACTCGAAGAATGTTGAGATACTACGATGATAGCGGATATATCGTAAATGTCTATGGTGTAAAATATGGTGTATGAAATTTACATAAATAATAAAATGCGTTGTGAACAATATAGTATTACAGATATGATAAGTTATCTAAATGATATGAAATTAACTATTGTGAATGAACATGAATTTACAGACTATAACCTAGTAAAAGTATATTGCATAGAGGGGTGAAATATGTTAGGGACTAAGATTTTAAAAGATAATTTCAATCAAGAATTATATTCTAAATGTGCTGTTTGGTGTAACAATCATCAAGCTAAAATCGTTGATTGTGAATCTTATTATGAGGTTGTTGATAATCATCCAACGGATGAACAAATCAAGGCTCAGAAAGAATCCGAATTGAAACAGCAATTAAACGATATTAATTATAGTATCGCTATCATGCAAGGTATAAGCGTATGCGGTATTTCAATCGGTGATGATACTGAATATGATTTAGTTAAAGATGGCGAACTTGTTACATTAAATGAAACAGAATTCAGTAATTATTTTGATGAGCTAACAGATAAAAGAAGTGATATTATTTCTCAATTAAAGGAGGTAAATAATGGCAACTAACACTCCTAATTATAATCTTGTTAAACCTGAGTTAAATGACTTTGCTGACATTCGTGTACTTAACGGTAACATGGATATTATTGACAGAGAACTTGGTGGGCTTGACTATGTAAAGGACGTCACTAAATCGGACGAAGGCTTAACATTTACAAAAAAAGATAATAGTCAAATTAATGTACCTTTAAATTATCTACCAATCACGGGCGGTAATTTAACGGGAAATATTACGGTACAGAATAATCAAGTAATGTATGCAACAGAAACTATCACGGACGAAAACGGTAATTATTATACAGAATATGCGGACGGTAGTATTGTATGCGGTGGCGTGTTTACTGACTTAAATCAAGGCGGAACAAGTGGCGGAACAAACGACATTAACACATTTGCTAGACGTATAAATTATTTAAAGCCAATTGAAAAAACTCTAATCGGTTTTACGGCGATGATTTTACCTAGTGACGATAGCTCTTTTTGGGGCAACTCGTCTGCATGTGCTATGTTAAGAAAGCCCGATAATACTGGATTTTATATAGAGGTACGTTCTAGTTATTCAACCATGTTATTAAACACATCCAAATGCATGTGGCGAGCTTATTTCAAATAATAAGGGGGTTCAATAATTATGAAATGTTTTGATATTAGCGATTGGCAAGACTATTTTACAAGTGAGGAACAATTTAAACAAGCTAAGGAACATGGCTATGATGTTGTTATCGTTAAACTTGGGGAAAGTTATAACGAGACTGAATGTTGTAGAAAACAAATTTTAAACGCGATTCGTGCGGGTTTAAAAGTTGGTGTTTATTATTTCTCACATGCATATGACTTGACCGAATGTGCTTATGAAGCTAATTGGGTTATCAATAAGTTATCTGAAATTGGCTTAACGCCTTGGCACTTGCAAGCGGGTATATGGTACGATTACGAAGACCATACAAGATTACGAAGCCACATCAATAATGGTAATTTATCGTATCAAGATATTACGAATATTATGTGCGAATTTGTAAATCGTTTGAATAACGCGGGATGGGACTTCGTTGGTATTTATAGCGGGTATTCCTTGTTATGGGATGAAACTTATATGTATAGTCAAGTACCTTGGGTTCCGTTATGGGTGGCACAATATAACAGCACTTGTGATTATCCTGAGGAAAGCGTTTACATGTGGCAATATTCTGACCGTGGTGACGTATGCGGACATGAGATGGACGTATCTGAAGTATTAAAAGCACCATGGGAAAACAACAAAAAGAAATGCGAATGCGGTTGCGATTGCTGTTCTAAATAATCATAAGGCGGGCGGATAGCCCGCCTTATTACTTTATGTAATACAATCTATGCGTTTTAAGTATTAGACATATTATACTGCTTATGTTATTATAATATTGAGGAAAGGGAAAAGCCCTTAAAGGAGGTAACAAAAATGATGATTGTTAAAAAGTATATTAAAGTAGCTTATGATAACAATAAGATTGAAGAATATCAAGTTAAGGACTACACTGTACGAGGTAAAGAAATTACATTATTTTTTGAAAATGGTACAACAAAGGTACTTGATGATGTATTAAATTATAAAGCGTATAATGAAAGGAGATATGTAAATGTGGCGGGCTAGATTACGAACAAAAAGATGTAAATTAATTGCTATCGGTGTTAGTGCATTTTATATCATGGAAGGAGGTATTGTGTTATGGCTTTGTTGGTAATTATCTTAATTATGGTTATTGCATATTATTGTTTGAAAGATGGTGTATAAGTTAGATTATAAATTACAAGACGGCGAATTATTTATTAAAATTGTGGAGGCTTAATATGGATATTTTGTTATGGTTTGCAATGCCTTTATTGGCGTGGTTAATCGGGTTTATGATTTTAGACCCTAAATCGTTTACACGTTTTTCAAATAATGGAGGTACATCATGGATAAGATGGCAATTGTTATTGCGGTAGGTTGCTACGGTGTTATGGCGTTGATTACTACAGCATTGTATTTTGTACGATAATTAAGAGGGCTTAATTGCCCTCTTATATTTTAAGGAGGTGATAGAATCATTATGAGAATGAACATCATAGGTAAAAAATTTGGTAAACTTAAAGTACTAGAAGAATGTAAAGAACGTGATAAACATAATAACCGAATGTATAAATGTATATGTGATTGTGGTAATACTAGCATTGTCAGATATACCCACTTAGTGAATGAAAAAATAAAGTCATGCGGATGTTTAAGACACAATCCATATCATATGACACATGGTAAGAAAGGAACTAAAATATACAACACTTGGAAAAATATGAAAAGTCGTTGTTATAACAAAAATCAAAAAGCCTATGTAAATTATGGCGGACGTGGTATTCGCGTTTGTGATGAATGGTTAAATGATTTCATGAACTTCTACAACTGGGCAATTAATAACGGTTATGATGATACATTAACACTTGATAGAATCGATGTGAATGGTAATTATGAACCTAATAATTGTAGATGGGCAACGCATGAACAAACAGAGTAATAAATAAAAGAAATAGCATTTATATACAATATAAAGGTTATAATTTAAATTTATCTGGAATGGGCAAAAATTCTAAATATAGATTATACAACGTTATTTATTAGATATAATAGTAAATGGGATATTCAAAAATTATTGACAAAGCGGTCCGATAATAAATACTTATATCCTCATCAAAGTGGATGTCGTTAGGTAGGTTATACAAACACAATAAATGTGCTATGTTCTTAGAAATGGGATTAGGAAAGACGATAACAGGGACAATCAAAGTTACATCATATCATAAACCGATTTTAATTATATGTCCTAAGTCAGTCATTCCACAATGGTTAGAATGTTTTGAAGAATGGTGTAAAGATTATCATACGTACAATCTAACCAATAAAAAACAGTTACAATCTTTCATAGATGATGAACAAGATTTTAAAATGGGTGTTATTAATTTTGAAAGTGCTTGGCGTAGGGACATTTTGTTAAAATTATCAGATTTTACATTATTGATAGATGAAAGTCACAATATTGCGAATGGTAATAGTAAACAAAGTAAATTCTGCACTAAGTTAAAACCGAACAACACATTACTGTTATCAGGTACGCCTTGCTCAAACGCAAGATATGACAAATTGTATACTCAGTTAAAAATGTTGGGTTTACATATGAATAAACGTTCATATGAAGATAGATACTGTAACTTCTTTGAAATGGAGAAGTCGGGTATTAAATTCCGCGTTCTTTCTAAGACCCATCCTTATAAACGCGTAGATGAGTTAAAGCAAGTCATGAAAGACTTAGGGTGCGTGTTCATGCGTACGGACGAAGTACTAGATTTACCTGAACAACGTTTTATAGATGTTTGGGTACAGCCTAGCAAGTATTATAAAACGTTTGTTAAAGATGGTTATGTTGATTGCGGGGACACAGAATATATTTCATCAAGTCCCGCAACTGATATGTTATACGCTCGCCAATTATGTAACAGCAAGGAAAAGCTGGAAATGGTTAAAACATTACTTGAGGGGACTGAAGATAGGGTTATTATATTTTATAACTTTAATTCTGAACTAGAATTGTTGCAACAACTTGTGCAAAAACTAAAACGTCCTATTAGTTATGTTAACGGTAGCGTTAAAAATCTAAATTGTTATAACAATAATAGCGATTCTGTAACGCTTGTACAGTACCAATCAGGCTCAAGCGGTGTAAATTTACAAAAAGCTAGTAAAATGATATATTACTCACCGCCTATTAAATCGGATTTCTTCGAACAGTCAAAAAAGCGTATCCATCGTATAGGTCAAGATAATAAATGTACTTATTGGAAATTGATTACAAATAACAGTATAGAATTAAATATCTATAATACATTAGCTAAGAAGCAAGACTACACGGAGGAATTATTTAAGCATGATTAAAATTGAAAATTTAAAAGTATACGGATTTGAATCCGCAATGAGTGGAATGCGTAACCCTATGAATTCATGGGACTTAGGCGATACCAAAGGCGATACTATTGGCGATAACGATTTGAATTTGTTATTGCGTTTGTGTAAAGCGGGAGCAGACCATCGGAAAGTACTAAGACAGATGTTAGTTAGTTTTGATGTTATCGCTCCTTTGTATTGGTGGAAAGAATTTGATACCTATAAAATAGGCGTAACATCAAACAGTCAATCCACTATGCACAAACTTTGTAATAGACCATTGATTAAACATGACTTCAGTTTTGAGGATATGCATGAAAATGAATGTATTGTGAATGAAGTTATTGATAATCTAAACGCTAGAATTCATGATTATCAAATAACTAAAAATAAAAATTTATGGCGTACTATCATCCAGTTATTACCATGTGCATATAATCAAGGTAGAACAATCACATGCAATTATGAGGTAGTTTTAAACATGTACCAACAAAGGAAACATCATAAATTAAAAGAATGGGGTGATTTTTGTCAGTATATGAAAAATAATTTACCTTATTTTAATTTAATTGTTGACGAGCTAGAAAAGTAATGATATAATATTGTTACAACAAAGGAGGTAATAAATGAGAACTAAATCTAATTTAGATAATGCAAGGCGTAATAAGAATGATGAATACTATACTTATTATGATGATGTTGTTAAGGGTTTAGAGCATTATAAAGAGTATTTGAAAGGTAAACGCGTATTATGTCCATGTGATACTGATGAGAGTAATTTTGTTAAGTATCTGAAAGAACTGGGGTGTGATGTTATCGCGTATCATAAAGAAAACGGGAGTGAGTGGTTTAAGCCTGATGATTATGACGTATGTGTAACGAATCCGCCATTCAGTAAAATCAAGGACTTCTATAACACATATAAAGATAAGCCTTTAATTTTCGTATGTACATTTAATCATCTATGTTATAAAGATTTATTTATTGACTTTATAGAACATAGACTAAATATAGGTAAATCATTCCAAAACATGTATTTTAACGCTCAAGGGGAGCATAAAGGTGTATCGTTGGTTATGTTTGTTAGTAACTTGGATATTGTGGAAAAGAATCCACATCTTGAGCTTAATAATGAAATTGTGAACGAGTATATCGACGGTACAAATATATTAAACGTAAACAAAACGAAAGATATCCCGTATGGTTATGTTAGTTTGATTGCTGTACCAATCTCATATATCTGTAAACATAATGCAGATGACTTTGATATTGTAGGTATTATCAAACACGGTAAAGACCATAAATACGATATATGCCGTCCGTTTGTTAACGGTGTTGAAAAATATACTAGATTAGTTATCCGTAGAAATTTGAGGGGTGAGTAATTGGCGGGCGAGAAAAATTTTGAAAATCGTATTAAAAAATGGCTACAATCCAAAGGGGTTTATCCTCCTAACACTCCTAAGCAAAAAATAAAAGCAACTCCAATAGGTTATTATGAAAAGAGGTTCGGTTCGCAATTTTCAATATCGGGGCTACCTGATATGCACATTTGCATAAAAGGTCATTCGATAGACTTGGAACTAAAAGATGTTAGGGGTAAACCTAGTCAAGTACAATTGAAAATTCTTGATAATATTAACGCTTGGGGTTGCGAGGGTTATCTTGTGTACCCTAAGGATTGGGAAAACATCAAGAAACGTATTGAGGAGGTAATTGATGGGATAATATTGAACGTTTTGAAAGCCTATTAAGATTAACAGGTAAAAACGGTATTGAACAACTAATTCAATATTACAGATATAGTGATTTTTATACCACTTGGGCAAGTAGCTCATATCATTGTAATTATAAAGGTGGTTTGTTACAACATAGTTTAAATGTATGTGATTATGCGTTAAAATTATATGAAGGCTTTGAATCTAAAGTCGATGTACAAAGTGTGATGTTTTGTGCGTTGACGCATGATACGGGAAAGTCAGGATTAAATGGAGATGAGTATTATGTCCCTAATACGTTGAAAAGTGGTAAATTAAGCGGTACAAAACCAATTAAGATAAATCCTAATTTGCGTATCAAGAATCATGCTTGGCGTAGCGTGTTGCAACTATCAAAATATGTGGACTTGACAGAAGATGAAAAAGTATGTATAATCAATCATGACGGGTTTTATCAAGCAGAAAACAGACAGGCTATGCTAGATATATTTGAATTATTGTATATCGTGCATAACGCTGACTTGTATGTTGCCCGATTCGTAGAACCTGTTTATAATTATAAGGGAGGTGATGTAATAGAGTTATGATAAAACGTAAAAGTTGGTCGGATGAATTTAAATCGTATTTATTAAAATACTTTTTATTTGACAATGATGGAAATTTAATAGATTTTGATAGAAAAAAGAGAAGAACTCAAAGAATACATAACGGTTATAAGACAATTAAAATAAAAGGTAATTGGTATCCAGTACATCAAATTCTATATTTTTTTGTATCACGGAAAACAACAAACGAATGTTATTGACCATATAGACGGTAACAAGTTAAATAATAGATATGATAATTTAAGAGATATTACACAATTAGAAAATTGTAGAAATACTCATAAGAAAAATAAGGATACTGGTCATATAGGTATTTATTATGTAAATCGTCCTAAGTTATTAGCTAGATACGTAACTAAGGTTAATGGTAAGCAGTATTGGTTTAGAAATATCAAAGAAGCTATATCACTAAGAAAGGAGAATAATTTACTTGTATGATTTATGATAAGTTACAAAAAATTCAATTGGAGCTTAAAGCACCAAAGAACCAACGTAATAACTTTGGCGGGTATAATTATCGTAGCCTAGAAGATATTATGAAAGGTTTAAAACCATTATTAGATAAGTATAAATGTACGTTGTTTTTATCTGATGAAATGATGTGCGTACAAGAACGCATTTATTTAAAAGCAACAGCAACATTATACGATATTGAAGATAATACAAATGTTACAGTCTTTGGATTGGCTCGTGAGCCTTTAACACTTAAAGGTCAGTCTGAACCACAATTAACGGGGTCATGCTCCTCATATGCTCGCAAATATGCACTAAATGGTTTGTTCTGTATTGATGATAGTAAAGATATTGACAGTATGGATAACACCAAACAAGAAACACCAAAGCGAACGCGTAGAAGCAGAATCGTTAAACAAGATAATGAATGTCCGTTTTAATAGGAGGAAATAATGAGCTTTAAAGATTTTAACATGGATATGAATGAATATAATCAACAAATCAAGGAACTTGAAGATAATAAACCAAAGGAGCAGACGAAAAAGGAATATAAAGAGCCTATTGACGGTGATTACGAGTGCTCCTTGATGGGTTTGGAACTTGGAACCACTAAGGCGGGTGACAAACTGATGTTAAAAGGTAGTTTTAGAATCCTAGATGGTGAATTCAAAAATCAACGTTTATGGATTAACAAGGTACTGACTGGAACAAAGAACCCCGCATGGGCTGTTAAATCTGCTGTTGATTTTCTTAACACATTGGGTTCTGCTCAGGTTGTAGAATTTAACGGTGACTTCGATGATTTAGAAACACAAATTAATATTGTATACGCAGATGTTAAAAACTGTACATTCCTAGTACATCAACAAACGAACGGAAATTTCAAAAACTATTTTGTGAATGATGTATGGGATAACTAATCATAAGGCGGGCGGATAGCCCGCCTTATTACTTTATGTCATACTTATTATGCATTTTAAGTATTGGACATATTATATACCTTATGTTATTATAATATTGAGGAAAGGGAAAAGCCCTTAAAGGAGGAAATAAAAATGATTAAGATGTATGACAAACAAGTTGATGTAATTGTTGAGTGTGAAAACAGAAGTCAAGCGTTAAAATATGTTAACGATAATAATTTATGTGTATGGGACATGAACGGCGATGATTGGGAACTTAGACCACGCAAGGAAATGTTTAAAGGTATGCACTTAATCGAAGGAGGTTTATAAAATGAAAAGTTTATCATTGAGTTTAGCATTGACATTGCCTATTGTCTTGGGTTTAGATTTAACAATCTGTAATATCGCAATTGCTGTTACAATTTGGGTTATCGAATTGAATAAATGGATGCTTGACAACGAGTTATAATAGGAGGTTGGCAATGATGGAAATAATTTTTATTTTATTTTGCTGTTATACTGTTTTATTTTTCTTGGTTGCGTTCGGGGTGTTATAATGAATACATTAGATAAATTAATTTTCTTTATGATGTGTGCCATATTCGGTGCAGTTGCGTACATTTGGTTGTTGTTTCTTTGTTTATGGTTAAGTGAGGTGATGTAATATGACCAATAGACAAACTGTAATTTCAGATTTTTTATATTCAATGTATTTGAACTCAGATTCTAAGGAGTTAGATGAATGGTTGATTTATCTAGCACGGGAGAACGGCGATGAGCAACTTGCAAGAATGATGGGTGATAACAAGTGATATTCTTTGACTTAGAAGTGTTTACCTATGACTTCCTCATGGTTGCGTTTAACGGTGAAACGTGGACGTATATTGAAAATGATAGAGAGTTGTTACAACAATATTACGAGGAAAACAAACACGATTTATGGATAGGTTACAACGTAAAGGGTTATGACCAATATATCGTAAAAGCTATCTTATTAGGTTATAATCCTAAATTGGTTAATGATTGGATAATCAAGGAATGTAAAGCGGGATGGCAATTCTCAAACGATTTCAGAAACATCAAATTAAACATATATGATTGTATTGTATTCGGGAAAAGCCTAAAACAGTTAGAAAGCTATTTAGGGGTAAACATTCACGAGACCGACGTTGACTTTGATATTAAAAGACCATTGACAGAAGCAGAACGAAAACTTAACCGCCAATATTGCCATGATGACGTATATAATACAGCATTGGTATTTCAACATACAATAGATGATTTTAAAGCCCATATGGGCTTATGTCAGTTAGCGGGAGAACCGTTATCCAGTATGGGGAAAACTAAGGCTCAATTATCATCTAAGATTTTAAAGGCTAAGCGTTTAACCCCTAAGGAATGGGAGCAAGAATGGGACTTTGAATATGTTCAATGTGTTAAGGATTACGATTACAAACATAAAGATGTATTGAGATTTTTCGATGAGTTACACGAAACAAAGGACGCAAAGGCTAAGTATGAAATTGAGTTATATGGCGTTCCGCATACATTCGCATTAGGCGGTTTACACGGAGCAAGGGAAAATTATTTTTATAGCCAATTGAAAGAACCTGACTACCTATTATTGCATGTTGATGTTGCTAGTTTTTATCCTCACATTATGAGCGAATGGGGCTTATTATCACGGGCTATCCCTAGCATTAAAGATTTTGAGGATATTATGGACTTGCGTTTAAAATATAAGCATGAAAAGAATCCTTTACAAGCACCGTTGAAGATTTGTATTAACGGTCTGTACGGACAGTCGGGGGCGGGTAAATGCGAAGATGGAAAATACAAAGTGCTATCGGATGTGTATGACCCTGTTCGTATGCGTGAGGTATGTATCAACGGACAATTAATGTTGTTGCAATTAATTGAAGATTTAGTACAATTTGATTTGATACAATCTAATACAGACGGTCTTATTTATAAGTTACATAAAAACGATTTTGATACATTTGATAAGATAGTCAAGGATTGGGAAAAGCGAACTAAAATGACAATGGAATATGATTACATTACATATATGGCTCAACGTGATGTAAATAATTATATTGCAGTATTTGAAAATGGCGAAGTAGAACGTAAAGGCGGAGCCGTTAAAAAATCAAAAACATTGGATTATGATTTACCTATTGTTGCTGATGCCGTAGTTGAATATTTTGTTAATGGCGTTGAACCTGAAGAGTTTATCATGAAAGAAAAATACTTAGCTCCTTTCATGAAAACTTATAAGTTATCGGGTAATTATAAACAGGCAATATATAATGATGAGGTATTGACTGATAAAGTATATAGAGTGTTTGCAAGCCTAAGCCGTAAAGATGGTATTTTGTACAAACAAAAAGATGGTAAAAATGCGGAGAAATTTGCTTCTTGCCCTGAACATGCTAAAATTGTAAACAGCAATATACAAGGTATGTTAAAGCCTAGATGGCTTGATGAAAACTGGTATATAAAAGAAGCATGGAAAAGAATTAATTCATTTACAGGAAAGGATGACTAAAATGAAAAAAGGGGATTTGGTCTGTTCGAAGGACAGAAGCGTTGTAGGTGTGGTTATTGATTTTGTACCAACAATGCAGAATGTAACAATCGCGGTACTTTGGAACGAGCCTCCAACGGCTCAAGGATGTAAAACATTCACATTACATAATGATAACGTGATTTTGTTACCAAAGGGAACTAAGGTGATTAAGCATTTTAAAAATAAAACTGAAACAACGTTGTATAGAAGTTATGATTCTACAACAGGTATCATTCACGGTGACGGAGGAGCCTTAACTGCATGGGACTTAAATGGTACATGTGATTTGGAATTTGTCTTTAAAGATGATGATGTTACAACAAAGAATAACAAACAATATACTACGCTTGATATTGAACCTTGGGACATCATGCAAGCAGATTTTACACGCGAGGAATTTATCGGATTCTTGAAAGGGAATATTATTAAATATTGTTTAAGAAAAAAGGGTTCTGACTTACAAGATTTTGAAAAAATTGAACATTACGCTAAGAAGTTACGGGAGATTTTAAGAAATGAAGATTAAATTGTTAGATAAAAACTGTATTCCAAAGAAAGCCCATTCTATTGACGCGGGTTTTGATGTTAAAGCTAGAACTGAATTTGTTATACCACCTAAAGAGACCGTAATGATTCCAACTGGAGTATGTGTTGAGATTCCCGTAGGTATGGTTGGCTTGCTGTTCCCTCGGAGCAGTATCAGTAAAACGCCATTGCGTATGTGTAACAGCGTCGGCGTAATTGACGCGGGTTTTACTGGTGAAATTAAAGTACCATTACAAAATACACATCATAATTTAATGGTTCGCGTTAATCAATATGATAAAATCGCTCAATTACTTATCGTACCATTGGCGGACGTATCTATTGAAATTGTTGACGAGTTAGAAGAGACTGAACGTGGCGAAGGTGGGTTCGGTAGTACGGGGGTAAAATAATGATTGAAGTAAACAGTTTTATTAATAGTGTTGGAGATTATGCATTTGATTGTGAATTGCGACATGATATGTTGTTACGTGATACTACATATACTGGTGATGTTGTTGTTATCAATACAGAAATGTGTTCTATTGTTGTAACAGATGATACAATGTTGATGGATGATAGAGGATTATGGAAGTACGCAAGCAAATTACAAGTAGGTAATGCGTTAAAATCATTTATGACAAATAGAGTTGTTGTAACAGGTGTTACTACATACCATGTTAATAATGAGCCTATGTATAAGTTAGTAGATTGCGATAAAGGCTATATCGTAGTTAATGGGTTCTATGTTGCATGTGATAAATAATTATGTTATAATATAATAAAGGAGGTGATATATAATGTGGATTAAAATTAGAACCGTGTTTATTGCTGTTCTTTTAAATCAAGTTACATTGAAAGCACTTGCAAGCGGTGCGGGCTTAAAAGATGAACAAGCCGACGCGGTGAGCGGTGCTATCATGGATGTAAAAGCATTTATTGATACCAAAGATAAACGCTTCTTGAATCAATCTATAGATAAACTTCAAACGCTTATTAAATAGCGGAGGTGGTCTTTATCTCGGGTACGCCGTAGGGTTAGCGTACAATGAGGCGGTGTAACAACCGCCTCTTATTTTTTTAGTTGACAATGTTATAACAACTATGATATAATATTATCATAGGAGGGTTATATAATGCACGATAACCAAATATCCGTAGTTTTAGGAGTTATCGGTGGCTTCCTTTCATATGCGTTTGGTGTGAATGAACATCTTGAAGTCTTATTATGGGCGATAACACTTGACATTGTTGTAGGCGTCTTGGCTAGTTTTGTAAATGAAAAATTGATGTTCAATAGCAGAAAAATGTATAAAGGAATTGTGAAGAAGGTTGTTATATTAACTTTGGTAATGTTTGCACATCAGTTAGATTTAATGATGAAAACGGACGGGATTATCGCTAAGACCGTAACATGGTTCTTTATAGCGAATGAAGGGCTTTCAGTTCTTGAAAACGCGGGGAAGTGTGGGATTACATTACCAAAGATATTACAATCTAGTCTCGAACAATTGAAAGGGTTAACCGATGACAACAAAAAACGTTAAAAATTTAAGTGTGCTATTAGGCGGTATGACCGCTATGATATGCACTACAACAACACCTCACATGGTAAAATGGATATTAAGTATATATGTAATTATGCTTATAGCCGAATGGATGGGGAATGATGAAGATACTACTCGATAGGGTAGTATCTTTTTTTGTTATAGTTATTATGACTTTTAAGTATTAGACAATATCTACAAAGTGATGTATTATATAATCATAAGGAGTGATAATAATGTTTATAGAAAAGAACGCAAACCCTTGGGGTATGAATTGGGAGGACTGTATGATACGGGCTATTTCACTAGCCCTACATAAGCCCTACATGAAAGTACATGATGATATGTTACAATTAGCGTATGACAAGGGATGGAAAATTACAGAATTGCGTACTGGATGGACGTACATAGTTAGTAACGGTTATGAGGCTTGTGACCTAGGTGATTATAAAAGAACAGTTAAACAGTATGCAACTGATATTACGGAACCGCGTATTGTAGTGGTTAATGGTCATATGACCTATTGCGAGGGTGGCAATTGGTTTGATACTTGGAATCCCGCCCGTTACAAAGTAAATTATGTATTCCGTAAAGTAAAGGAGGATTAATATGTTTTATATCGTAGAAAATAAGGTTTGTTTGTACATCACGCCAACAATGAAGGACGCTAATAATTGGCTGAAAATTAACAACAAAACAATATATAAGGTATATCAAGATGAATATAAGAAGGTTATAGTGGAGGTACGATAAATGAGAGTTTATAAAGTATGTAATATTATTACGAATAAAATAACGGAATTTACAGACGTTGAAACAGCATATAAATATATAAAAAATAATGATTACGAAGTTTATACTGTATATTGTGGTGGGTTTGATATTGTAATTATTGAGGTGAAATAATAATGAATTTTGTTATCGATTGTTTAAATAGAAATATGAGTTTGAAAGATATTAGCGTAAAACACAATATTCCAATGGATGCTATTTTTGATGTTTACGAGGAAAAAAGAAAGCTGTATAACTTTACTGAGATACAAAACATCATGACGGAGGTTTATTATTGTGAAGATTAATAAATATGATTGGCTAACTAATGAATTATTAGCAAGTTACAACACAATACAGGAAGCAGTATTCGCGGAACACATTTGCTATGGTACAATTTATAAACAACTAGACAAGCCAGTACTTGAAATAAATAGAGGACGTAGCTTTTACTTTGGTTATGAACCTAAACAGCGATACGTAATTGAGTGTTATGATAACGAAACGCGGGAACTATTAGGCGTATATAGTAGCGTAAAAGAAGCCTCTATTAAGACTGGTGTACTTGACCAGCAAATATCTTGGCAATGTAGATTGAATAAGCCTTTCAATAAAAGGTCAATGGGATGTACTGGCTTATGGTTTGTGAAAAAAGCTGTATGACTAAAAGTAATATGTATTATGCATTTTTAAATATTAGACATTTTGTTGTAACAATGTTATTATAATGGTGTAGGGAGGATGACCTACAAAGTTATTAAACAAAGGAGATTTTAAAATGTACGAAGATTTATTTTTTGCAAGTAAAAAGACTATTTATTACAATGTGGTAGAAACTTAACAACAGCAACTATGATTGCAAGTAAAGTTGTTGAGGACGACTAAAAAAGCAAATATGAGCATTGAAGATGTTAGAAAATTAAGAGATGTATTTATTGCCTAGGAGGTACTTAAAATGAAAACATTAACAGCAACAATTTTAATCGGTATGGGTTTATTGATGGGAGGTTGTGGTGCTAACCAACAAACAGCAACGCTAGTACAATTAGATAACGGAAAATACTCAATGTCCGCGGGTGATGATTATGGTATTCAATATGTAAAAGGTTACTCAGATGATAAAGTAACAAATTATAAAATTGTACGCGTTATTGGTGAGGATAACAATACCACGGTTGATGAATTGATGAAATGTTACAAGAATAAGGGTATTCTAGGCTTTAAAGATATTCAATATATTGGTGACGCGGTTGAGTATCAAGGTGATGTGTATAAATTTTCTAACGCAAGCGTACATGTATATGAGGGACAAAAAATAATCATCGGTGCAAGCAATAAAGATAATCAAAAAATTAACGATTGACGGCGAGTTTAAATCTTATGCGTTAGGTGAAATTACAAAGGTTGAACGTGATGACGCAGGGTCACTTAACCCATTATACAATTAAGATTGTAAAAGATATGAAAATGGTAAAAGGTAACGTTACCGAACATTTAGAGGTAAATAGAATAATGATACATTCGATATGTGTATTGTTGATGTTGTTAAAAAGGAGCTATAATATGGACTTATTAGAAAATGCGTACACATTTGAGGCGAATGATTTTATTTTAAAACCCGTTATTATTGAGTGTGGTGAATGGATTCACTTTATTTGGAAATTAAATGATAAGAGCCTAGAAATTGTATTGTTAGATGATGAAGTATGGGATTTAGAAGTACATGATACTATAGAAAATAAGGTTATCAACTGGGCGGTGAGCGAATAATGACTATTAAATCTATTGAATCAAGAACATACGCGTTGGAGCATTTATGGGAAAAGTATCATAATAAGAAAATTTGTAGTATTTTGTTACAACAATTAACCAGTGATATTATCTTTTTTCTAGGTGTACCGTTAACAAAGGAACTAGAAGAACGTATTGATAAATTGGAGGCTGATATTAATGTCTATAACGAATAATCTCGATTTATACAATTATATGCGTGATAAAGGCGAATGGGCAACGTTAATGCTTAACCCATCTGATAAATGGACTACAGATGAGTTAGTTATCGCTTTCCCTGATACATTTAATATGTCTGTTTGTGGTAACAGATTCAATGAGGAAAAACTAGAAGATTATAAACAAGACTGTGAAGTGGTGTTACAATGGTTTGAAACATCTGAACGTGTGATTGTTATAACAAATGTATGTAAATTCGGTACGCCTTATATGAAACTACATGCACCCGAATTACACGAGCGTATGAAAGCCCTAGGGGTGCAAAAACAGGTAATTCATACAAAGAATATAGGCGAGCTAATTAACCCGCATAAATTACAAATTTGGTATAAAGGTATTGAGCCAATTAAATTTGATGAGGTTAAAACCAATAACTTCATTAATTCTGTTTATAGATGGACAAACGAGTACGGCGAACGCAAGAAACAACAAACGCATTATATGAATGTAATTAATGCAAGCCATGACAAATATGAACGCCGTAAATTGCGTTATACACCTGAATACGCATTATTTAGTCAACTTTATAAGAAGCTATTTACAAAATAACATTAATGTGCTATACTTAGTATATGGACAAAACTAAGTTTAGAGGTTCAAGCACATGGAAACATAAACGAGCCGAGATATTAGCTAGGGATAACAATCAATGCGTTATATGTGGTGGTACTGAACAACTACAAGTACATCATATATATAGTCTTGATACACATCCAACATTAAAACTTGAAAATTCAAATCTCATCAGTTTATGTAAAACATGTCATAATAAAGCACATAATAATGTGTTTAGTGAATATTATTTGTTACAACAAATTACTAAATAATTTTTATTTTTAATCACACTCCGAATAATTAAATATTTGTTGTGGCAAGTATAAGCATACGTTTTAGTAATAAGACGTATGCTTTTTTGATATTTGTCAATATAATATAATTATGGTATTATATAACCATAAGGAGGTAATAATATGAAACGTATCTGTAGTTATTGCGGGCGGATTGTGGATACTAATAACCATGATTGCCCGAATAAACCGAAAGACCAAAGGAGGGGACGCCAATTAGCTAAGGAATCCACACGATGGAAAAAAATAAAAGCAGATGTGAAGGCTAGGGACTTATCATGTCGGTTATGTTGGTATAATGGTGTTTACAACCCTATTGAAGAGGTACATCATATTATACCTAGGGAAGTACAAAATGATGAAACACACGTTTTTAACGCGGACAATTGCGTTGGTTTGTGTAGGGATTGCCATCATGAAGTACATAATGAAGGATGGAAAAAATACACTAAGTTGTTACAACAATTAATCAAGGAGGATAAATAATATGTTTAAGCATTATGAAGTATGGGAAACTATTAAAAAGGAACATCATTTTTATGTTAGAAAATCAGATAATAAAGTATATATCATGAAAGGTGCAGAACCTGATAAAGAACAAGATATTGAAGTAACACAAAACCTAATTGAAAAAATGGTTCTTAAACTTGATGGTACAGCGTTACGCGTTCAAAGATGGGAAGTCTTTTATTTGTACGATTTATATAGAGATGAGTTTGAGGTGGTTGATGATGTTAACGAAATTCTATAGAGGATATATCAGACTAGGGGAAAATAAAGCCCGAATCGATAAAAGACAATCACGGGTGATTCCACAATATGAAACAGTAGGCGGGTTGTTTAAGCCTGAATATATGATGCTAGATTTTGACAATAGGGAGGATTGTGGCTTATTCCTACAGTTAGTTGATAAGTATGATTGGAATACGCATATTGTTGGTACAGATAGCGGGATTCATGCTATATTTAAAAAACCTGATATTAAAATACCTAGTGAAAACGGAGCTGAACTGGTATGCGGATTAACTTGTGATATTAAGCAAGGTCGCAACAGTTGGAATAATAGCGATTATGAATGTATCATTAAACACGGTGAACCTAGGGAAGTAATTAAATATTGTGAGGACGTGCAAGTGTTACCTTGGCAATTAATGCGTTTATCGAAAAAATTAGATTTAAAGGACGTAGGTGAAGGGGACGGACGTCATGGTGTGCATAAACAAATTATAAACGTTGCGTTATCGTATACCACAGACGCCAACGAAATTATAGACTTTGTACAATGGGTTAATGATTATGTTTTTAAAGTGGCTAGGAAGTCTGTAAATTGGCACGTGAGCGAGTTACAAAGATGGATTGATAATAATATCAAGGAAGATTTGAAAATTGATGAGTTGTTACAACAATACAAGGTAGATTTACATAAATTAAACGTATGGGTGAAAACTAATTTTGAGAAGGTGAATGAATGAAAGAATTTATTGACTGGGCGTTCTATGGTGTTGTCCCTGAAGGGTGTACACCTGAAACGGCGTATAAATGTTATTGCATATGGTGTAATTTATTTGAATATGAGCCTATGAAAAAATTTGAATTTATGGAGGTGTGGATGAATGAACAAATATAGGGGTGAGCATAATAAATTTTTACATTATCAGATGGCGAAAGATATTGTCGAACAGTATGAATTTTGTGTTATTAATGATACTATTTATATTTGGTGGGATGGAAAATATGTTCCTGATATTCAAGATAAAATAAATTTATTAGGTATTAAATTAGACCCGTCAACCACAAAAACCAATAGAACAGAGGTTTACAATACTATAGTTGGTTTTAAGTCTACATTTAGAAAATTTACACAAGTAGACCCTTATAAAATAGCATTTACGAATGGTGTTTTAGATTTGCGTACATTGGACTTCTATGAAGATAATTTACAAGAATTTGCTGTTTGTAATCGTATTCCGTGGAATTATAATATAAATGTTGAATCTCAACCACAAGTTCAAGAACAGATAAAAAAATGGGCGGATTATGATGAAAATGTAGAGGCTTTATTATATCAATTAATTGGATATCCTATGTTGGTTAACTGTAATTTACGTACTATGTTTTTATTACATGGTTCCGCTCAAGGTGGTAAAACAAAATTCGTTGAATATATAGAATATCTATATGGCGTTGAAAATTATAGTACATTTGATATAGATGAGGTAAATCGACGGTTCAATAAAGCACAAATATGCGGGAAACTATTTAATTATTCTGATGATATTGACGCTGGTTATATCGAAAAACCTAATTTCTTGAAAAGACTTATTTCAGGTGTTACAACAATGCAAGTTGAAAATAAAGGTAAAGATGGTTATAAAGCTCCATTTTATGCTAAGTTAATTATGAGCATGAATGACTTCCCTAAAATTAAACTTGATAGCGATATTACTGCTTGGCAGTCGCGTTTTAATATTATCCACTTCAAACATAAGTTCGATAAAAACCCTAACTATGATGTATGGGAACAAGAAAACTTGAAAACTCAAAAAGCTGTAGAATGGTTGTTGGTACAATCTGTCAAGGCAATTAATAAAGCTATTAAAGATGGTAATTTCTGTTATAACGATAATACACAATTTAGTAATTTCTTAGAAAATAATACACCATTTATGTATGAAGCCATGAGTAAAACATTAGATGAATGGAACGAATATAACAGTGTTAAAACATGGTTTAAATAGCGCTGTACTAGAATATGGTGTTCAGATGGCTTTCAAAAACATTTGTTAGTACATTTAATAAATTAAGTAATAACTTAGAAATACATAAGTCATCAACTATGGAACACGGAGCAAGAAAAACAGTATACAAAGTTAGAAGTAAAAATTAAATATTATTTGATGTTTCGTTGTTATTAAAAAGTACGCACCGTAATTTTACAAAAAATGCGTACTTTTAAAACTCTTAAAACGCTAGTAAATAACTAACTTGACGTACATTTACGCACGTACGCGAACACTTTATATCCTTTATATATTAAAGGATATATACAGTATATATAGAGGGAAAGGAAAAAAATGTAGGAATAATGCGTACTACAAAAAAAAGTATCATGAAGCTAGATAATTACTGGGTTTTTAGTACGCTTTTTAGTACGCTTTTTATGTAATTTTACGCTCTAAAAAACAAAGAAACATCAAAAAATAAAGTATTATTATTGTTAAGGAGGTATTTATGTACATCAACGATGAATTAAAATCAGTATTAAAAGATAAGTTACAAGAATCAGACTACTATTTTGTATTGGCGGAAATAGAGGACTCATATGAAAAGGGTTATTATAATGGTTATCATGATGGGTACGATGAATGTAGGAACAATTTATTATAGTTAACTGTACACACAATTTAGTTACATTTAATCATCTAAGGTAAAACTATAAGCAGTAGATACTAAACAGGGCTTAGAGAGCGTTTAAATGAATTGTAGAGGTATTACAGGAGGTTTATATGTTAAATAAAGAAGATAGAGAAACGATTATTAAAGTATTAGATACTGATGGTGTAGGTTGCATGATAG
>CYGL01000139.1_pt1 | contig 38609 bp, 67 predicted proteins | sample 485531 | NCBI WGS metagenome assembly CYGL01 (sample SAMEA3497897, study PRJEB9818) | human gut metagenome | reverse complement strand
GATAGTACACAATTTAGTAATTTCTTAGAAAATAATACTCCATTCATGTATGACGCCATGAGTAAAACATTAGATGAATGGAATGAATATAACAGTGTTAAAACATGGTTTAATGGTGCTGTATTAGAATATGGTGTTCAGATGGCTTTTAAAACATTTGTTAGTACATTTAATAAATTAAGTAATAACTTAATACACACCACATCATAAACCAAATAACAATAACAACAAAGCTAGTTAATAAACCAACCCAACCAAAGAAGCCCATAAAAAATAAAATAGTAAATGCTGTTGTGCATGCAACTTTTAATTCTGTACTTGTCATATATAAACATCCTATAATACCCTTAGAACGCTGTTATTTGCGTTATATGCTCGTTTTATATCTCACATGATTAATTAATCATAATAGATATAAATGTGACTAAATTGTGTGTACAATCAACTACAATAAATTATTCCTACATTCATCATACCCATCATGATAACCCTCATAATAACCTCTTTCATATGCGTCCTCTATTTCCGCTAACATAAAGTAATAGTCCGATTCTTGTAACTTATCTTTTAATACTGATTTTAATTCATCGTTGATATACATGTAAACCTCTTAATAACAATAATAAATATTTTTTGATGTTTCTTTGTTTTTTAGTGCGTAAAATTACATAAAAAGCGTACTAAAAAGCGTACTAAAAACCCAGTAATTATCTAGCTTCATGATACTTTTTTTTACTGTACGCATTATTCCTACATTTTTTTACTTTCTCTCTATATATACTGTATATATCCTTATATATATTAAAAGAAGTAAAATGTTCGCGTACGTGCGTAAATGTGCTTTAAGCCAATAGATAACTAGCTTCATAAGGGTTTTAAAAGTACGCATTTTTCGTGAAAGTACGGTGCGTACTTAATAATAACAACATCAAAAATTAAATTTTACTTCTAACTTTATATACTGTTTTCCTTGCTCCGTGTTCCATAGTTGATGATTTATGTATTTCTAAGTTATTACTTAATTTATTAAATGTACTAACAAATGTTTTAAAAGCCATCTGAACACCATATTCTAATACAGCACCATTAAACCATGTTTTAACACTGTTATATTCATTCCATTCATCTAATGTTTTACTCATGGCGTCATACATGAATGGAGTATTATTTTCTAAGAAATTACTAAATTGTGTACTATCGTTATAACAAAATTCACCATCTTTAATAGCTGTATTAATTGCCTTGACAGATTGTACCAATAACCATTCGACCGCTTTTTGAGTTTTTAAGTTTTCTTGTTCCCATACATCATAGTTAGGATTTTTATCGAACTTATGTTTGAAGTGGATAATATTAAAACGTGACTGCCAAGCTGTAATATCGCTATCAAGTTTAATTTTAGGGAAGTCATTCATGCTCATAATTAACTTAGCATAAAATGGAGCTTTATAACCGTCTTTACCTTTATTTTCAACTTGCATTGTTGTAACACCTGAAATAAGTCTTTTCAAGAAGTTAGGCTTTTCGATATAACCCGCGTCAATATCATCAGAATAATTAAATAGTTTCCCGCATATTTGTGCTTTATTGAACCGTCGATTTACCTCATCAATATCAAATGTACTATAATTGTCAACGCCATATAGATATTCTATATATTCAACGAATTTTGTTTTACCACCTTGAGCAGAACCATGTAATAAAAACATTGTTCTTAAATTACAGTTGACCAACATAGGGTATCCAATTAATTGATATAATAACGCTTCTACATTTTCATCATAATCAGCCCATTTTTTTATTTGTTCTTGTACCTGAGGTTGAGCTTCAACATTTATATTATAATTCCACGGTATCCGATTACAAACAGCAAATTCTTGTAAATTATCTTCATAGAAGTCCAATGTACGCAAATCTAAAACACCGTTCATAAATGCTATTTTATAAGGGTCTACTTGTGCGAATTTTCTAAATGTAGACTTAAAACCAACTATAGTATTGTAAACCTCTGTCCTATTGGTTTTTGTTGTTGACGGGTCTAATTTAATACCTAATAGATTTATTATATCTTGAACATCGGGAACATATTTTCCATCCCACCAAATATAGATAGTATCATTAATTACACAAAATTCATACTGTTCGACAATATCTTTCGCCATCAGATAATGTAAAAATTTATTATGCTCACCCCTATATTTGTTCATTCATCCACACCTCCATAAATTCAAATTTTTTCATAGGTTCGTAGTCAAATAACTTGCACCATATACAATAACATTTATACGCTGTTTCAGGTGTACACCCTTCGGGAACCACACCGTAGAACGCCCAGTCAATAAATTCTTTCATTCGCTCACCTTCTCAAAATTAGTTTTCACAAATACATTCAATTTATGTAAATCCCATTTATATTGTTGTAACAACTCATCAATTTTCAAATCTTCCTTGATATTATTATCAATCCATCTTTGTAACTCGCTTACGTGCCAATTTACAGACTTCCTAGATACTTTAAAAACATAATCATTAACCCATTTTACAAGGTCTATAATTTCCTTAGCGTCCATAGTATACGATAATGCAACGTTAATAATTTGTTTATGAACACCATGACGTCCGTCACCCTCACCTACGTTCTTTAAATCTAATTTTTTCGATAACCTCATTAATTGCCAAGGTAACACTTGCACATCATCACAATATTTAATTATTTCCCTAGACTCACCGTGTTTGATAATGCATTCATAATCGCTATTATTCCAACTGTTGCGTCCTTGCTTAATATCACAAGTTAATCCACATACTAATTCGGTTCCGTTTTCACTAGGTATTTTTATATCAGGTTTTTTAAATATAGCATGAATCCCGCTATCTGTACCAACAATATGCGTATTCCAATCATACTTATCAACTAACTGTAGGAATAAGCCACAATCCTCCCTATTATCGAAATCCAACATCATATATTCAGGCTTAAACAACCCGCCTACTGTTTCATATTGTGGAATCACCCGCGATGGTCTTTTATCGATTCGGGCTTTATTTTCCCCTAAGCGAATATAACCTCTATAGAATTTCGTTAACATCATTAACCACCTCAAACTCATCTTTATATAAATCGTACAAATAAAAGACTTCCCATCTTTGAACACGTAACGCCGTACCATCGATTTTAAGAACCATTTTTTCAATTAGATTTTGTGTTACCTCAACATCTTGTTCTTTATCAGGTTCTGCACCTTTCATGATATATACTTTGTTATCTGATTTTCTAATATAAAACTTGTTTTCACCTTTAATAGTTTCCCATACTTCATAATGCTTAAACATATTATTTATCCTCCTTAATTAATTGTTGTAACAACTTAACATATTTTTTCCATCCTTCGTTATGTATTTCATGATGGCAATTTCTACACAAACCAACGCAATTGTCCGCGTTAAAAACGTGTGTTTCATCATTTTGTACTTCCCTAGGTATAATATGATGTACCTCTTCAATAGGATTGTAAACACCATTATACCAACATAACCTACATGATAAATCCCTAGCCTTTACTTCTGCTTTTATCTTTTTCCATCGACTTGACTCCTTAGCTAACTGGCGTCCCCTCCTTTTATCCTTTGGTTTATTCGGGCAATCGTGGTTGTTAGTATCTATGATACGTCCACACCAACCGCATATACGTTTCATTTTAACCTCCTTTGTTATAACAAATATATCTTCTATAAGTATAATACAATAAATATATTATCCTTGCAAATACAAAAAGAGCATACTTAGTATGCTCTTATGTACTAGTTACAACAAATATTTAATTATTCGGAGTGTGATTAAAAATAAAAATTATTTAGTAATCTGTTGTAACAAATAATATTCACTAAACACATTATTATGTGCTTTATTATGACATGTTTTACATAAACTTATGAGATTCGAATTTTCAAGTTTCAATGTTGGATGTGTATCAAGACTATATATATGATGTACCTGTAGTTGCTCAGTACTGCTACATATAACGCATTGATTGTTATCCCTATCTAATATCTCGGCTCGTTTATGTTTCCATGTGCTCGAACCTCTAAACTTAGTTTTGTCCATACACTAAGTATAGCACATTACTGTTATTTTGTAAATAGTTTCTTATATAGTTGACTAAATAATGTGTATTCAGGTACATAACGCAATTTACGGCGTTCATATATATCATGGCTCGCGTTAATTACATTCATATAATGCGTTTGTTGTTTCTTGCGTTCGCCGTACTTGTTTGTCCATCTATAATCAGAATAAATGATGTTATCGGTTTTAACCTCATCAAATTTAACTGGTTCAATACCTTTATACCAAATTTGTAATCTATGCGGGTTAATTAACTCACCGATATTCTTTGTGTGAATTACCTGTTTTTTCACCCCTAGGGCTTTCATACGCTTGTATAATTCGGGTGCATGTAGTTTCATATAAGGTGTACCAAATTTACATACATTTGTTATAACAATTACACGTTCAGAGGCTTCAAACCATTGTAACACCTTTTCACATTCTTTTTTATAATCGTCTAACTTTTCTGCATTGAATCTGTTACCACATACAGACATGTTAAACGTATCAGGGAAAGCGATAACTAACTCATATGTATCCCATTTATTAGATGGGTTAAGCATTTAATGTTACCCATTCCCCTTTATCACGCATATAATTATATAAATCTAAATTATTCGTAATCATTATTCACTCACCGCCCAGTTGATAACCTTATTTTCAATCGTATCATGTACTTCTAAATCCCATACTTCATCATCTAACAATACAATTTCTAGGTTTCTATCGTTTAACTTCCATACAAAGTGAATCCATTCACCACACTCAATAATAACAGGCTTTAAAACAAAATCATTAATTTCAAACGTGTATGCATTTTCTAATAAGTCCATATTATAGCTCCTTCTTAACAACATCAACAATACACATATCGAATATATTATTGCCACAAATACATGTTAATTTTTCATATAACATATAATTATTATCATTCATGTATTTTTCTACACTATCCCAACTGGTACGAACCGCCATCAATTCGTCACCATCATAAATCCAGTATATCATTTATTTACACTCCTTAATATGCGTATGTACAAGATGAGCCTTTACAATAGTCACATCTACAAATTTATATAAATCGCTAACATCTTTTACTTTTTCCATAGGGTAAATACCTTCATTTACTAAGTCACCTAATAAGATTTTTTCACGTGTTACCTCATCAGCAACATACGTATTATTTGTATTATCTAACTCTTTCCAATCTTTTTCACCAGTAACATCAATTTCATATAAGCATAATTGTTCATTTCTGATAATTAATCCGAATGCTTTTTGTTTACCGTCATCAGTAACGCCTACCCGTTTACTATCAAACATTGCTCCACGGAATCCGAATTGTTTACCTACCTCTAATTGTACTGGGTTACTTGCTGTATAACTTCCAAAGTCACCGTGCGTATAACCACATTCGACCTTTGTTTGTGTTGGTGCTGTTTGTTGGTTAGTACCACAACCTCCCATCAATAAACCCATACCGATTAAAATTGTTGCTGTTAACTTTTTCATTTTCATTTCCTCCTAGGCAATAAATACATCTCTTAATTTTCTAACATCTTCAACGCTCATATTTGCTTTTTTAGCGTCCTCAACAACTTTACTTGCAATCATAGTTGCTGTTGTTAAGTTTCTACCACATTGTAATAAATGTCTTTTTACTGCAAAAAATAAATCTTCATACATTTTAAATACCTCCATTTAGTAACCCTGTAGGTCATCCTCCCTACACCATTATAATAACATTGTTACAACAAAATGTCTAATATTTAAAATGCATAGATAATATTACTTTTAATCATACAGCTTTTTCACAAACCACAACCCAGTGCATCCCATTGACCTTTTATTAAAAGGTTTATTCAATCTGCATTGCCATGATATTTGTTGGTCTATTACACCAGTCTTAATAGAAGCCTCTTTTACGCTACTATATACACCTAATAGTTCCCGCGTTTCGTTATCGTAACATTCTATAACATATCGCTTTTTAGGTTCATAACCAAAGTAAAAGCTACGCCCTCTATTTATTTCAAGTACTGGCTTTTCTAGCTGTTTCCATATTGTACCATAACAGATATGTTCAGCGAATACGGCTTCCTGTATTGTGTTGTAACTGGCTAATAATTCATTAGTTAACCAATCATATTTATTAATCTTCACAATAATAAACCTCCCTCATGATGTTTTGTATCTCAGTAAAGTTATATAGTTTTCTTTTTTCCTCGTAAACATCAAAAATAGCGTCCATTGGAATATTGTGTTTTACGCTAATATCTTTCAAACTCATATTTCTATCTAAACAATCGATAACAAAATTCATTATTATTTCACCTCTACAATTACCTTCTTATATTCATCTTGATATACTTTATATATTGTTTTGTTGTTAATCTTTAGCCAATTATTAGCGTCCTTCATTGTTGGCGTAATGTACAAACAAATCTTATTTTCTACTATACAAAACATATTAATCCTCCTTTACTTTACGAAATACATAATTTACTTTGTAACGAGCGGGATTCCAAGTATCAAACCAATCGCCACCCTCGCAATAGGTCATATGTCCATTAACTACTACAATTCGCGGTTCGGTAATTTCTGTTGCATACTGTTTAACGGTTCTTTTATAATCACCTAGGTCACAAGCCTCATAACCATTACTAACTATGTACGTCCATCCAGTACGTAACTCTGTAATTTTCCATCCCTTATCATAGGCTAATTGTAACATATCATCATGTACTTCCATGTAGGGCTTATTTAGGGCTAGTGAAATCGCCCGTATCATACAGTCCTCCCAATTCATACCCCAAGGATTTGCATTCTTTTCTATAAACATTATTATCACTCCTTATGGTTATATAATACATCACTTTATAAATATTGTCTAATACTTAAAAGTCATAATAACTATAACAAAAAAAAGATAGTACCCTATCGAGTACTATCTTCATCGTTCCCCATCCATTCGGCTATCAGCATAATTACATATATACTTAATATCCATTTTACCATATGAGGAGTTGTTGATGTGCATATCATAGCGGTCATACCACCTAATAGCACACTTAAATTTTTAACGTTTTTTGTTGTCATTGGTTAATCCTTTCAATTGTTCAAGACTAGACTGTAATATCTTTGGTAATGTGATACCACACTTCCCCGCGTTCTCAAGAACTGAAAGCCCTTCATTCGCTATAAAGAACCATGTTACGGTCTTAGCGATAATCCCGTCCGTTTTCATCATCAAGTCTAACTGATGTGCAAACATTACCAAAGTTAATATAACAACCTTCTTCACAATCCCTTTATACATTTTTCTGCTATTGAACATCAGTTTTTCATTTACAAAACTAGCCAAGACACCTACAATTATGTCAAGCGTTATCGCCCATAATAAGACCTCAAGATGTTCATTCACACCAAATGCATAAGAAAGGAAGCCACCAATAACCCCTAAAACTACGGATATTTGGTTATCGTGCATTATATAACCCTCCTATGATATTATTATATCATAGTTGTTATAACATTGTCAACTAAAAATAAGAGGCGGTTATTATACCGCCTCATTATACGCTAACCCTACGGCGTATACCGAGATAAAGACCACCTCCAACTATTTAATAAGTTGTTGTAACAAGTCGATAGCTTGATTAATATAGCGTTTATCCCGAGTGTCAACATAGTATTTAATGTCCATAATTGCACCAGCAACTACTTTGGAAGTTTCCTCATTCATTTTAGCAAGACCACACATTGTTCTCAATGCGTTTTCATTTAAAATCAATGGTACAATTGCATTTCTAATTTTGACCCACATTATATCACCTCCTTTTATTATATTATAACATATTTATTTATCACATGCAACATAAAAGCCATTAACCACGATGTAACCTTTATCGCAATCTACTAATTTATACATAGGTTCATCTTCAACATGGTATGTTGTAACACCTGTTACAACAACTCTATTTGTCATAAATGATTTTAACGCATTACCTACTTGTAATTGGCTTGCATACTTCCATAAGCCTCTATCATTCATTAATAATGTATCATCTGTTACAACAATAGAACACATTTCAGTATTGATAACAACAACATCACCAGTATAATTAGTATCACGTAACAACATATCATGTCGCAATTCACAATCAAAGGCGTAATCGCCTACGCTATTAATAAAACTATTTACTTCAATCATTTCTTATCTCCTTCCAGTAGACCCGAATCCGCCGTTACCTCGCTCAGTCTCTTCTAACTCGTCAACAATTTCAATAGATACATCTGCTAATGGTACGATAACTAATTGAGCAATTTTATCATACTGATTAACGCGAAACATTAAATTATGATGTGTGTTTTGTAATGGTACTTTAATTTCACCAGTAAAGCCCGCGTCAATTACACCTACGCTGTTACACATACGCAATGGTGTTTTACTGATACTGCTACGAGGAAACAGCAAGCCAACCATACCGACTGGAATTTCAACACATACACCAGTTGGAATCATTGCTGTCTCTTTCGGTGGTATAACAAATTCAATTCTAGCTTTAACATCAAAACCCGCGTCAATCGAATGGGCTTTCTTTGGAATACAATTTTTATCTAACAATTTAATCTTCATTATTTTACCTCAATCAAAAATCTAGTATATAGTTTTTTGCCTTTATATCTACAATTATTATTTACACTTAAAATTCTAATATTATAAGGTAGTGGCGTGTGTTCAAATATTGTAATTGGAACATAGTAAGCACCCTTAACATTTGGAATATCTTTTTTCTTAGATACTTCCATAATTCCGTCATCTAATATTCTAACCCCGTCCAAGTTATCACATAGTTGTAACTCTTTACCCAGTACCTTTTTCATATTAGTTATCCATACTACATTACCTAACTTTTCAATACTACCATCAGGTCTGTAAAACTCCTTAATACGTCCACTATATCCGACTGTATTAGTTGTCCATCTAAACCATGTTTTATAAGATACTGTCATAGGTGCAACCACAATAAACAACTTATTTTTAATTAAGTTGTAAAATTTTTGATAGTTTTTGAAAGGTGGATTTGTTATAACACAATTATATTTGCTATAATCAACCGATTCATAATCACCCTCAAAATAATCAAAGTCATAGCCTTTTTCTTTCATGTATTTTACAAAGGCACTGTCCTCACCATCGCAAGGACATACAATTTTAAGTCCTGATAAATCATAGTTGTCTAGTTCGCGAGCTACATCCTCATATTTGGTATACCATTCATCACGGTCGGGCTTATTGTGAACACCGTTCAAATTATTCATTTTTTAAAATCTCCTGTAACTTCTTAGCATAATGTTCAATTTTTTCAAAATCTTGTAAATCGGAACCCTTTTTTCTTAAACAATATTTAATAATATTCCCTTTAAGGAATCCGATAAATTCTTCTCGTGTAAAATCTGCTTGCATGATGTCCCATGGTTCAATATCTAGCGTAGTATATTGTTTATTATTCTTTGTTGTAACATCTTCCATAAATTCAAATTCTAAATCACATATACCATTTAAGTCCCATGCAGTTAAGGCTCCTCCGTCACCGTGAATAATACCCGTTGTAGAATCATAACTTCTATACAATGTTGTTTCAGTTTTGTTTTTAAAGTGCTTAATTACCTTAGTTCCCTTTGGTAATAAAATTACATTATCTTTATGTAATGTAAATGTTTTACAGCCTTGTGCTGTTGGTACATCGTTCCAAAGGACTAAGATTGTTACATTCCTCAGCATATAGGATAAATCAGTAACAACACCAACAACGCCTTTATCCTTGCTACATACTAAATCGCCTTTTTTCATTTTATTCTCCTCCTTCAAACGATTCAATGCGTTTTTTTGCTTCTTTGATATACCAGTTTTTATCTAACCATTTCGGACATTTCATACCTTGTATATTGCTGTTTACAATTTTTGCATGTTCGGGGCAAGAAGCAAATTTTTCCGCATTTTTACCCTCTTTTTGTTTGTACAAAATACCATCTTTACGGCTTCTGCTTGCGAATACTCTATACACTTTATCAGTCAATACTTCATCATTATATATTGCCTGTTTATAATTACCTGATAATTTATATGTTTTCATGAAAGGAGCTAAGTACTTTTCTTTCATGATAAACTCTTCTGGTTCAACACCATTAACAAAATATTCAACTACAGCGTCGGCAACAATAGGCAAATCATAATCCAATGTTTTTGCTTTCTTAACTGCTCCGCCTTTACGTTCTACCTCGCCGTTTTCAAATACTGCAATATAATTATTTACATCACGTTGAGCCATGTACGTAATATAATCATACTCCATTGTCATTTTAGTTCGTTGTTCCCATGATTTAACTATCTTATCAAACGTATCAAAATCGTTTTTATGTAACTTGTAAATAAGACCATCTGTATTAGATTGTATCAAATCAAATTGTTCTAAATCTTCAATCAATTGTAACAACATTAATTGCCCGTTGATACATACCTCACGCATACGAACCGGGTCATATATAGGAGACAGAACTTGATATGTCCCATCAGGTAACTTTTTACCCGCTCCACTTTGTCCATAAGTCCCGTTAATGCCTTATCTTTAATGGTGCTTGTAATGGATTCTTTTCATGCTTGTATTTTAATCTCAAAGCCATTATGTTTTTAAAGTGGTCTATGCTAGGGATAGCCCGTGAAAGTAAACCCCATTCGGTCATAATGTGAGGGTAAAAACTAGCAACATCAACATGTAATAATAAATAGTCAGGCTCTTTTAATTGGCTATAAAAATAATTTTCCCTTGCTCCGTGTAAACCACCTAATGCGAATGTATGCGGAACACCATATAACTCAATTTCATACTTAGCCTTAGCGTCCTTTGTTTCGTGTAACTCATTGAAAAAACTCAATACATCTTTATGTTTGTAATGATAATCTTTAACACATGGAACATATTCAAAGTCCCATTCTTGCTCCCATTCCTTAGGAGTTAAGCGTTGAGCCTTTAAAATTTTAGAGGATAACTGAGCCTTCGTTTTTCCCATACTAGATAAGGGTTCGCCCGCTAACTGACATAAGCCCATATGAGCCTTAAAATCATCTATTGTATGTTGAAATACTAATGCTGTATTATATACGTCATCATGGCAATATTTACGGTTAAGTTCCCGCTCCTTATCTGTCAATGGTCTTTTAATATCAAAATCAACGTCGGTCTCGTGAATGTTTACTCCTAAATAGCTTTCTAACTGTTTTAGGCTTTTCCCAAACACAATGCAGTCATATATGTTCAATTTGATGTTTCTGAAATCATTTGAAAATTGCCATCCCGCTTTACCTTCCTTGATTATCCAATCATTAACCAATTTAGGATTATAACCTAACAAGATAGCTTTTACGATATATTGGTCATAACCCTTAACATTGTAACCGACCCATAAATCGTGTTTGTTTTCATCGTAGTATTGTTGTAACAACTCTCTATCATTTTCAATATACGTCCACGTTTCACCATCAAACGAGGTAAATAACCAATCACAGGCAAACACTTCTAAGTCAAAAAATATCAATTACTTTTACCTCCTATTCTACTACCACCATAAATATATTTAACTGGTCTTTTTTCCTTGCGAATATATCTATAGTATGCAGTATTCCAAGATATCCCCTCTTTATCTGATATATATTGGATTGTTTTCCAACCATCTTTATATAATACTAATATATTATTACGTTTATTATAATTGTTGTCCGACGAAGTAACAAATCGACAATTACTAGGCTCATAATTTCCGTTTGTATCTATTCGGTCTATTTGTAAACCTTCCTTATATCCATGTGTTAAACACCATGACAAAAAGTTTTCATATTGTAACCATTCATCACAGATTTTAATACCCCGCCCGCCGTAATATTTATATGATTTATCATTTTTGTTATAACAACATTCTTTAATTCTCCAATAAACCCTATATAATTTGTGTTTTTTAACTGAGTTCGGTTTTGTTCTATCTACCGTATTAATACAGCCACAAGATTTAGTATTGTTATTTGTTAAACAGTCATATCTAACCTCAGTAATGTTGCCACAATCACATTTGCACAAAGCGAATTTTCTTTTTCTTGTTTTCATTTGTTTATAATAAGTTTTGATGAGTGTCAGCTTTCCAAACTTCATTGATTATCATCCATCATTCTCGCAAGTTGTTCGTCACCGTTTTCACGTGCTAGAAAAATCAACCACTCATCTAATTCTTCCGAATCTGACTCTAAATATATTGCATATAAAAAATCTGAAATTGCAATTTGTTTTCTAGTCAAATTAAATCACCTCACTCAACCATAAAACGAGAAACATCAACCAAATATATGCAACTGCTCCAAATATTGCACACATCATAAAGAAAATCAATTTATCTAATGTACTCATTATATCCTCCTTAACCGTTTAACCAATCAACAACCTCAACAACCCAAAGGGCAACCGCAATAAATATATTAGTGATTGTCAAATCAAGTCCCCAAATAATAGGCAGTGTTAATGCTAGAATCAATGTTAGCGTTTTCATTTTATAAACCTCCTTTGTTTTATCTTCTATAATTATAATACATCATCTCGTAAATAATGTCTAATACTTGTTAGTCATTTATGATATTCAATTTTTGCAAGTATGCTTTATTAATTGGCTGTACTAATATAATACCTGTATCGCCACCAAAGTCACGAACGCCCCAACAACCGACTTCCATGAGCCAATTATAAAATTGAAAATAGTTATCGAACTCATTAATAATAACACCGTTCCAAGTTGCTTCATAGTGGTTAAGTTTTTTGTTAATCATTTTTATCATCCTTTCCTGTTCCCTCTTCACTATTATAATAACACACTAATTAGATACTGTCTAATATATAAAACGCATAATAAGTATTACATAAAGTAATAAGGCGGGCTATCCGCCCGCCTTATTATTAGTTATCCCATACATCGTTCACATAATAGTTTTTGAAATTTCCGTTTGTTTGTTGATGTACTAAGAATGTACAGTTTTTAACATCTGCATATACGATATTGATTTGTGTTTCTAAATCATCGAAGTCACCGTTAAATTCTACAACCTGAGCGGAACCCAATGTATTAAGGAAATCAACAGCAGATTTAACAGCCCATGCAGGGTTCTTTGTTCCCGTCAGTACCTTGTTAATCCATAAACGTTGATTTTTGAATTCACCATCTAGGATTCTAAAACTACCTTTTAACATCAGTTTGTCACCCGCCTTAGTGGTTCCGAGTTCCAAACCCATCAAAGTACATTCATAATCGCCGTCAGTAGGCTCTTTGAATTCCTTTTTCGTTTCCTCCTTTGGTTTATTATCTTCAAGTTCTTTGATTTGTTGATTATATTCATTCATATCCATATTAAAATCTTTAAAGCTCATCATTTCCTCCTATTAAAACGGACATTCATTATCTTGTTTAACGATTCTACTTCTACGGGTTCTCTTTGGTTTTTCTTGTTTTGTATTATCCAAAGCATCCATATCTTGACTATCGTCAATAGCAAGTAAACCATTTAATGCGTATTTTCTAGCATAGGATGAACAAGCCCCAGTCAATTGACTCAAATCCATTCCCTTTTTGCTTTCATCTTCTCGAGCATACCCCTTACAACAATGTTGAGTCATATCCTCACAGTCAATGATAGTTGCTGTTGCTTCAATGTAGGTCCTATCCTCTTTCGTTACAACATTATCACTTAAAAATATTGCACATTTATATTTTTCTAATGACGGTTTTAATGCTTCTAAAATACCGCTTAAATCCCTATATTGATAACCACCAAAGTTATTTCGTTTATTCTTTGGTGCTTTAAGCTCCAGTTGAATTTTTTGCAACTTATCATAAATCAATTACGTCACCTCCTTTATAATTATAAACAGGTTCCACAAATCGAGCAACATACAAATCCGCGTTATGCACGATATACAATAGTTCAAATATATCTAGCATAGCCTGTCTATTTTCTGCTTGATAAAACCCGTCATGATTGATTATACATACTTTTTCATCTTCTGTCAAGTCTACATATTTCGATAGTTGCAACACGCTACGCCAAGCATGATTCTTGATACGCAACTTAGGATTTATCTTAATTGGTTTTGTACCGCTTAATTTACCACTTTTCAACGTATTTGGGACATAATACTCGTCCCCATTTAGTCCTGACTTTCCAGTATCATGCGTCAACGCACAAAACATCACACTTTGTACATCGACTTTAGATTCAAAGCCTTCATATAATTTTAACGCATAATCACATACATTTAAACTATGTTGTAACAAACCACCTTTATAATTACAATGATATGAGCTACTTGCCCAAGTGGTATAAAAATCACTATATCTATAATATTGAATTAGTTGTTCAATACCGTTTTTACCTGTTAATCTTAATAGGCTTTCAAAACGTTCAATATTATCCATCAATTACCTCCTCAATACGTTTCTTGATGTTTTCCCAATCCTTAGGGTACACAAGATAACCCTCACAACCCCATGAGTTAATGTTATCAAGAATTTTTAATTGTACTTGACTAGGTTTACCTCTAACATCTTTTAACTCCAAGTCTATAGAATGACCTTTTATGCAAATGTGCATATCAGGTAGTCCCGATATTGAAAATTGAGAACCAAACCTTTTTTCATAGTAGCCAATAGGCTCTGCTTTTATTTTCTGTTTAGGCGTGTTAGGAGGGTAAATCCCGCGTGATTGTAGCCATTTTTTAATACGGTTTTCAAAATTTTTCTCGCCCGCCAATTACTCACCCCTCAAATTTCTACGAATAACTAATCTAGTATATTTTTCAACACCGTTAACAAACGGACGACATATGTCGTATTTATGGTCTTTACCGTGCTTGACAATCCCTACAATATCAAAATCATCTGCATTGTGTTTACAGATATATGAGATTGGTACTGCAATCAAACTAACATAACCATAAGGGATGTCTTTCGTTTTATTCACATTTAGAATATTAGTTCCGTCGATATACTCGTTCACAATTTCGTTATTAAGTTTTAGATGTGGGTTCTTTTCTACTATATCTAAATTACTAACAAACATAACGAGCGATACGCCTTTATGCTCCCCTTGAGCGTTAAAATACATGCTTTGGAATGATTTGCCTACATTCAATCTATGCTCTATAAAGTCAATAAATAAATCCTTATAGCATAAATGGTTAAATGTGCATACGAAAATTAAGGGCTTATCCTTATACGTATTATAGAAGTCCTTGATTTTACTGAATGGCGGATTCGTTACACATACGTCGTAATTATCAGGCTTAAACCACTCGCTCCCGTTTTCTTTATGATACGTGATAACATCACATCCTAGTTCTTTCAGATACTTAACAAAATTACTTTCATCAGTATCACATGGACATAATACGCGTTTACCTTTCAAATACTCCTTATACGGTTCTAAACCCGCAACAACATCATCATAATATGTATAGTATTCATCATTCTTATTACGCCGTGCATTATCTAAATTAGATTTAGTTCTCATGTATTACCTCCTTTGTTGTAACAATATTATATCATTACTTTTCTAACTCGTCAACAATTAATTTAAAATAAGGTAAATGATAATACATGTTATAACAAAACATACGCCATTCAGATAACTTATGATGTTTTCTTTGTTGGTACATGTTTAAAACGTTTTCATAATTCATTGTAATTGTTCTAGCCTGATTATATGCACAAGGTAATAACTGGATGATAGTCCGCCATAAATTTTTATTTTTAGTTTCCTGATAGTCGCTAATTCTAGCGTTTAGATTATCGATAACCTCATTTACAATATACTCATTATCATGCATATCTTCAAAACTGAAATCATGTTTAATCAATGGTCTATTACAAAGTTTGTGCATTGTGGATTGACTATTTGATGTTACACCGACTTTATATGTATCAAACTCCTTCCACCAATACAAAGGAGCTGTAATGTCGCACGAGATAAACATTTGACGTAGAACCTTCCGATGGTCTGCACCCGCTTTACACAATCGCAACAACAAATTCAAATCATTATCGCCAATGTTATCGCCTTCGGTATCACCTAAGTCCCATGAGTTCATAGGGTTACGCATTCCGCTCATAGCGGATTCAAATCCGTATACTTTTAAATTTTCAATTTTAATCATGCATACACCACCTGAATATATAACACATCTTTGTCTCTTGTACTAATAAAATCATATTAATCCTCTACACAATATAAATTTACATACCAGTTATCTTGTTCTAGGTTTTCATCCTCTTCACAAACCATCAAACAATGCTCACTTAAATATAAGCAAGCACCCATAAAACTAACTTCAGTACTAATCATTTCACCATTGAACCAAATATTGTATAACATAATGTATACCTCCTTAAAATTAACCTCGGGGCGTTTCCCCTTTACACTTATTATAATACAGCATACCACATAATATGTCCAATACTTAAAACGCATAATAATCATGACATAAAGTCAATCATGCTTAAATAATTCCTCCGTATAATCTTGTTTCTTAGCTAATGTATTATAGATGTTTAATTCAATACTGTTATTTGTAATCAATTTCCAATAAGTACACTTATTATCTTGACCGATACGATGGATACGCTTTTTTGATTGTTCGAAGAAATCCGATTTAATAGGCGGTGAGTAATAAATCATTTTACTAGCTTTTTGTAAATTTACACCGCTTGACCCTGATTGATACTGTACAAGCGTTACAGAATCGCTATTATTGTTATAACAATTTAGATTTTTAACGCTACCGTTAACATAACTAATAGGACGTTTTAATTTTTGTACAAGTTGTTGTAACAATTCTAGTTCACAATTAAAGTTATAAAAGATAATAACCCTATCTTCAGTCCCCTCAATCAAGGTTCTAACCATTTCTAGCTTTTCCTTGCTGTTGCATAATTGGCGGGCGTATAGCATATCCGTTGCGGGACTTGATGAAATATATTCTGTATCCCCGCAATCAACATAACCATCTTTAACAAACGTTTTATAATACTTGCTAGGCTGTACCCAAACATCTATGAATCGTTGCTCAGGTAACTCAATGACCTCATCTGTTTTCATGAACACACAACCTAAGTCTTTCATTACTTGCTTTAACTCATCTACCCGTTTATAAGGATTTGTCTTGGATAATACGCGGAATTTAATACCCGATTTTTTCATTTCAAAGAAGTTACAGTATCTATCTTCATATGAACGTTTATTCATATGTAAACCTAACATTTTTAATTGAGTATACAATTTATCATAACGAGCATTTGAGCAAGGTGTACCTGATAACAGTATTAAATTATCAAATTTTAATTTGATAACGCCCTTTGTCTGTTTACTTGTATTATTGGCTATTGCCTGACTTTCATCTAACATCAATGTAAAAGCCCGTAGCTTTAATAACTCGGGCTTTCTCCAAGCACTTTCATAATTAATAATACCTACTTTATTAATGCGTTCAGCACCCATAAATTCCTCAAGGCGTTTCTTTTTTGTTAAATCATATGTACCCCATTCGCTATGCACACCATTAAAATGTTCTACCCATTGAGGTATTAAGCTCTTAGGGCATATGATTAATATTGGTTTATTAAAGGATGTTGCCTTATAGCTACCACAATATGTCTTGCTCAACCGAGACCCATATCAAGGTAATAAGCAACTTTGTTATATTGTTCTGTTTGTTGTAACACATCTTTTTGATGTTGATATAAGGTCAATTCGTCACCTCCTTAAAATATAAGAGGGCAATTAAGCCCTCTTAATTATCGTACAAAATACAATGCTGTAGTAATCAACGCCATAACACCGTAGCAACCTACCGCAATAACAATTGCCATCTTATCCATGATGTACCTCCATTATTTGAAAAAACGTGTAAACGATTTAGGGTCTAAAATCATAAACCCGATTAACCACGCCAATAAAGGCATTGCAAACCATAACAAAATATCCATATTAAGCCTCCACAATTTTAATAAATAATTCGCCGTCTTGTAATTTATAATCTAACTTATAACCGATTCGGCTCACAACAGCCTCTACATCTAATACTAAGGAATAAAATGTTTCGGGGTTCGCTAAGTAATTTTTATAAAGCTCACTAATTTCCATTATCCATTTTATAATATCAGCCTTATCACGTTGTAAAGCTCTCGAGTAGTCAAATGTTAATTCATCCGCTACCTTACACAATTTATATAATTCATCCATTTTATACACCATCCTTCAAACAATAATATGCAATAACCATAATTACGATAATTACCAACAAAGCCATAACACAATACCTCCTTCCATGATATAAAACGCACTCACACCAATAACAATAATTTTACTTCTTTTTGTTCGTAACCTAGCCCGCCACATTGATAAATCTCCTTTCATTATATGCTTTATAATTCAATACATCATTAAGTATCTTTGTTGTACCATTTTCAAAAAATAATGTAATTTCTTTACCTCGTACGGTGTAGTCTTTAACTTGATATTCTTCAATCTTATTATTATCATAAGCTACTTTAATATACTTTTTAACAATCATCATTTTTATTACCTCCTTAAGGGCTTTCCCTTTCCTCAATATTATAATAACATAAGAGGTACAATATGTCTAATGCTTAATTTGCATAATAAGTATGACATAAAGTAATAAGGCGGGCTATCCGCCCGCCTTATGATTATTTAGAACAGCAATCGCAACCGCATTCGCATTTCTTTTTGTTGTTTTCCCATGGTGCTTTTAATACCTCAGATACGTCCATATCATGTCCACATACGTCACCACAGTCAGAATATTGCCACATGTAAACGCTTTCCTCAGGGTAATCACAAGTACTATTGTATTGCGCTACCCATAACGGAACCCAAGGTACTTGACTATACATATACGTCTCATCCCATAACAAGGAATACCCGCTATAAATACCAACGAAGTCCCATCCTGCTTTATTCAAACGATTTACAAATTCGCACATAATATTTGTAATATCTTGATACGATAAATTACCATTATTGATATGGCTTCGTAATCTTGTATGGTCTTCGTAATCGTACCAAATACCCGCTTGCAAGTGCCAAGGCGTTAAACCAATTTCAGACAACTTATTGATAACCCAATTAGCTTCATAAGCACATTCGGTCAAGTCATATGCATGCGAGAAATAATAAACGCCAACTTTTAAACCAGCATTAATCGCATTTAGAATTTGTTTTCTACAACATTCAGTCTCGTTATAACTTTCACCGAGTTTCACAATAACAACATCATAGCCCTGTTCCTTAGCTTGTTTAAATTGTTCTTCGCTTATAAAGTAATCTTGCCAATCGCTAATATCAAAACATTTCATAACTATTTCCATCTCCCTAAACAAGTAGCATACATTGTTGTAAATGTATCAATCGTAGACGTAAATTTATTATTTTGTTTTACAACAAAGTCCGCACCTTGATTTGTTAAAGTATTATGTTCACCAACAATAGTATTGGTTAATGCTAAATAAGTACCGCCCGTAGTTCGCGTATTTTCAACTTCAATATGTAATGTAACAGTGTACTTTGTATCAACAAAAGGAGTTAATAAATTCCAAACATGATATTTCCAACCGCTAATAGTCCCTTCAGAATAGTTGTCATAATATAACCGCTGTTCAAGTCTACCATCGCTATATTTAATCCAATATTGTAAACCGTCTTCGCTATACCAACTATCTATAATTGTCACAATAGATTTTTCTTTAATAGTCAATTCTCCCGTAATGTTACCACCATTTAATGGTAAATAGTTATTTAATTCAAGTTTAGTGGCATAGTTTGATAAATCAATATCCATCGCCTTTTTTAACTGAGCGTCAATAATATCCATGTTACCATTAAGCACACGAATGTCAGCGAAGTCATTTAACTCAGGTTTAACAAGATTATAATTAGGAGTGTTAGTTGCCATTATTTACCTCCTTTAATTGAGAAATAATATCACTTCTTTTATCTGTTAACTCATCGAAGTAATTATTGAATTCTGTTTCATTTAGTGTAACAAGTTCGCCATCTTTAACTAAATCATATTCGGTCTCGTTACCGATTGAAATACCGCATACGCTTATACCTTGCATGATAGCAATATTATAATTAATATCGTTTAATTGCTGTTTCAATTCTTGCTCTTTCTGAGCCTTGATTTGTTCATCTGTCGGATGATTATCAACAACCTCATAGTAAAATTCATATTCTACAATTTTAGCGTGATGATTGTTACACCAAACAGCACATTTAGAATATAATTCTTGATTGAAATTATCTTTTAAAATCTTAGTCCCTAACATTATTTAGTCTCCGTGTATTTAATACCATAAACATCAATAAACAATCCTTTCGACGTGTAATATTTTAAATGTTTTCTTGTACTAACGTCGGTCGCTGTTTTAGTGCCATATTGATTAAACCCATGATAAGACATATAAGTACCACTAAGTTCAGATACATTTATATATCCTTGATTTTCGAATACATACTCTAATATTTTTGACTTCCAAGAATAAAACATGCTATTCGTTTCACTTATTAACACATTAAATATAATTTCGTCGTAATTTGTGAAGCTATCAATTAAATATAAATCTTTATTTATCGGATTGAAATAAACAACGCCCATGTTTTCAGAGTACACGCACCAATTAGGATATGTGATTGTTTTTGATTTACCCTTATAAATTGTTGTAGTACTATTCATTGTTGAGCCGTAAACATCTTTCATTTTATCCCAGTCAAGTATAGATTTAATTTCAGCCGAACCATTAAATAATTGACCGACGTTCTTTCCGTTATTAGTTAGTTTACCCGTAAATTCTGTATCGCCTTTAACGTTACCGCCAGTCAACTTAAGATAATTTAACGGTACTTGAATTTGACTGTTATCTTTTTTCGTAAAGGTTAAGCCGTTGTCATCTGTTTGTACGTTTTTCACATAATCCAACTTAGATATATTATCGTCTAACAAATCCATATTTGTATTAATAATTTGAATATCTACATCATCATCATATGACGGCTTAGATAATTTTAGGTTTTTTGTATAATCCATCTATTCCTCCCATTCTATCTCACTATCATATACATCATTCCATGTTCTAGTCACGTTATAGTTCCATAACTTAAATCGGATAGAATATTTTTCATCCGCCCATTTATGGCTTTTAGGTGTATTCCAATCATAATATTCATCTTTCGCCATTCCCCAGTTATGAGGCTTGTAATAATCTATCCATCTATTGTGGTCATGAACCCAAATCAATTGAAAATGAGCGGGGAATACTTCCATATAATCCTTGATAAATTTTTGATAGTAATAATCATCAGGGTTATACCTAGCTCCGACTTTGGTAGTATGTGTAACCGTAGCGTTCCCGTCATATGTTACTGTACATTTATCATTGAAATAACTTTTTACTATTTGTTGTAACAATGCTAATGTACATCTATGTTTTGATAGCCATTTCATTTGAATAGCTATCCGACGTTCCTCCAATGTATCTTTACGGTCTAACAATAAGTCCCGTTCATATACGGTACAGCCATAATCATCAAGGCTCTTAAAAAACAAATTGCCATAGTTTGTGTTGGTTAATGTGTTAACATCATCCATAACTGTAACGCCATACAACTCGTTTACCCATTTATCGCCTCGGTATAGTTTAGGTAACGTTTTAAGCATTTCTATTTTATTCATATGTTACCTCTGTTAGTACACCGCACTCATCTGTATTAAGTTGTAACGATGTATGCGCCCCATTCATACGAATCTCAGTATAATCTTCTACGTTTGCTGTTTCTGCAATTACAAGACCAATTCTTAGCCAGTGAGATTATAATCGGTATTGAAAGCACTTTGTTTTAATATATCTATCAAGATTTGCCTTTTATAGCTTCTTTCGTTTCCTCTAATTGCCCGCTTAACTTTTAGCCCATAAATTGTGATAGATACATCTTTTTGTGTAGCCTTCGCGACTGTTGTAACAGCTCCAATAGTGGCTACACCCGCACCATCGCCATTATGATTAGGGTCAATATAGTTTTGTACTGCTGTTACTAATTCATCACTTGCGGGTTTAAAATCGCTACCGATAACAACTACTTTAACTGTATTGATACCATTCCAAATAGGAATACAACGTGCCTTGCCTACACCGTCCACATCTTCAGCCCATAACACATATTGATTAGCATTAACCCCATTGACTGGCGTCCTTAGCTTTGTATAATATCTATTTCTGTAATCTGAATCCGTTTCTTTGTTATAACCACCAGTAAACGCTTCCTCGTTTATGATTGACGCGATACCTTGCAACGTGATTGGCATTTCGGTTAATTCTCCAATTTCAATATTGCCATCTTCACCACCGACTACGGCTTCAACGTGTACTTTATCGCCCGAATGTACTTCTTTAGATTCTGTTGCAACAAATTGGATACCCGTTTTAGTTGCGAATAAATCACCTTTTAAAATGCTACCGTTACCAGTAACTATAGTTAGTAATCCCTTAGCCTTAACAGCGTTCTTTCTATCTAAGCCAGTACGCTCAGAAATAAAAATGTCTAGCTCATCGCCTTGTAAATTTTCAACATCTAATTTTTTAGCTACATCATACGCCAAGTTCCAACAATCATGCACACCGTAGGCGAAGCCACGTGTTAGGTCATACGTTGGATACCCTTGCTTTTTTCGATATTCATTATCAATATTATCTAGCATTAATTTATGAATATCGTTTAATGTCTTATCCTCATACATGTAATATCACATCCTCCCCTAAATCTGTAACAAGTGTAAATGTAAAAGTACCTTTATCAAATGTAAAGTCTTTTACGTCGGTCACGTGGTCGCAACCACTGATAATAGTACGTTTTAAACGCCTAATAATTTCAGATACTTGTACTGACCTAGGCAAGCGATAACCTACTATATCAGAAAAGTCCATACCAAAGTTATCATCATAGATTTTATATTTATCTTTTTCAACCTTGATAAGTAACTCAACCCATTGCTTCACTTGTTCGACTTCTGACGGGAAGTCATTAGGACTGAACGTGTTAGTATCATAATTAAATTTTACACTTTTAATGATGTTTCACCTCCTTTACAATGTTTATTATATCATATTGTTGTAACAATGTAAAGTATTTAATTAGCATGTCCATTACAGCCAGCGAGCTTTCTAACCACATCAACAATAAAGAAATGTTGTTCCGATTCATCAGGTACTACCATTACTAAATCACCCGCCTTAATTACGGCGTCCAAAGTGATTGAGCCAGTAGATGATGATGTGTATGAACCGCCACCATGAGGGCAACTAACTGAGATAGTTCCCGATTGTGACATTTGACTGTATGTGCTAGCCCGTTGTAACAAGTGGTATGCAACATATAACATATCACCTTTAAGAATGTATTGACCGTTCTGAATACTAACAGTCATAGGGGAGGTAGATATTACCTTCCCCAAACAAGCACCGATTTTAGTTGTAGGGTTATCGCGTGAGGTGAATTGTTGAGCTAGTTCATAGTCCCATGTATTACTCATTGTTAACCTCCTCACTTAATTTAAGTTCACATTCCATAGTATGCTTCATACCATCGTACGAATGTTCACAGCTAGTAACAAGATACTCACCAACCATCCCTATATTAGGTTGATTAAATTTAAGAATACGTCCCGCACGTACATAATTATCACCTAGTAAAGTACATTTAATACTTTTCTTAGGCGATGACATAGATTTTTAATTTTTTAGGTGGCGATGTTATCCGTCTTGAGTCCTTTTTTCTTATCATCTTATTTTCTCATAGTGTACGTATAAACCATTATTTTTTGATTGACTCGTCATCTTGTTTTGTTGCAACAACTGTTGTTATTTTTTTCGTTACCGCTTAATATTACAACCTTGTTAGCCATCCCATCACAATTAAATTCTTGACTAAAATCAGATACCAACGGTTCTGACTCCCATATCTATTTTTAGGTTGTCGAACGTCGTTTATATATAATTTGCTGTTGTTGTATTCGCGTCTGTAACGTTTACCCGTTTCCGCAGTTGCTTGTTTCAACAAATCATCGATTAATTTTAGATATTGTATCACCGTTATATATTTTTGTGACCTTTGTTGGAATATCACAAGCAACATCGCACGGAATACTTTCTTGTTTGCACAATGTTTCAATTGCTGTTTTTACGTCAACACCTGAAAATTGAATCCGTGCTTCTTGTTTGTTCAAATACCACGCGTTGTCGAATACATCATATTGATAAGATGACAACCCATTCCGCGAGGCTTTTTGAATCGTACCTTGAAATAAAAGTTCATCGTCATCATACATCATTATTGTATTTCCAAGGGCTAAGTCAATCCATACGCTGTTCTTATCTAGTACCTTGTTATTTAGATAGTCGAAAGATAATTGTACACCTAATGAATCTATATTATCGCTTTTTGTAATGTTACCACAAAACGCACTAATGATATACGGATTGTCATCAATAATAGCTTCAACGCGTATCATGTCTCAAGTCCTCCAGTCTGTTGATTGTATGTTCTGTATTCTTTTAAAGTTAGATTGACATGATAATCAGCCGTACCATCTTGATAATATTCAAAATCATCAATTAAGCAAGCCATATTGAGGTAAGTAAAATCACCTTTTGTAATGATGATTCTAAACGGTTGACCTTTCTGTCTATTATCATTAATAAAGTTGATTATGTCGCTACCATTATCACCCCTAGCCCATGAATAATCGGATGTGTTAGATGGCAATAAAAAGTCCTCAAACTCAACTGTACGCAAACCTAATAAACCAATTATAGAAATATCCCCTATAACACTATTGAACGTATCGTTATTTTGAGGGCTGTTAATCCTAGGTAGATTTGACGGAATAACAGGGAATGTAACGCTATCGCCACCCTCTAACAATAAAGTAACATCAGCTTTAACATTCTTTTTCCCTGTAAATGATAGATATGTACGATACAAATTAAGAAGTGATGTAAGGTCTAAGCCCATATTATACCTCCAATTCTAATGCTTTTTCTATAGACCAATGTAACCTATGTCGGCGAGCCTGTACGGTATTATAATTAAGTCCCAATATATAACACCAATCGGTTAAACATTTAGTGACGCCATTAATAGTTATATTTACTGTATCGCGTTTGTTTCTGTTTTGTTGTTTCATAGTGACCCATCTACAATTCTTAGGTTCATAATTACCATCAATATCTATACGGTCTATTGTTAAACCTTCTTGATAGCCATTTGACATAGCCCAATTATAGAAGTTCATAAAATCACTTAACCATGCGTCGCATATTTTAACACCGCGTCCACCATAATTTTTATATCCGTTATGTTTTTTGTTATAACATCTTGTCTTAATCTTATAATAAATTCTATACAATCTAGTGTGATGTTTACCGTGTTTGATTCCACGGGAACAACCGCATGACTTAGTGTGTCCATCCAATAAATGATATTTACTAATATATTTTATGTTACCACAATCACAAAGACATTTATATTTATGTTTCATAGTTTCACATTCTGACAACACTGTTAATTTACCGAATCTTTTACCAATCATATTATCACCTCCTTTTAATAGTATTATAACATAAAAATACTTTTATGTAAATATAAAAAAATAAGGAGGGATAACCCTCCTTATTTTTAGATATTAGCGATGGCTAATTGTACCCTATCGCTAATGGTTTGACCTATTCTGTCTATGAAATCACCATCATCTATGACGTTACCCGCTACATTCAAATTAACTGTTACGTTCGAACCACCACCTGACAATTCCCGTTGCGTTTGAGCATTTGTATTAACAGATGAACCGCTAGGTAAATCTACCAATTCAGGGCCATACTCGCCAACTAAAACGCGACCACCTTGCCAATAGTTCGTTCCGTTGGCTTGATTACCTGTTATACCGTTTAATATACGTTTTCCCGCACCGATAGGGCCCATTTCAGTTGCTAAGCCTATTCCAGTACGCATAGCGTCTATTAATCCGCCACCGTTTCCGTCGGCTCCTCTTAACGTACTATCTAGCGACTTAGCCCATGAAGAGGCTTTTTCTAATGCGGATACTAACCCGTTCACAATATCCAACAACGTCGATGTTATACCAAAGTTAGAACCAAAGTCACCGCTTGTTCCAAAGATACTTGAAATGTTATCCCATATTTTACCTAAGCCATCACGGATACCCGCTAATTTATCAACTGTATCTTGACTTAAAAAATGGAAGTCAGAATATTGAGAATCACCCATAACATTGAAAAATTCTTGAAATGAACCCGCCAAGTCTTTAACAACGGGTAGGGCTACACTAGCCAAGTCACCTTTTAAAATAGTAACTATCTCGCCTATTTTCTCACTAGCATCCCCTAGTTCATTATTCATTTGTGCAATTTTACCGCTTGATGTTTTCGCGAACGCTTCATTTGTACCCGCAACTGTATTTTTCAATTTGTTCATAACAAATTCATATCGTTGTGTTTGGTTCATTGCTTTAAATTGTTTACGTTCCGCGTCTGTTACTTGTACACCGTAGTTTTGTAGGGTTAATTTACCCATGTTAACCATATTCGCCACCGCTTGCGATGTTTGACCAAATTGTTCAGTAGATACATTTAACCCGTATTGTTTAACAGCTAAGTCTTGAATTAATGGTGTTAATGCTTTTACTTTTTCAGGTTCTAAACCCATTTGAGTCATTAAGCCCATACCGCTTAAAGTAACTTCATCACCAATAACGCCTATTTGTTGCAATTGCGAGGCTAAGTCTTTATAAGATTTAACTTGATTGTCAATTTCTTTTTGTGAAGCCCCTCTTGCTGTCATGTTAGAATACAATGCGTCGTTTATGGACTTTTCGGCTTTCCATTGTGTTTTATAGGCTTCCTCGGCTTCATCAGCAAAATTTTTAATACCCTTAGCCACCTCAAACACAGCCAACCCACCAATAGCACTTTTAAATTGTTTAAGGCTTCCAAGTACACCCTTAAATTTTGAGTCCATTCCTTTTATGGCGTTGGTAGCCTTATCAATTCCGCTTGTGTTAGCCTTAGTATTGACTGTAACAGTTGCATTTCTGTTATTGCTCATACTTTACTCTTCCTTTCTACTTGCTTTTTAACAAAATCAGCAAGTCTATTTGTAAAATCTTGTGTATAATTATCGAACATTTGTTCTGTACGTTCTTTATTACCGAACCCTTGGCGCGTGTTCAATTTTGTTTTACCTATATGAGGTGTGTAATGCTTCGCTTCCCAAATATTAGCAAATCCGATTTGATTCTTCAATCTGAAATCAAATTGTCCGTTACCGTTATCTCTTATTTTTGCTTTCTTGTATTTATATTTTGATTTACTTATATTGTACTCGTATTTTTGACTATACCGCCTCATTGATAAGGTGAATCCGCCTTTTTTTTCGTGCCCACCTTTAAAAGGGAAGTTAATGCGTGCGTTGGCGTCTTTCGCCCATTTAGTCATGATAGTTCCGCCCGCTTTCTTAGCAGATTGATATAAGTCTTTATTGAAGTATCGTGTATCAAAATATTTTAATTGGTTTATTACCTGTTTTAATTCCCTATCATCAACTTCAATCATGTTCAAGCTCCATTGTAGCATATAAATATACAATATCTGAGTAGTCAAGATTTTTTAATTCAGTGAATGACATACCTCTTAAGCTATAAAAAGATATTACCGAAGCCCTAATATCTTCACATATTACTTTTTTAGGCTTTTAACTTTTACGTTTACTGATTTTTGTAAATCGTACCATGTTACAATTGCTGTTGCGATTCTACCAATTAATACAGGGTTATCACCGAATACAGCTTTAACTACATTATGCGGTTCGGGGGATTCGTTTAGTTTCATAATAACATCATTGTTAAATGTTTCATAAGCACTCAAATAAACCAACTCAAGGGAAGCGTCATATTCGTTTTCTTGTGCTTGATTTAATAAGTTAAGTACTGTTTCAACTGGTAAACGTTTTACTTTTAACTCAGTACCATCAATATCCAAAGTCATTTCATTATCTACATTTTGTTCTTTTTTTGCTGTTTCATCTGCACGTTTTAAAAGTTGTTGAATATAATCCATAATTACCTCCTATTTGCTTTTTGCAATCAAATTAATAGCACCAAATACACAAGAAAACACTTTATAACCAACCCATAATACAAAGGTTATAATAGCACCAACGCTACCATTAAATAATGTACACATGATAAATAGAATTGCTATCCATGTAAAAATGCTAGTCCAGTTAGTTTCTTTTTGTGGTTCTTCATTAATAGCAGTATGTAAAGTTCTTAAAGCATATGTGCTTAACTTTTCACCATCGCCCCAGTTTTCATCAATAACGTAATCGCCTAACATTTTACCCGATTGATTTAATACGGTTTTCACATCTTCAGCCGTCCACCCTAAGGTCTCAGCAACTTGCTCAATTGTGAAAATACCTTTTTTATCCTTCGCTAAAATTTTACTGGTATTACCACCATTTAAATAATGTGCTTTACTTGCAATACCCATGATTTGATTGATTGTTGTTAATGTACTTTTAGCCATTTTTCTTTACCTCATTTCTAAACTTAATCTATTCGGTTATTCCTTAACCTTGATTAAAGTATATCATTGTTGTAACAAAATGTCTAATATCAAAAACGCATAGTATAAATGAATAGGGAGCATATTAAATACTCCCTATTGTTATAACAAAATTAATCGATTGTAGATAAGTAATTAAAGTCTCCCGCTCTAAATGCAGTACTTTCCTCACGTACCTCACCATTTGCGAAGCTCAATAGTGTAGCTTCATCGAACATAACGTCTGTTACTTCTACCGCTTCTGAGCCGTCCACATTAGGGTCAGCTAACTCACCCATAAATTTGATATTAGGCATGACGCCCGTTTTAATACCATCCTTAACTAATTTAATGTTAAAGCTATTGATTTTATGAAGTACAATCGTTCCCGTTAAAGTAGAACCAGTGTATTTTGATTGTGTGATTAGGTTACCATTTACAAGAATATCTTGATAGTTCATGGACGCTTTAAGCTCAAAACTTTTAATTTCCGCTACGCGAACATTATTAATAAATAACTTTCCATAGGTGCCTAGCAGTACGCTTTGTGAGTTCATTGTATTAGCCATTATATTTTTTAACTCCTTTCGGTAAAATTCCCATTTTAATATCTTTATATAATTTCCATTTAGGCAAGTTTAATTTATCGGCTAACTGTTTAATAGAATATGTTTCACCATCATATTTATATAAAATCGCATTATGTGCTGTTTTATGACGTTTGTCTTTTAACGGCGATAATCGTAAACATTCCTCGATTGTATGACCTCTATAATATCTAGTCATACACGTTTTATAGGATACATTTAAATATCTACACCATGCTTTTAATGACATAGTTTTACCGTCATATGTAAAATTGATATTTGTTCTTTTATTGTTAGCTTGTTCATATATTCCAATCCATCTACAATTACTAGGTTCATAGTGACCGTTAACATCGATACGGTCAATTGTTAAACCTTTTTTATATCCGTTTGACATAGACCAATTATAAAACGCTTGAAAATCGTTATACCAATCATCGCACATTTTAATACCGCGTTCACCATAATATTTATAACTAATGTTCTTTTTATAATAACATCTTTGTTTTATGGCGTACCAAACATTATATAATGGTGTGTTAGATTTTCCGTGAGTTTTACGACGTGGCTTATTCGGACATATACATTTATCATGTAATGAATTAGTTATTTTTACATGTACACCGCCACACACGTCACATAAGCATTTTAATTTTTTACATATTCCACCACTAGGGGTAATATGTACTCCGTCATACCCTATAACAGTCAAAACACCAAACCGTTTACCAACCCAATCTACTTTTTTCATTATATAGCCTCCCTTCATATTAATTATAACACAAAGGGAGACTATTGTCAAGAATCAAGCTAAGTTTATGAAAAATTGTAAATCCTCCATAACATCGCTAATTTTAACGTTACCACCAAGGAAAACATTTGTTCTAAATGACATGGCTTCAACCTTAGCGTCCGTCCAATCTTCCGCTTCAGTTTTACCAACCCCTAACCATGCTAGGCGTTGACTTTCAATATCAATATAAGCCCTATTCTCATAAGCGTCATCCAATACTTCTTCACGCATTAATTGGCGGAAGTACGCATTAACAGATGTAATGAATAAGCGTTGGTTACTCAATGTGTTCTTGTATTTTCCCACATAGTACGAACGGAACGTGTTATAGATGTCCTCAATAATCATATTCATTGATTCAACAATGATAATATGACTCATTGGTTCAGTATCAGTAGAAGTAAATGTTGTTAAACTATTAACAGCCCTTGCACATTTAACATCCTCATCATCATTGATTAAAAGTAACCAACCATCAGAAATCCATTTACCCGTTGGAGCTTCCGTAGTCAAATAACTATCATCCCAAGAAGCTAAGTCCTCAAATACATAATATGTTAAACTACGGTTCATTGGCAAATTACATAAAGTAGAAGCAATTCTGATAACATAATCTTCAGCACTAACAGTGCCACCTTCTTTAAGTGTACCGCCTGTACCTTTTAATTGAATGACATATTTGCTGTCCGCTTGTGTGATATTTTCAACTACTGCGACGCATTTATGACCTTGATTATCTCGGTTATATTGCACTACTTGATTTGCGAGTTGTTGTTGTAACGCTTTAACGTTTGTACAAACATAATTAAATTTAATTTTATCGAGCTCTTTCACAATATCAGTAAATTCAGTTTCAGCTTTACAACGTAAAACATATACTTTATTTACAGCAACATCAAACGCCCGCATAAGTGCAGTATAATTGGCTTCTGAATAGTCTGTTTTCACTACATCCGCACCACGTTTATAAATGAATTTTTTAATCCCTGTTTCTTGTTTTTCATCGTACATTACCACACACAAAACGCCACGTTCAGAACGCTGTACAGCTGTTACGGCTAATTGTCGGAATACAATGTCAATATTCGGTAAATCGATTCTATAAGCCATATTTTACCTCCTTTAATTAATATTACAATTTAATTCTTCCATATAAGGGCTATTGTCAACCCTTTCAACTTTTTGTATTAAGTCCGCTTGTATGTTAAACGTTAAGACTTTATCTTGTTTGTATAAATCACTGTTTGTAGTTAACAATGATACATAATACTCTGATGTTTCATCGCTAATATATAACGGCTCATCAAATAAAACTGTTAGATTATTTTTCATGTCAAGTAAATCTAAAAAGCCTTCGTAACGATTCTCAGCGAAAAATACAATTTGAATATTGCTAGATTCTTTAAGGTAATCACTAGCGACCCATGATGTATTCACATCTTCCACATCGATAAAGAACGCGGGCTTTTCAAATCCCTCATCTACATCACAGTCTATAATTTTATATTGCGGGTAGTTCTTATTTATTAATTCGGTTAAACCCCTTATAACATCTACAACCGAGAGCATGTATTCACCTCCTTATAACAATATTATATCATAATTGTTATAACAAGTAAATACTAAATTACGACTTCGCAATAAATTTCTAATCGTTCATTATTTAAATACGGGTCTAAGATATATAAAATATCGTATCGCACCCCATCGTATACAATCCAATTAGCAGAAGTTATATTTTTGTTGTAACGTGTTACTATCTTATGCGTAGTTCTACACAAAGTAGTATCAGCGGGACGTCCATTCAATAGTCCGCCTGTTTGTGGTAGAATAGCACCCCATACATCAAATAGTTTTTTATCTTCCTTAGGATATTGGCCTAATCTATTTTTTGTATCGCTTGTAACAGTACCCCAAACCTCCAAGCGATTTTTACACATAGAACCTAGGCGTAAATCCTTTACATATCTCATTCTACATCACCTAAAAAATTACTACAATGTAAATCCAGTACCCCCTGCATAATTGGATTTGTTGTAACAGTGGAAGTAGTAAATTGACGTACTTCATAACTATCAGAAATTAAAGCCAATATAACAATCGTTACATCATCATATTTGTCTAAATCTTCTAAGGTACAGCCCATATAAGATGTACAATATTGAATGGAAGCACTCAGAAAAGCATTTAATAAAATATCATCATCGTTACCGTCAATACGTAAATATTGTTTGATAACATCTAATGTTAATTCTGATGTTTTCATCTTTCACCTCCTATAGTAAATAAGGGCGAGGCGAAAGCCTCACCCCTTAAATTACTTATTTAATTATTCGCTTGCTTTCGCACGGGAGCCACCACCAGCGGAAGCGGTTTTCTTAGCAGTAACAACCATTTTTTGTGGTTCAATTACACGAGCGTCAACTTCTAACCAAGTCAAAACGCCTGTTGCATGTTCATCCGCGTATTTTTCAGTCAATACTTGTACGGATGCTCCTTCATGTACATTAACATACATTGCAGAAAAATCACCATACACAACATTTGTATCTGTCATATTATCGGATACCATAACAGGTTTACCAAGTAAAGTATAACCGAAGCCGTTTGTAATATCATCTTGCAACAAATAACGGTTATTGCCATCTTTCAATTGGCGAAGGGTAACTAATGTTTTGTTAGATACCAACCACATGCAACCGCTTTGGTATTGTTGAGGAATTTCAACTTGCAATGCAATCAATTCATCTACAGTTGGAAGGTCACCCGCTGTTTCAACTTTTTTAACTGTTTTAGCGTTACCAGCCAAATCAAGTACACCGTTGATTTTTTTAGTACCGTTAATCAATTCGTTTTCTAAGAATTGTGCAACGGATTCAGCGATTTTATTAACAACATAAGATACAATATCAAATTGGCTGTTATTAATCAAAGAGTTAGATACTTTAGATAATGCACCCGCCAAGTAGCCGTCCAACTCTACAGAATCGAATACAGTTTTTTGAGAAGTCAATGCTGTAAACTCATCATGATATGCAGTAGTGAAATCATCGCCCGCTACTGGGAATGTTAATTTGCCTTTAACATTAAATTTAGTAGCCAATGCATATAATGGTGCTAATTGTTTAACACGTTCGATAATTTGATTTGCAATAGTTGTAGGAATTACCGCACCGTTGTCAGTTTTAGTAACGTTACCCGCTGTACGATTTTCACGAATCAAAGTTTCAAATGCACGGCGTTCGGTTTCCTCTACGGAACGTTTTTCTTCTTTTTCTTCAGGTGTCTTTGGTGTTTCATCTTCCATCATAGATAAAGAGCGAGCTTCTTTTTTAGCTTCGATAGTTTTATCAAGTGCTTTCAATTCTGCTGTTTTTGTATCGAAAGTTGCTTGTTCATCTTCAGTCAAAGCACGTTGCTCAGTTTCTGCTTGTGTGAAAATAGCGTTAATTTCATCTACCAATGTATTGCGTTTTTCAATTAAAAATTTCATATTATTAATAGTCTCCTTTTAAAAATTCTAAATGTTTTTTATAGGTATCGAGATAATCCATGTTTACGCGATTGTCCTCAGTTTCAACATCGTCAAGTAATACGCGTTCTTCCCTGAGTTCATCGTCACGCATTTCTATACTTGTACCAATATACGCGGGTGTTACAGATAAAATAGATACCTCTTGTAAATCCAATTCATCAATAGTACGTTTTCTAATTTCCCCGCTTGTATCCCATTCGTCAGCCTTAGCCACAAAACCAAAACTAAAACCAGTTAGTTTATTATGTTCGGCTAATTCAACAACTTCAGGGTCATCAATATCGATAAAAGCTCTTAGCCCGATATTATCTTCATACAATTCATACTTAGTCGGAGTTAAATCTCGTTTATGGTTTAACATCAAACCAACTTTCGGACGCTTTTCTAGGCTATTTTTAAATGCTTCAGGTTTGATAATTTCAATAAATTTCCCGTGCATATCGCGTAGTTCACGGCTTTCTCTTCCTACAGCATTTACATAACCCTCAAGATGGATTGTACCGTTTCGTAATTCGACCTTCAATTTTTCACCTCCTTATGTTATTAATTATACCATATTGTTATAACAATGTAAAGCATTATTTTTCAATTTCTTGATTATTTTCACTAGGATTTACAATACTTCCAGTATTTGGTACGAAAATAGAACCATTATCAATATTATACAATACATCGCCAAGACCTAACTTCAAATATTGCATATCTAACACTGGTAAATTTTCCATACGGCGAACCTCGTCAATGGTTAAGATACCGCTTGACAAACCTTTTTGATATGCGTCATAACGTTCATTTGCGTTAAGTCTTAATAATTCAGACGTATCTATATCAAATTTAAGGGTGCTTTTTTCGCTTTCCAACAACAAATAATTATTTAATGCTGTTACAAATTGGCGTACAAGTGGAAGCACTGCAATCCGCACCGCTGTCAAATAGCTTTCACTATTTGCACCTTCAAAAAAGTTTGTTGGTAGACCAAAGTATGATAATACCTGTTGTGTATTAATTACTTTGTTTTGTGAAAGTTGGCTTTCTGTTGCTGTACTACTTGCGTCCTCAAATTCTAAACCCGCATTAAGTACTAGAACATCTGTTTGCTTAGGGCTTGTTAGTTTTCGCCATGCTTGACGCAATTGGTTCATTTTATCGTTATCAAGTTTGGATTTACTTTTTAAGAAGCCACGGCGTACGCCTGATGAAATTGTACTATTTTCATAATCTAAACTAGATAAGATAGTATTCAATAGGTTTTGACAATCGGATACAAATCCAACGCCTGAAAAACCATTTTTACTATTTGTTACCAATCGAAAAACATTATAGTCTTGTACTTGTTTACCATCTACCCATGCATTGATAATTTTATCAATGCTATCTACAGATTCAGTATATGTCACCTTAGATGTAGGTATATATGATAATTTTGTAATTTTGTTACCACGTTTAGAAATATACGCATAACAATTACCCTCAAGAAGCAAGTCAGCAATTAATTGATGTTTCAAATCATTAGCGGTCATACAGTTACCACTAAACTCATTTAATAATGATAAGCGATAATCATTGTAAACTTCGATATAACCTTTGTCAGTTCGTTGTAACAGTTTAATAGGCAAGCCCGCAATTACGGAAGCAATCCAGTCAACCGATTTACTAACTACTGGTAACGATAACGCGTCTTGTTTAGTAATAACTTTATTTGTTGGCACAACACCGCTAACAAAATCAGCAACTACTTCATTATCTGAACGCATTTCCTTTTTTCCAAAGATGTTAAACATCTATTCACCTCCTTTCTCATCGTAATAGTTAGCCATATCATCCATAATGAGAAAAGTAATGTAATCGGTATAGCTTAACCCTTTGTCACTTGCAATCTCTTTAACTTCGTTGTAAAAATCTTCAGTACATCTGAAAGCGAGACGCTTTGTTAACTCTGTCATATGTTTTACCTCCTTTCGTTGTAACCATTGTAACATATCTGTTATAACAATGCAAGTACTAATTTTAAAAATTTTCAAAAAGAAAACCACCCAGTAACACGCATGCTCCTGAGTGGATAAAAGGCATATATTATATTTTTCTGTTCCTCGCATAGGACTATTAAGTAAATTATTTTGCCTGTTTTTTAACTCATATATAGTATAACATAATTAACTAAATATGTCAACTACATACCCAAGAATCATCATAAAGCTCATTTTGTTGTAACAAACATAGGGCGTTCAGGGTAGCAACGACCATGTCTATTTTTCCCTTACTATGTTTCTTGTGAATGTAACGGTTTAAGTTTGTATCGTAATCACACATACAATTCATGAAATTAATTTCAAATAGAGGGTTATAATCAAATTTGAAATTACCGTTCATTATTTCTTCATATAACAATTTAGTTGGTGCATGTAACACGCTAGAATGTTGTTTGACTTCTACACAATACATCCCCGCCTCTTCTAATTTGTTTACAGTGGATATGCAATTGTATCTATCGTATCCAAAGGCTTGAACGTGTACACCATAAGTATCTTCCAAAGATAATATTAGTTTTTCAATCTCGCCGTAGTTAATAACATCCTCCCCTACCGCGTAACACAAACCATTTTTAATATACTCAGGATAATCACATTTTTCTTCCTTAGTTTTCAAATTAACTTTGTTAGCGGGTATAAAACAAAACGGTTTACAAATTAAATGACCATACTCGTCACGACTCAACATTGAAATACAGCTATTATCTCCGCTTTGACTAAGGTCAGCACCAACATACACGTCCCGACCGTTCCAATCAATAGGCTCTTTGGTTACACAATTTTTCACATAACTAACATCAACAAACAGGTCAGAATTACCTTCAGAAGACATGATGTTGCAATGTTTACATAAAAAATTTCCGCGTTCGCTAGGGATATTTATAGCCCGTTCGCGTTTATAAAGCAAATCATCCCACATCTCAGGAATCTCCAAGGACGTCGGATTTGTTTGTTTTAAAATTAAATCATCAGTCTCCCAATCCTTAATATTATCAGGTTCGTACAAAAAAGATAATACTTTATCATCTGTTACAACACCATCAAGAACCTCCTTACAATATGTAATTTCCGATTCAAATGGATTGTCAATTTTAGGGTACTTAGTACTAATAACAAAACCCAGTTTATTTTTTACAGTTGCTTGCCCCGAAGCCATCGCTGTTAAAGCGTATGAATTAGGTAAAGCTCCGACTTCATCAACTACATAAACAGAAGGCATTTTACCATCTAAACGAGAATTACTATAATTTAGAGGATAATATGTATTATTGGTTAATTGACATTTAATCTCATCACGGTTAATTTTAAATTTAGATTTACCTTTATAATCACCGTTTAAATATTTACAACTTTTTATAATCTGTTCTAATGCAATCTTAACCTCACGAGATAAAGCACCGTCAGGGGCAACGCTGTATAAACGACTAAACATAGGAGCAAGTAGTAACTGAATAACAAATGTCAATGCAACTAAGAATGATTTTCCTTGTTTACGGGTTATTTCTAGTATAACCCGTTCATGCTTTCTTTTTGTAGGTTCATCGCGGTAAACAATACAGAAACTACCAACAAAAAAGAGGCATTGATAAGGTAAAAGCGAGTCAATAATAGGCGTCCCCGCTTTTAAACCAGTAGGCATAACTAATAATGATAATAATTTGTTAATCTTATTGCATATATTATCACTCACAAAATAAGTATCGTTTTCATTATCCATTATTGACTTTAAGATTTTACATTGTTTTTTAACATATTTAGGTATATTGTTTGTTGTTTCTGCTGTAACACAATACTCATACGCCTTATTATATAATGTATTAATCTTTCTCACCCCTTAACGTTTGATTATTACCAACTTTAACAGGCGTTTCAAATAAAGTAACAGCGTCAAACCAATGTAAATATTTATATCTACAGAAGATAGTTCTATAAGGTAAATTCAATTCGTAGCACCATGTTTTTAATGGTTGAGTTTTACCCTTATAAGTGATTTTGAATGTTATTTCTTTTATTACGCTGTTGTTCGATATTTGTAACCCATCTACAATTCTTAGGTTCATAATTTCCGTTAACGTCGATACGGTCTATAGTTAGTGAATCATCATAACCATTATTCATACTCCATTTATAGAACGCCATGAAATCGTGTAACCACTCATCACATACTTTTATACCGCGTCCACCATAATTTTTATAACAAGAATTGCTTTTAGTATAACATCGCTCTTTCATACCGTGATAAATATGATATATCCTAGAATTGCCTTTTCCGTGTGTTGTCATTCGTTGTGAAGCTAGTTCTTTATTTAAACAACCGCATGACTTAGTGTTATTCCTCTTTAAATTTTGTGTGAATACATTAATAGTATTACCACAATCACATTGACAAAGCCATTTGCAATTACCTAAATATTTAACGGGTGTTAATCTATGAAATTTTTTACCAGTTAAGTCTTGAAATTTACCCATAAATTACTCACACAATAGACTTAATAAAGGGTCTTTTTCAGACTCCGCAGTAGACTCAGTCTTAAATTTATTCCGTTCTTGTGCTGTTATACCTAGCATTTTGTATGAGTCATTTACCTGTTTTAACATCTTTTCACGGCTAGACATATATACTTTATCAGACAATAAACTAGCTATATCGTTGATTTGACTGTCCATAAAAGCCAATCTATCCAATGCGAAGGCTAAGTTTTCCACAATGGGCAAGTCAATCGGTTTATAATCGTCACCCATCTGTTCAATTATCCAGTCTTTTTTTATT
>CYGL01000138.1_pt1 | contig 38617 bp, 75 predicted proteins | sample 485531 | NCBI WGS metagenome assembly CYGL01 (sample SAMEA3497897, study PRJEB9818) | human gut metagenome | reverse complement strand
AGTCAAACTAGCAACGGGAAAAACAAGAAGAGAAAAGCATCAATTATAGCTGCAACATTTTTTATCACAGTTTTGAAGAACCGTTAAATGCAGGAGCAATTGAATGGTATAATATTTTAGTAAATGTTGACACTGATTTGTATGTCATGATTTCATACGAGAATAATAATTTTACTATTATGGGAACCAATAAAGATGGCACAGTTTCAATGAATGAAATGCCAGACTGGGTTACAACGGAATGGAGCATTTCAGGAGATGAAGTTAGCTCTCTTGCAAACGAAGTTGTTCAAGAATTAAATAATTTTGCAAATCAAAAATAATAGAACAAAGTGAGGGCAGAGAAATCTGCCCTTTATTATTTTGAAAAATTTTTTGCTTGTTTCGTTGCTCAATGTAGTTGCACAGGGCGGTTTGCGCCGCCCTAGTTGGTGAACTAAATGAGAATTCAACTTGGAAACAATTGCTTTCTATTGAAAATATTCCGTCAACATTTACAGAATATAAAGTAAAATGGAGAGCCTATAACGAACTTCTCTTTGTGTATGGATTCTATGCTAATGCATTAGAAACAATCTTGGAACCAGTGTTCCTCTTTGAAACACACAATGGCAGTGGAAATAGAATCGTATTTGGCGATTCTGATGAAATTGAGATTTATGCGAGTCTACCAACTTCTGATGATTCTATAATTATCAAAAATGGTGGAAGATCAACAAATATGCTTCGTATTTATGCTAGATAATTTATCCATGCTTTGATAATACAACTTGGTGAATATATATTTGTACACCTATTTACTATAGGATCTAAGCGATTTCATACATAATATCAAATACATAACCTCCTTCTGGCATACTTGAAAATGCCACGATTTGACCTGCTGAATTAACAGAAAATGCATGGACACCCGTCTGACTTCCTGTCGTTCCTTCTGTGTAAATACCAATATTTGTAATATCAGATTTAGGCTTAAGAGATAACTCTCCTAGAATATCTCCCGTATTAAGATATTGTTTAATAGCTAAAACCATATGAACATAACAAATCTTTCCATATTTTACGATAATTGGTGTGCCTTGCAGTAGGATAATTGAAGTATTGGAAGGACTAAAACTGCCAAATTCAACTGCTAAGTTCTCATTTAGTTCACCAATTTCATCTAACAAAGTTGTTTTCCTAACTTGGCTTTCATCCCATTCTCCTGGATCGTGATCAACTTTAAATTTCCATAATTTATTATTGTGAATTTTAACCGCCCCAGCTAAATATTTAGTATTCTTGTTAAATTCATCCCCCATGTCATCGTATGCCTGATTAACAGCAGCATTGGTTTCATTCATGCCCTTTGCAGAGAAAGTGCTTCCAACAGATTGATAATCAGTAACATCTTCCAGAGATTTTGTTCCGTTGCTGTTTTCAGTAATATTATACTGCCGTTTTCCGTTCATAGATTCTGCTAAAATATCATCTGTAAAATTTGTTTTTAATGCCATTATACTTGCACTCCTTTCATATTTCCAAATCTAAAAGCCAATCTTATAAGTCCGGCTTTTTGCCTGTCTAATAAATTGTACATGTTTATTATTGCTGACTCGATTCTGTTCAGCTCATCGTATGTAATAAATACACCATTTGGTACAAATGTCTGTCTGTCGCCAAAATCTTGAGTAAAAATATTTTGATTTATTTTCTCAAGATTTTCTTCAAATTTGTTTATGTCGCTTGCGTAGATATAATCTACATAGTTTTTTTCTGGGCCCATGTCTCGTGTGTCAAAAGACATATAAAGAGTTTCCGCTTTATCTTTCAGAAAATCCAGGTTTCCTTTTATGCGGTTGTAATCAGATATATTAAATCTGTCACTGGCCGTCCAGTTCGTTTTTGGCTGAGTCCACGCCATATCACAGCACCGCCTTTCTTGCTTTCAATGATCCGCTCCATGTACCAGTAAACTTTAATTCGTTCTGATAAGCACGCACCATTGTATTTTCTCTGTTTTTTAGCTCTAAAAAGAAAAGATCGTTTGCATCAGTCCTCGGATCTCCGTTCCATGATATTTCATATTCCACATCACCTAAATAGTATGTAGATAACCATTTTTCAATGTCCACAGCCATTTCCAATGAGCTTACCAGAGGATTTTTCCATGTTTTTTCGGTTCCTGTCTGATTGTGAATTTTTGAATATGTTTGCGTATCTTGCAAATATTCTTGCCCACTTACAGAAATCCTCACTTTTTCTCCTACGGTTCCTACAATATTTACTTTTACAAAATAGCTGCTGCTATCAATGATTGACACAGTTGTATTAGCAGATTCCGTGGATACTGAGAATCCGTAAGAAGCTTTTGCAAGATATACTGTATACTCCTGTGTTGCTGATTCTAAAAGCACCTCTTCCGATGTAAGCTCTTTTATGGCTTCTGGATTTTCTTTGTAAAGCGTTCTTTCTACGGATATAGATTTTATTCTTTCTTGCCGTGTTTCTCTTGGAGAAGTAGAAAGATTAAAGTCTCTGGATAAAACGTAATCCGTTGAATCTCCAAATACAATATTGTCTATCGTTACTCTGGCATTTGGATGCCCTTTCGTAAACTCAATTTCTACTTTGTCGAATCGGTCTAATTGCCCAAGGTATCCTTGCTGTAATTCTGGATTTGACACGGTGTATTCTAATACAGTGGTTCCCAAGTAAGAAGTTTTTACTGAGTATTCTGCCGGAGCAACATTCCTAAAATAAATCATCATTCCGTAGCAGATATATCCTGATTCTAATGTGATTGTAATTTTCGGATTGTTTTGAAAATTACCATTTTCGTCAGCCAATTCGCTACTTACATATCCTATATTATCAATATAGTTGCCGTTTTCCGGTACAAATTTTACAGTCCCGTTCACAGAAGAAAAATCATTACTTCCCATTGCATATGCATCTTTTTGGCTATAACTAAGTATGTTTTGAGATTTACTGAACTCGGTTTCTCCGTTCGTTTCTGCTGTCATATCAGGGACAAAAGATGATTTAATGTTAATTCGCCCTTTCCGATCCACGCTTAAAACACAACGTCCGGCATTAGATATAATCTGTAATGCTTCAGAATGCTTTACCGCCGGAACAGGATTGTATACGATTACGCTTTTCAAATATTCGTCTATATAGTATTCCTCATCCTTCATTCCGGCATCTGTGAAAACATCAACAGCCAAGTCATATAAAGATATTCCTCTGTTCCGATATAAACCATTGTAATACATGGTATTTAACTTCCAGTAAAACACATCAACCATGGTAAATTCTGCTTGCACATCGTTTGCGCTCCATGACTTAAGGTATGTAGTAATTTCTGGAACCCATTCAATATCACCTTTTCCAGTTACATCGTATCCAAACGTGATTTTCATTTCCTGCCCTTGTTCGAGATATGCAATAGCTGATTCTGAATTTTCAGGACTGTAATATAGGTTCTGGTTATCCACAACAAGGGTCATGTCTTGGCTTGGTACAGATTCACAAATAGGAGATACAAAATCTTTATAAGAAAAAGATTTGACCTCGTTATTTGAGAAAGTATTGGAAATTCCGCAGGTAAACTGTAAAATCCGCATCCTTCCCTGCCCATTAACCATGACCAGCGGTGTTATCCGCAGGAACGTAATCGCATCGAATGTGTCCTCGGTAACAAATATTTTCCCAGAATTTTCATAGGTTTTAGTTCCGTTATCCGACTGTATCGTAAAAGATGTCGGGTGACATTCTCCGAAATCAATCGTGAGTCCTTTGATATCAGCAAAGTTTCCAATAAAAGAAATATATATTGATTCCAGAAGTCCAGAAGTTATCATTCCGTTGTTATAAAAATCATAATCAGAATATTCTTCCGGCAAAAAATACATTGTTCCATCAATTTTGGAAAAATCTTGCTCCATAGTTGCATATTATTTTTTTTACGGTATTATCCTTGAAAGGAGCGGTATTGTTTGCAAAATAAGCAAAATCATTATTGCTATCATCCGCAAGTACATTTTCTGTAGCAATCGAACTGACAATCCCAATTCTGGCAGATATATACCCTCGGTTCCTGAATGGCTTCTTCATTGCGTCTTTGTATTCTTTACTTACATTTTGCATGTTAATCACTCCAGGCCTGCATCAATAAGATTAAATTTACAATTCTCGTACTTTGTAACAATGTGAGAATCTTGGTCTGCAAATAATGGAACACCGGTCTTGTCACCAGGATACATTGTAACGGTGATCGGTTTTCCTGTCCGGTAGTCCTCGAAAGTTACCGGCACATAAAATGGTTCCACTGCCTTTAACATTCTTTGCCATGTTTCTGCATCCAGCATTGCCCATTCAAGATTGTTCAGCTTAAAAATGTCTCTTCCTACTCGCTGTCCAATAACTGCATTATTTGCGTTTCGTCCTGCATTTACCGTCGTGCTGATGATATACGAAAATCCAACCCTCGGACACGGGAAGTCCACTCCATTTACATTCAAAAACGATGACATTCCTCCGCCTGATCGCATAGTTCTTATTGCCATGTAGGCACCTCCGTTCTTGGCAGAAGCGCCCTCAGGCAATCTGCCAGTATCTTTTTCTGGTTAGCGGATACCTGCATCCTCGGCACCCGGTATGATTCTTACTCTATCAATTTTGCTTTTAAGTTCCGGCGGATAGAACCGGACATAAAGTGGGACAGGCTCTTTTCTATACCCTCCCGGTAGTTCGTCTGCATGTACATATCAATTAGCGGAATGTACTGGTCTAGCGTCCACACATCATCCATGATTCCGTATTCGTCCTCGTCCTGATGCAGGTAATTGTATACGATATTGCTAATAGCCGGTCGCGTGAGCGGCTTATGCGGCTTTCCTTGCGTTCTGGCATATTCACTTACAAAGTATTCAGCTATGTCTTTCAGTTCTTCTCTAAAGTTGCTAACAGGTGATTCTCCCTCTTCCGTCATCGCCTCGTCAATGGCTTTTATGATTGTAAGAGATAACGTACCACTTTCGGATGAGGGAGAGATCTCTTTTTCCCTCGAAAAAGAGCATACTCTCATACTATTATCTTCTATATTTCTATCTATTTTACTATCTATATGTCTTTGTTCTATTTTTTGGGATGGAGACTCACTTTTTTTATCATCCAGACTACTAAATTTTGTTAGGCAGACTCTCAAAAATCGTTTGCGTCCATCAAATTTGCCAATTTTTACGTATCTAAGCTTAATTAACTTGCTGATACTGGCAGATACTTTTGATACACTGCACTGGCAAAATTCTGCCAAATATTCATTGCTGGCATAGCATCCTCCGTTTTCCTCAACATCTAAGCTGTTGATCTCTGCCAGAATAAATTTATCAATTGCACTCAATTCGTTATCAAGCCAAACTTCTTTTGGAATAAAAATCCCTTTAAAATCTCTTGGATACTCAAATCCCTTTTCCATATTTCTACCTCCTACAAATAGACTCCTACATTTATGAAAAACAACTGGCAGGCGGTGTAGGATTTCCGCTTTTTGTGTTGCAATCACTAGCCAGTTGGTTTTACCAATTTCAGACAAACAAAAAACGCTCACCAGACACAGTATTTCTACCATGTCCAGTGAGCGTGATTCTCGAAATGTTTGCCGTCCTTGCTCAATTCGACCTATCCTTTGCGCCCCGTTCTCCCCTCAACGGCAAGCCGGGCGGAGCTGGCGGATTCGGTTAAATTTGCTTATATTATAACATTTTTTTCGTTTTATATCAAGAAGTTATTGCTTGATTACTAACGCAACATAACCGATCACATTATCAATGTCAGATTCGGAGCACCTGAATCTGTTATCCCTGATGCTTACATATTCAAATTTTCCATTTCCACATGGAGTTCTGTGGGCAATAAAGACATTGTTGCCATAAATGATAATGCTGTCCTCGGTAGGACGTGGATTGCGATCATTGGCAATCAGGAGGATATCATACGGAGAATAGTGCGGCATATAGTTGTCAACAGACGTTTTTATACCCATGAAAATTTGTGGCTTGATATTTTGCGGAATATCAGTAATATCAAGGGATTCAAAATCACCGGAAATATGTAATGTGCCGTCTGGATGTTCCTCCAGATTCATCACGGGGACAGTCTTTCTGCCTTGCCTGAAACCGCCTGAAGAAAGCTCGTATTGCCTGCGGACGAACCATCGAACAAAATACCGGTAATGTCCTGGCATTTGCCGAAACATGGTGATACAGTCCATGTCTTCTTCGGAAAAAGTGTCAAGTCCGATTAGCTCATCCACTGTAACACCTATAGCTTTGGCTAAGAGGGCAGCAGTGGACAGCTTGCAATCCTTGGAGTTCTGGTACAACAAGTTTTTGAGCGTGTCAAATGAAATGCCAGCGGATTCAGCCAATTCATGAATGGTAATATCTGAATGCTTTAAGCAGATATCCAAATTATGACGTAAATTTTCTGCAAAGCAATCGTTTTCTTTGGTAAAATATTCCGATAAGTTATACAGATTTTCTTTTTTCACGGTGTTTCATCCTCCCTCTTTTTGATGTTAAAATTAGCTTGTCTCAATTAAGAGACATCAACTTCTGGCTGGGGGAGCACTAATCCGCATGGTGTTCCCTCATAATATAAATTTTACTTTTTTAGAAAAAATCTGTCAATATTTCCAGATGCCCAATCGTTTTACATATTACTGCATAATTCGACATAATTTGATATATATTGACAAAATAAGAACATATGTTCTATAATTCTATTAAGCTACTTTACGGCACATGCGGATTTTTGATTGGAGGGTTTTTAGTGAATGAGAAGGAAGTTTACCGAGAAAAAATTATTGATTTGATAAGAAAATGCGACAATATGCATTGGCTGAAAACCATATATGCATATGTGAAAAAATTACTGGAATAATGAAAAAGACAAGGGATTGCGCATTTCCCTTGTCTTTCTTTTTACTTGTTGGCTATTGAATCGACCAATTTTTCCAATACATCCCATTCGGATTCATCAAGCTTTGCCAATGCAGCCACAAGTCTGTGCTTAAAGCTGTCTTCTCCTGATCTCTGGATATCTCCAAGCATTTCACCAATTTCTTCATCCTTTGATTTTTGAACAAGCATTTCTCCGGTCCCGTTTCGGAGCCATTCTTCATTTACATTAAATTCCCTGCAAATATCAGAAATAGTTCTATCTGACGGAGTTTTTGTACCAATTTCTACTTGAGCAATAAAGTTTCTAGACAATCCAATCTGCTTGGAAAACTCCTCTTGCGTCTTGTTTAAGGATTTTCTTAGATTTTTTATCCTTTCGTTCATATTCAACCCTCCTTTCATTATTACTATACAACAAAAAAGTCCCCAAGTCAACAAAAAACTATTGACAAACTGTTTCTAGGGGACTATACTATGTTTACAAGGTCAACAAAAGGAGGAGAGAAAATGCTAAAAGTTGTTTCAGAAAAAAATGGAACCACACACCTGTATCAGGACGGAAAAGAAATTCACGGAATTAAGAGTTTGCTGTTTTCACATGATGCAATGACGGATAAACCGGAGTTAAAGGTTATCTTTTCAGATGATGATATTGAAATTGATTCCTATGTGGTTCCAGAACTGCCGGAGTTTTATAAACCTTTTTATGAAAAGAAAAGTCAAAACTCCAAATGATTAGATTCTAATATTGGACATTTTCTGGGATTGCAGCGAACAATCTTGAAATAATCACAATTGATTCTGCTGATTTTAGTTCTTTGGTCGGAAGTTTCAAGATCAGAATCGTGAGGAATATTTACAAGAATAGAACATTCTTTGTTTGCAAAGTTGCAAAATCCGTTTAGACGCAGTGTTTTCAATAGAATCACCTCCTTGGTTGTTTTGAGGAGATTATATCACAGGAAGGAAGTGAATTGAATGAGTGAAAGAGAAAAACAGGTAGTTGAGAAACTGAAAGATGCAATTCCGAAGATGTCAGATTTTGACAAGGGTTATATTCTCGGAAAAGTTGAGAGCATGGCAGAACAGAAGAAGAAAGATAAGCTCGACAAGAAAGAGTAGGTGGTAAGATGCGTAATGCACCATGTCCGAACTGCGAACAGAGAGGATGCGGAAGCTACCATGATGAGTGTGAGAAGTACAAGGCATTTGTTGAAGAACAGAATATTTTGAAAAACAAAAGGCTGGAAGCAAACAATAAAGTAGTTCCACCGAGACCGTATCGCAGCCATAAGGTAACACCGATTAAATGCCACAAGAGATGAGAAAGAAGGTGAGTAAAAATGAATGAGTTATTGAACGTAAATTTTGATATGCAAACAGTGTCCGCTAGAGAGCTTTATGAGCAGTTGGAAATCAGTAAAAGATTTTCTGCTTGGTTTGAGACAAATTCACAGGGATTTGTTGATGGAGAAGATTTTAGTGCTGCGTACCTAAAGGTACAGGGCAATCAATATGGAGGAGAAAAGGAAATTCAGGACTACAATCTGACAGTTGATATGGCAAAGCACTTATGCCTTATGAGCCGGACAGAGAAAGGTAAGCAGTGCCGACAGTATTTGCTTGATCTAGAGAAAGCCTGGAACACACCGGAGCAGGTGATGGCAAGGGCGTTGAAGATTGCGAACCGAACTATTGACAGTCTGAAGGAGCATAACACAAAGCTGATCGAGGACTGTGAGCGGATGAAACCGAAAGAGATATTTGCTGATGCGGTGTCTGCCAGTAAGACATCCATACTGATTGGAGACCTTGCGAAACTGATCTGCCAGAATGGTTGCCAGATTGGACAGAAGAGGTTGTTCGAGTGGATGAGAGCTAATGGGTATCTGATCCTGAGGAAAGGGTCTGATTACAATATGCCGACTCAGCGGAGCATGGAAATGGGACTTTTTGAAATCAAGGAAAGTACACATCTTAATGGAGATGGGCTGAACGTGATTAGCAAGACTCCGAAGGTGACCGGAAAGGGACAGCAATATTTTATCAACAAATTCATGAAACAGGCGGAGGCGGTATGAAAAGAATGACAACAGCGGTAGTAATCGTAATATTGTTGTTTGCCGGTTTTGCCTTGATTGCGAATGCCGGTAGCGATCATCAGGGAGACTGGCAGGAGTATATCGAAAGACTCTGCGAGGACAAAGACATTTTGCCTGAGCTGGTAGAAGCACTGATTGAACGAGAGTCTAGCTGGAACCCGGATGCAGTAAACGGCAACTGTGTTGGACTCATGCAGGTGAATAAAGAGATCCACAAAGAGTTGATAGGCGACCGTGATATGACAGATCCATACGACAACATTTATGTGGGAGTAACGATTCTGGAAGAGTTGCTGCACAAATATGGAGAGGCAGCACCGGCATTGATGTTCTATAACGCAGGATATTCCGATAATTACGGAGTCGGAGCGTATGAGGACGGAAAGCTTAGCAATTATGCTGAAGAAATTTTGAAACGTGCAGAGGAACTGGAAAGACTGCACGGGAAATAGGAGGAAAGACATGTCAAAGAATAAATTGTTTTTATTTGAGTTTGAAATGGAAGGAGCAAAAGGACCATACAGAATTGCATCTGGTGTCAGATCAATGAATCTGAATGGTGCTGTGAGAAAACTGTACCAGACAATGCCGAAGAATTTCAGAGGAATCAAGAAAATTTTATGGGAGGAATAGACTATGACAATTTATATTCCGGAGTTTTGGGTTGGATTTGTAGCTTGCATTGTAGCTGAAATCGCCGCAATCGTGGCATATACCTGGTATGTTTCGAGGAGAAAGAAAAGATGAAGCAGCCGAAACGCCTCACAAGAGAGCAAAAAGAAGCTGTGGCAGCGTCCAGGCTGAATCCAAATAATTGGATGTTGGCAGGAGAAACAGAATTTTACTTAAAAGTGATCCATAAAGAGAGCGGAATTATTCGTTCTGTGGATAAATTCAGAAGACTGGAGAGAAGGAGAATAAGATGAAAAAGGAAATGACAGTGCAGGAATGCGTAGAGAGATTTGAAAAGAGCGGAAAAACCGTTGAAATCAATGACGGGAAGGTTAAGTATGCGGAGGGTGAAAAATGAAGGAAGTCGAGCTTAGAGAAGACGAATATGTCTGCATCAGAAAAGACACATACGACAGACTTCTTGACATCGAAACAAGAGTTGATGTTCTTGTTGATTTACTGGCAGCAGATAAGCATGTCGATGTAGAGCAGGAATTGAGGATTCTTGGAACGGAATTAGCAATCACAACAGCAAATGAGATAAAAGCTGAAAGGGAGAGGGAATATGAAGCTTATAAAAATGGTTCTTCGGAACTTCATGGCGTATCCGGAAGCTGAGATTGATTTTTCAAATATTACTAGAATTTCCGGCAGAAACGGAGCTGGTAAATCTAGTATTGCAACGGCATATACCTGGGTACTGTTTGATTGCGACTACAATTTGAAAAGCAGTCCGGCAGTCCGTATGGAAGTTGCGGGGGAACCTGTAATGGATTCTGATGTAGAAGTAACTCTGATATTCGATCTGGATGGAAAAGAAATCTCCATGCGAAAGGTACAGCACCGGACAATTAGCAAAGACGGAGCATCTTATAAAGATGGCAATGAATACTTTATCAATGATGTCCTAAAGAAAAAAGCAGAATTTGAGTCATACCTTGGAATTGATATGGGACTTTTGAAAAGCTGTTCTAATCCGGAAGCTTTTCTTACTAAGAAAGCAGATGAAATGAGAGCATATTTGTTCTCTCTGTCAGAATCATTTTCAGATATGTATGTTTGCTGGGAGAATGAAAGCCTTCATGGACTGGCAGAAATGCTGAAAAATTATTCAGTTGAGGAATTATCTGCAATGAACAAGAAAAAGAAATCGGATATTGAGAAAGAGCTTCCGGTTCTCGATGGTCAGATCAAGGAGAAGGAACGAGACATCAAGTTGAAATCCGAAATGGATGTGTCCGATCTGGAATTGCAGAGAAATGCACTGAAAGAGCAGATTGCAGAGAATCTGAAAAAACAGGCTGATAGTCAGAACGTTTTGAAAGATTATGAAGCTGCTACTGCAGGAATTATGGAACTGAAATTCAAACTGTCTGATATGCAGAATCAGGCGAATAATGCTCTTTCTGAAAAAGTCAGGGAAATCAGGAATAGGATTTCAGAAAAAGAAAGAGACAAGAGAAATCTGGAAATCAAATCCGATGATTGCAGCAGAAATGTTAGGATTTTAACGGCTTCCATTAAAAAACTGTCTGAGGGAAAACAACAGCTTGCAAATCTGTGGAAGCAGGAGAAAACCAGAGTTTTTGACGAAAACAGTACCGTGTGTGTCTACTGTGGTCAGGAATATCCAGAGGATAAAAAAGAACAGCTTCGTTCAGAGTTTGCTGTCAGAAAAGAAGCTGAGTTGAAGCGGATTACCGATAAAGGAATGTCGCTGAAAAAGACGATTGAAGAAGATGAACAGGAAGTCGAGGGGCTGAATGATTCTTTGAAAGAGACAACTGAAAATATCAGAAATGTCGAAGAAGAAATTCAACTTCTCAAAGAAAAAGAAGCAAAAATTCCGGTTGTTGCGGATATTTCAGGCACTGAAGAATATAAGAACATTCAGAGCAAGATTGCTGAAAAAGAAAAATATCTTGAACAGTTTGGAAATGCTTCTGATCTGAAAGCACAGATTAAAAATGAAGAGTCTGAACTGAATGAGCAGTTGAGAGCCTGCGAGCAGAAAATTGCACAGTCTGATACTTCCGCAGAAGAAGAACGTCTGGAAGAACTGAAAGCAAGAAAGATTGACCTTGGGCAGGAAAAGACAGATGCAGAGCATATCCTTGACCTTCTGGCAGAACTGGAAAAGAAGAAAAATGAACTTCTTTCCGATGAAATCAACAGCCATTTTGGACTGGTTAAATGGAAGTTGTTCGAGAATGCAAAGAACGGCAATTATAAATCTGTATGCATCCCACAGATTGATGGAAAGTCCATTCTGACCACCATCAGTAACAAGGGAAACCGGATTCTTGGAAAACTGGATATTTGCCGGAGCATCCAGAAAATCGAAGGAATTTCAGTCCCAATCTGGTTGGACGATTGCGAGTCATTGGATTCCGAAAACCAGAAGAAGGTTATTGATATGGTAGACGGGCAGTTGATTATGCTGATCGTAAATGATGGCAAAGAATTAAAAGTGGAGGGGTAGCATTATGAATGACAGATATGTTGTAGAACGACAATTCAAACATATGGGATATGAATGTGTCGTTACATTCGGAGTGTTAGGACATAGATGCGGATATGTTGGTATTCCTAAAACACACTCTTTATATGGAAAACATTGTTCTGATTACTTAGAAATCAAAAAGAAAGATTTAGCAGATAGAGAGATAAGCGGAATTTTCCCTTTACTGTGTGCTTGTTTCGATGAAGATGAAAGAATAAAAATTGAAGCATATTTCCAATGTCACGGCGGTATTACTTTTGCAGGCGGCGGTAAAAATTCAAGCTATCCGATTGAAAGTGATTTATGGTGGTTTGGCTTTGACTGTGGACATTGTGACGATGGGAAAGAATTGGAACTTGCCTATGAAAGATTTCCTAATTATAGAAAAAGTCTTTCTATGCAAATTGAGATTGAAAGTAAATTTCATATTGATGGTTTAATTGTCCGTACTGAAGAATATGTGGCAGAAGAGTGTAAGAAATTAGCGGAGCAATTAAAAACGTTTGAAGAAAGTGAGGAGTAAAAATGAGTAAAGCATTGGATATGGCAAGAGAACTGGTTAGGAAGCTGGAAGAAGAGGAAATGCAGCCGAAGGTGCAACTTTCAACTTTGAATCCGGGTGAGGTATTCAAAATTGGAGAGCATGATTTTATTGTATTGGAGCAGTGCGGAGAAAGAACGGCAGTAATTTCTAAAGGTTTCATGGCTGAAAATGTGAAATTTGATGAGGATTCGAGAAACTATAAAGAGTCAAATCTGAAAAAAGTTATCGAGAATCAGATCCAGCCGGTTATTGAGAAGGAAGTTGGAGCAGAAAACCTTATTGAACATGAAGGTGATCTGACAAGTGTAGATATGCAGGATGAGTTCGGAGGATTCAAGTGCAAAGTCAGACCAATCACATTCGACGAAGCAAGACTGTACAACAATTTACTTGTTAATAAAAGCCTTAATGATTGGTGGTGGACATGCACACCTTGGAGCACAGAAGACAGAGGATGGAAATATTCAATTGCCGTTGTTGCTCCGTCCGGCAATATCATCATCAACAATTACTACAGCAGCTTCGGTGTTCGTCCATTCTGTATCTTAAAATCCAATATCTTTGTATCGAAAGGAGAATGAAAATGGCATTAACAATGAAAGCATTGCAGGAACAGATTGATGTGTTAAAAAAAGAAATGGAAGAGTTGAGAAGTGGTCAGAAAGTAGGATGCAACAAGAAATTTTCCAAATTGCTTACTATTGGTGAAACATTTGAACTGGCAGGAGTTAATTGGAAGATTATTGATATCACAAGTGACGGTTATGTTTGCCTGTCTGATTCTATCGGTGAAATGAAATTCAACTCTGAAAACAATGACTGGAGAATCAGTGATCTTCGGAAGTATTTGAATGAAGAATTTTTGAAAAAGATTGAATCAGAAATCGGAGCAGGCAATCTGATAGAATTTGAAAGAAATCTTCTTTCATTGGACGGTCAGACGGAGTACGGAACATGTGATGATAAAGTGTCACTTTTGACAGTGGACGAGTATCGAAAATACAGAAAGCTGATTACAAATACAGGTGATTGGTTCTGGTTGATTTCTCCGTGGAGTACGCCTTGCAATGACTTCAAAAACAGTGTTGCCGTTGTTGCTCCGTCCGGCCGTATCAACTACGACAATTGCAACTTCAGCTGCGGTGTTCGTCCGTTTTGTATCTTTTCTTCTGCAATCTTTGAATCAGAGGAAAAATAAATGACAGAAACAGAATTAAAAGTAATTCTGAAAGCAAAAGATCTGGCAGAACATACTCTTAGAGTGACATCGAATTGCAATCGGTACCCTAAAAAGTACAGATTTTCGTTAGTGGACAAGATGCAGAATAAAGCACTTGAAATTTATGAATATTTGTACGAAGCGAATAGGACAGATCTGAAAAACTATAAAAAAGAGCGGTCAGAGTTGCAGACAAAGGCAATAACCCATTGCGATGAATTGCTTTTTTACATTGAACTATCAATGAAATTGGAAATTATCAGTGTAAAGAGCATGGAATATTGGTCAAAAATGGTGTCGGACATAAAGCATATGGCGATTGCCTGGAGAACCAAGGACAAAGGAAGATAAAAATTTATAGGTTATGCGCTGTTTAAACCGTTGTTGCTCCGTCCGGCAATATCATCATCAACAATTACTACAGCAGCTTCGGTGTTCGTCCATTCTGTATCACACAGGCAGTCAGAGTAGGCAGTAAGCCGAAATCAGAGAAAGATACAAAAAATTGCATGACCTTCCCGAATAGGGTAAATACAAAGGAATTTTTACAATGGATAAAGATGTTATATGCATCTATGAAAATCTGTATAAGGCATACAGGAAAGCTAAGGCTGGCAAAAGATTTAATGGAAGTTGTGCAAAATTTCAGACTATGAATCTGGAAGGGCTACACCTTTTGAAAGAACAATTGGGAAATCAGACATATCGGATGAATCCGTACAATGAATTTAAGGTTTATGAGCCAAAGGAAAGAGTGATTAAATCGTGTTCTTTCAAGGATAAAGTAGTGCAGCATTGCCTATGTGATGAGATTCTACATCCGGCATTGAAGAATCGGTTTATCAGGACAAATTATGCCGGGCAGCAGGGGAAAGGTACTCATTTTGGAATGGACTGCTTGAAAGAGCAAATGATGGATTTTTATGAAAAACATGGACTTGATGGTTGGATTCTTAAATGCGACATTAAGAAGTTTTTCTACCAGATAGACCATGAGATTCTGAAAAAGATTGTTGATTATCACTTTCCTGATGAGTACACCAAGTGGTTGAACCACCTGTTTATTGACAGCACAGAAGGGTTGGGACTGCCGCTTGGAAATCAGGTAGCGCAGGTGTATGCACTTCTGATGCTAGATGGTATGGATCACTTCATTACCGAAACACTTGGAATTTCCAGATATGGAAGATACATGGATGATTTCTATTTGGTCTATCCAGATAAAGAGTATTTGATGTTTTGTCTAAAACGGATCAGAGAATTTCTTGGAAGTCTTGGACTTGAATTGAATGGTAAAACGCAGATTGTTCCGTTCAAATGCGGAATAGCATTTACGGGTTTTCATCATTACATAACATCGGATGGGAAATACATAAGAAAGTTGAGTGGTACAAACAAGCGTAAGATGCGTAAGAAAGTCAAAAAATGGTCAGATCTGGTTAGATCCGGGAAAATGACGGAAGAAAAATTTTTTGAGAAGTACAACGCTTGGAAAAACCATACATTGCACGGAAACTGTATTAAGTTGTGTCACTCGATGGATTTATATGTTAAAGAATTGTTGGAAAGGTAGGTAAAAGAATGACGCTATATTTTTATGAATTGGACAGGACATACGCCTTTTTGAATGGAACTGGAATAAAAATTCAGAAATGCGAAGCAAAAGAAAGACCAAAAACATACGCACCGTTGAACGAGAAGTTTTTTCCGAATTATGCATACTCTGTAAGAAAAGAAGAGATAGGGCAGATACTCAATGGAAATACGGTTATTTTAGAAAAGCCAGATTTTGAACTTGCAAAAACAATTTTTATGAAACGTTTGGAGTTTGAGATTCGCAACAAGAAAAATGAATTAGAACGTCTGGAAAAGATTTGTAAAGCAGTTTTGGAAAGTGAGGAAGAGTAATTATGGCAGACACACAGGTAGCAGTAACAGAGGAAAAGAAAGAAGTATCAAGAAATAAAGTGACTGATTACAGCCTTGGAATTTTTGGAACGTCCGATAACTTCATCATGGCTATGCAGATGGCAAAAGCATTGTCAAGCTCAACCATAGTGCCACAAACGTTTCAGAGGAATGAAGCAAACTGTCTGATTGCTATTGAACAGGCGCAGAGATTGCACGTAAGTCCTCTTATGGTAATGCAGAATCTCAATGTAATTCAGGGTAGACCGTCATGGAGTTCCAAATTTTTGATTGCTGCGATCAATAACAGCGGAAAGTTTGATACTGAATTACAGTTCGAGGAGAAGAAGGACAAGGATGGAAAGCCATTTTCTTGCACGGCATGGGTAATGAAGAATGGCAGAAAAGTTGAAGGAATGACGGTTGACATGGACATGGCAAGAGCAGAGGGATGGCTTGGCAAAAATGGAAGTAAATGGAAAACCATGCCACAGCTGATGCTTCGTTACAGAGCGGCATCTTTCTTTTCCAGCCTTAATTGCCCAGAACTGACTATGGGTCTGTACACAAAAGAAGAGATTATTGACGGTGATTTCAAAGAGTACAAGATCGAAGATGTACAGGAACAGGCTCATGAAGAGATCGTTCAGAATGCAAATTCTGTGGATTTTGAACCGGAAGAACCGGAAACAGTGACAGAACCGGACGGGCAGCAGGCAATGCCAGAGTTCATGCAGGAGGGATAAAATCATGAAAAATGTAGATATTCGAGAATACGCTAAGAAAAAAGGTGTAAAACTCTGGGAAATTGCGAGTGCATTACATATTAACGATGGAAACTTTTCGAGAAAATTGAGACAAGAACTTCCGAATGAAATGAAACAGAAAATTTTTCAAATTATTGACAAAATATCGGAGAGTAATAGGTAAAAACAAGGAGCAGTAAATTATGAGAGTAATTTCGCAGGATGGATATACGGATATTCCGTATGAAGATTTTGTTTTCAGTGCTACAGATGATTGGAAAATCAAAGTAGCGAAAGATGTAGTTTATACCACTGGACAAGGAAAATTAAGAGTAATTGCCGAATATTCTTCCAGAGAAAAAGTGCTGAAAGTAATTGAATTGTTGAGGGAAGAGTATTTGAAATACATGAGAGTTGAAGGTGGAGAAAGCCCATTTACCGGGCAGGCAACACAGCCGAATATATGGGTGATACCAAAGGTTTTCCGGTTTCCAGCGGACGATGAGGTGAAAGTATGAGACAGAATCCATGCAGATATTGCTCATCATCGGTGGAAGTGAATGGCAAACATTATCCATCCTGTTTTTCAGAAAAATGTTGCGAATGTGATTACAGGAAGCAACACATGGAATATCTGAAAAAGCACCGGAAATTCGATGAGGGAGAACCGATAACGAGCCTTGAAGAACTGTTGAAGCAGGAATGGGTTATGTGGTATCACAGCACAAAACATATTGAGGTGATTAAGCATACACAACTCTCTACTATTTTAAGGTGGCTTGATAATGGTGCTTTTCGTAAAGCTATCAGAAAGGAAAGCGAGGTGATGTAATGCTCAAACTGTTATGTTGCGGAACCGAAAGTTCTGGAAATTCTTATGCGCTTAGGACGAATACAGAAACGCTTCTGCTTGATGCAGGAATGCCGATTAAGGATATCAAGAGAATGTGCGGATGGAATATCAGAGACATTTCCGGCTGTGTTGTAACTCATGAGCATGGTTAGGAGACCATAGCAAATCACTGAAAGAATTAGAAGCAATGGGAATACCTGTATTTGTGCCATGTCGAGATGATATCGGTGCAAGATTCAAAGGCAGATGGAAAATCAGAGCATTTGATTTGACTGACTTAAGAGGAAAATGGACTCATACAAACGGTGATGGCTCTGAATGCCCGTGTTACGGTTTTTGGATTCAACACCCGGAGATGGGGACAATGATTTATGCAACTGACACAGAACTGATTAAGTGGCGGTTCAAAAATGTCAATCATATTCTCCTGGGAGTCAATTATGACTCGGAATTGCTGTCTGGTGACGATGCAAAGAAAAACCATGTTGTCCGTGGACACATGAGCATTGACACGGCTTGCGAATTTGTGAAAGCCAATGCGTCAGATCAGTTGCAGAACGTGATTATGTGCCATTTATCGAAGGAAAACGCAGATGCCGGTAAATTCATCGAAAAGATGAAAAAAGCCGTTCCAAACGTCAATGTGTGCGTTGCGGAGCCTGGCATGGAACTTGAATTAAGGAATCCGGGCAAGTGCCCGTTTTAGAAAGGTGGAATGACTTATCAACAAAGTAATTTTAACAGGGAGATTCACTAAAGACCCTGACGTAAGATATTCAAACGGAGAGAAGACAACTGCGGTTGCGAGATTCACTCTGGCAGTAGACCGGAGATTCAAAGGTGATGGAAACCCGACAGCTGATTTTATCAACTGTGTAGCATTCGGAAAATCCGGGGAGTTTATCGAGAAATACTTCCGTAAAGGAATGAAAGCCGCTATTGTTGGACGGATTCAGACCGGATCCTATACGAATAAGGACGGGAACAAGGTTTACACCACAGATGTTCTGGTGGAAGAAATTGAGTTTGGAGAAAGCAAAAACAGCAATCAGCAGAGTGCAGCTCCGGCTAATACGAGTAATGCAGTTAATCCAATGACAGATGAAAATGGTTTCATGAACATCCCAGATGGAATTGACGAAGAGTTACCGTTTGCATAGGAACGGAGTATAAATGGAAAATAAAATGATAAAGACAACCATTCATGTATGTAAAAAGTGCAGATTCAGTGAATGGGGTAACAATGCAAATGTAACTTGTGGTTACTACACAATGACTGGTAACCACAGGAATTGTGAAGTAGGCTGGTGCGATAAGTACCAGCCGAGGAAGAAGAAATGAAAGTAGTAGACAGATTGACCGAATATATTGATGAGGATCATTTTGGTGTGATCGGATCGGCGACTGCGAGATCCAGAAAGCCGAGGAAAACACAGATTGTTGAAGCGGCACTCGCGAAGTTATTTGAGCTGGAAGAAGCCGGAGCGGACTATAAATTTACATACACGATTTGTGGGATTTGTGATATGGAGTACCGAGATCCGGTGAATGCGTCGTTTGCATATTGTCCGTATTGCGGTCAGAGAAGAAAAAGAAAGGAATAACAAATCCTCGGTAAACCGAGGTTGCGATTTAAAGGTGTAGAAGATTTTGCGTAAAGGGAATAATAGTCGCGTTGATGATTCGATAAGGTGGAATTTGAAGTAGCGCACATAGAGCATATCTGACTTATGTGAGTTTCAGACCGTCAGCATGGGAAGCCTATATTCCTTATCCACGATACATGGATTTGTAGCGTGGTGTTATGACAAAAAAAGTATGTTGGATCAGTGCAGGAATCAGCAGTTTTATGGCTGGATACTTGGCTGGGGATGTTGATGAATGGATATACATAGATATTGATGATCAGCACCCGGACAGCATGCGATTTATACGGGACTGTGAAGTGGCAGTCGGAAAAGAGATACGGATTCTGCGGTCAAAGGAATACAGGTGCGTGGAAGACTGCGTGAGAGTGTACGGCGGGTTCAGGGATGCAAGAAATGGATTCGCTCCATGTAAGAGCTGGCTGAAAAAGAGAGTCAGGAAGGAATGGGAGCAGGAAAACAGCAGATATAATCTGACATACGTCTGGGGATTCGATATGCAGGAAAAGAACCGGGCAGTGAAGATAGTTGAAGCCAATCCACAGGCGGAACATGAATTTCCGCTGATAGACCAGAACCTGTCAAAAGAAGAGGTTCACGGATTATTTGAACGGACTTTCAACTTTTCACGTCCAGCCATGTACGATATGGGTTATCCGAATAACAACTGTATCGGATGCGTCAAGGGTGGCATGGGTTATTGGAACCGGATACGAAAGGACTTCCCGGCGGTATTTGAAAGCCGGGCGAAACTGGAAAGAGCAGTCGGACATTCGATGCTAAAAGACAAGAACGGGCCTGTATATCTGGACGAGCTGGATCCAGATCGCGGAGATATGAATACAGAGATTTTCCCGGAATGCGGGATTATGTGCTACTTAGCACAAAAATAACAGAAAGGAGCCGAGACTCTGGCCAGAGTGAAGCATATGCGGTCTCCTTTGGAAAATGATTACAGATAATTACGAATGTGCAGGGCAAATGAGTATATTTGACCTTGCCAGCAAGCCTATAAGCATCACAAAACCTATCCGGCTGATAGAGTTATTTGCAGGATACGGAAGCCAGGCAATGGCTTTGAAACGAATAGGTGCAAAATTTGAACATTACAGAGTGGTGGAATTTGACCGGTTTGCTGTGAAAAGTTATAACGCAGTACATGGAACGAATTTCCCACCACTGGACATAACGAAGATTCATGCATCGGATTTGGGAATTTGTGACACAGATGCATTCACTTACTTACTTACTTACTCGTTTCCATGCACGGATTTGTCGGTTGCTGGAAAGCAAGCAGGAATGAGCAAGGGAAGCGGAACAAGATCGGGACTGTTATGGGAAGTAGAACGTATTCTTTCGGAGATCAAGGATTCCGGCGGAGAACTGCCACAGATTCTTTTTATGGAAAATGTACCGCAGGTTCATGGCAAAAAGAACATGGCAGATTTTCAGAAGTGGATACAATTTCTGGAAAGCCTTGGATATACGAATTTTTGGAAAGATCTGAATGCAAAAGACTACGGTGTAGCTCAGAACAGGAATAGATGCTTCATGTTCTCATTTTTTGGAAACTACACATATAAATTTCCAGATCCGATTCCGCTCACGAAGAAATTGAAAAATTATCTGGAAGATAAAGTGGACGAAAAATACTACATCAATAATGAAAAAGCAGAAAAGCTCATAAAACAGCTTGTTGACAGCGGAAAATTGATTGATACAATCCAGCAGACAGACAGACAGACAGACAGACAGACAGACAGACAGACAGACAGACAGACAGACAGACCTGCATTGATGGATCAATCAACCATCCAAAGAAAAGGAATATCGCAAACTGTATCAAATCAAGATATGATGAGGGAATCTCAAATCTGCAATCAGAAGGAAACATGGTTGTTGAAAGACATGGGCGAGACAGCACAAAAACAGATTGATGTTGCGGTAACTCTCCGGGCAAGAGATTACAAAGGTCTTGATAATTATGGCAGTAATGGAGTAATAGAATGCAAGCAATTGGAATAACGCTTTTTGAAAGTGAAAAATTTGGTGGCTCAAAGATAAGTGGGGGGGTGGCAAACACCCTCCGGGCAAATAAAGTGTGTGCAGGAGTGATAGAGGTGGCAGATGTAAAAGTTTTAGGTTCACTTGAATCAAAATTTGAAAGCACAAGCAGAGTATATGACAGTTTTGGGGTGAGCCCTACATTGAGTACGATGCAGGGAGGCAATCAAGAGCCGAAAATTCTTGAAGCAAAGACTATTAGAATGGTAAGGACGGAACAAGGAAAGAAATTGCGAAAACAATATGAGCAACACGAAATCAATCATGGTTTTAATGAACATAGGAAACCGGAATTAAGAGAAGATTACTGTGCAAATACTTTAAGTACAGTTCAAAAAGATAATATCGTGTGTTGCGCTATGAGAGGCAGAAATCCAGATAATCCATCGGACAGGACAGTAGGAAATCCAACAGAGCAAAGATTAGAGGTAAATAAACAAGGCACAAGCAATTGCTTAACAAGCGTGCAGAAAGATAATATGGTGCTTGAAAATGTGAAAATTAGACAAGCCACAAAGGATGGCTCTATTGAATGTGAAATAGGAGGTTGTTTTGATGCAAGCTACCCTAATAGCAAGACAAGAAGAGGTAGGGTGCAAGATAAAGGTAATACTTGCCCAACGCTTACTGCACAAAATCAAGAAGTTGTTAGAATCGAAAAAGTCGGTCAAATATCAAGTGATGGATCACAGTGCGGCACTGTGATTGGAGAAAACGGCATATCATCAAATCTTGTTGCCGGAACACATGGATATGCTAACAGCCATATAGCAACACAATTAAGAATCAGAAAACTGACACCAAGAGAATGCGGACGGCTGATGGATGTGACAGACGAGGACATATCCAAAATGGAAGCAGTCAACAGTAATTCACAGATTTACAAACAATTTGGAAATTCTATTGTTGTTGCAGTAATGGCTGCTATGTTTAGAAACTTAAATATTGAACAGGAATAGCAGCAGATCAGACCGGTCAGCTCCGGTTTGCGTAACTCAACTTAACTCGAGTTAACTCAATTAACGAGTTAAATTAACTCAACTGATGAATTGGACATTGGAGTGGAGATGTCAGTGGTTCAAAGGTAAAATGCATTGCCTGGATGCCACTGCCGGAGCGGTGGAAAGGAGAATGAGCATGAAAGATTTCTGGAATTTTGAAAACAGCGAAAAAATTATATGCCCATACTGCGGAAGAGAATACGAACCATCGTATGAAGATACTTATATCGGTGATGAACATGTGGATTGTTACACGGAGGATGAAAATACATACACATGTGAAGCGTGTGGGAAGAAGTTTGTCATGCAAGGAGAACTAGTGTGGAATTACAGAACACAAACCATAGATGGAGAATGCACGGAAGAAGAAGCGGAAGAGAAAGGATGGAATTGAGGGCGAACGATGGGACGATTGATTGACGAAGACGAACTGATGAAAGGCAGAGTTGAGAATGATCCGGTAGTTATAGCTGCGAAATGTGCGCCGACTGCCTACAATTTGGACAAGGTTGTGGCTCAGTTAGAAGAGCGAAAAGAACAGGCATTAGATATGTTTATTGCTTGCCCAAGCGATGATTCAAGGAGCGAGAGATACCGCACATGTAATTTGGAGCTTAAAAAGTGTCTGGAAATTGTGAAAGGTGACGGGGGAGATGGCAATTAAACCGATTTTGTTTAATACAGAGATGGTGCGGGCGATTCTGGACGGGCGGAAAACCTGCACCAGGCGGGTAATAAAAAAGTATAACGTTGAGGCAATGTTAATTCTCTCTCATCAGATGGGAATGCCAAGGTCGGTGGAGAAAAGGATCGTAAGAAAGCGGTTAAAAGCCCCGTGTGATCCGGGAGATATCCTGTATGTACGGGAAACATGGCACAAATATACAAAGCTGGTTGGAAAAGGTGAAGGGTGCCATCCGAAAGAACGTTACGGATACAAGGCGAGTATCGCAAACGCCGAAGATGCAAACGAGCCGTGGAAACCATCGATCCACATGCCGAAAGAAGCGGCACGTATCTGGCTTAAAGTTACGGATGTGAGAGTGGAGCGGTTGCAGGAGATAAGCGGAGAGGGCGCTTTAGCAGAGGGCGCAGATAAGTATATCCATGTGGATGGAACGTTAAATGAAGACCAAACGATTACATCATTTATAGGGATTTGGAACAGCACCATCAAGAAATCAGACCTTGACCGCTACGGCTGGGAAGCGAATCCGTGGGTCTGGGTGATCGAGTTTGAGCGGTGTGAAAAACCGCAGGAGGTGTGACATGGCTAAACATTGTACCAGAGAATGCCCACTGGGCGAGACCGAGTGCTGCATCTGCTGCGATGGAGCGGAGTATTGCGAATGGAAGTGCGAGGAAATGGACAGCTACGAATTTGCAGAGGACTGTCCGGAATATGTGGAGGATGAGGTGGAAGAATGAAATATACAGTAGAGACGACAGAAGACGGATGGGTTGAAACTCTGGAAATCGGAAATCATTCCTATGAGAAAAATTGGAAGAAGGTTGGCAACGGCAGATACAAGTGCGAAGAAGGGGATTTTACTGATCGTATTATTTCTGATGGAGCTGTTCCGAAAAATTGCGAAGAAGACTTGTATGATGTTGTAGATGACGGCATTGATGGGCTTGGAATGTACAATTTCGAAAGAGATATTTTGGAGGATGAGGTATGAGAGAGATTCTTTTTCGTGGGAAGCATATGCATGCATGCCAGGAGAACAAACATTTAGATGGAACATGGATAGAAGGATATTTAGCAGACGAAAATCACATAAACGATGGAAAATGTGAGTTTTTAATTGATCCAGAAACCATCTGCCAGTACACAGGTCTGACCGATAAGAAAGGGCAGAAGATCTGGGAGGGTGATATTGTAGGTTATTGGGATACATATAGCACGGAAAATGGACTATCAGAAGCGGATTGTGTTGGAAAAGTCGTGTGGGATGATGAAACAATGTCTTATCAAGTGACAAACAGATTATCGGCTAAAAGCTATGAGGTTTTAGTTGAATGCAGTGTTATCGGCAACGTATTTGATAACCCGGAGCTGCTGGAGGTGTAGGATGGAGAGATTGACGAAATGGATTGATGATGGCGAGACCAGACAGGCGATTCCAGATCCCGAAATAAGATCAAATGGACATAGTAAGTGTTGTAATAAACTGGCAGAACTCTAAGATCTGGAAGAGCGGGGATTGTTGGTGCATCTGCCGTGTAAGGCTGGTGATTCCTTATATAAAGTAGTTGAATATGCGAAAGAACCGATTATTGAGATGCAAGTTACAGAAGTAGCTTTTGAAAACGTCTTCAGGGATAAAACTATAAGAATTGAAACACGATATTATGATTGTAATCATAGATTTGAAGACGGTTATTTATCAAGTGATATTGGTTGGAGGGTGTTTCTTACACGCGAGGAAGCCAAAGCCAAGCTGAAAGAAATAGAGGAGTCCCTATGAGCAGAAAAACAATTCCGAAAAAGACAAGACTGGCACTGTATGAAAAATACAATCATAGATGCGGTTACTGTGGTTGCGAGATAGCCTATAAGGACATGCAGGTGGATCACCTTAAGCCGGTATATGTGCACGGTGAGTATCTGGGAGATATGGATCAAGAACAATTAAATGACATATCAAATTTTATCCCGGCATGTAGGCAGTGCAATCTGTACAAATCCACTTTTGAGCTGGAAGAGTTCCGGGAGCAGCTGAAGACTACGATGATGGAAAACATCAGGAAGGATTTCCGGTACCGGCTGGCAGTGAAATATGGATTGATAGAAGAAAAAGAACATCCGATTGTATTTTATTTTGAAAAATGGAGGAAAAATCATGAGTTTTAAGGAATTTGTTAGATGGTGCAATGAAAGAGCGTGTGATGGATGCTGGGGAATGAGTGCAGCTATCACTTGCATTGGAATTATGCATGAGGTTAAAGAAAAACCTTTTTGGAAAAGAGAAAAATATTGGAAAGAGGAATTTGAAGGCTATGTATTGAACTCGATCGTTAATCCGATAGAAAAAATGATAGCAGAAATGGAGGAAAGCCATGATTGAAAAAGACATAAGCCAGTATTTATCACTGGAGCAACGAGCAAGAAATTTATTTGGTGAAAATTACGATCTGGAGAACTGTGTTGAAGAGCTTAGGCAGTACCAAAATACCACGTTATCACCGGAACAAGTGAGAACTTTTCAAAAACGTTTTTTAGACGTATCCATTCGGTTGGGCGAATATATGGCTATCGGTACGCCGGAAGAATGTCGATCAGCGGTCGAGAAGCAGATATCAAGACATCCGGTCGATAAAACAAAGCCAGATAGTGGATATGGAAATTATTACGAAAATGCTCGTGTAATCGTGTGCCCTAACTGCAATGGAAGATTAAAGTTGAAATCTAAAGGAAAATATTGCGATAAATGCGGGCAGAAGTTGAACTGGGAGAATGCATGATGTCACGAAATAAAGAGGAGCGGGCAAGAATGGAGGGTATGGCACAGGCTCTACGAATTGCCAAGGCAAAAGGTGTCGAAGGACTTGAGGAAGAATTGCGAATGCGGAATATTGTTGATCTTCCGTGTGCCGTCAGCAAGGCTGCCATGAATGAATGCATTATGCGGATAAAGAACAACACAGTTGATACAGTCACTATTTTATCGGCATATATTCTTCACGAAAAATTTGGTTTTGGTAGAACAAGACTAGACAGATTTATCCATGAATTTAATTTTCAGGCAGAATGCCTGATGGATGATTATTTCACATGGGACGACCAGATCGAAGTTCTCCGGAAGGAATGCGGACTTAATCTTGAAATTAGAAAAAATGATAAGGATGTGAGAATTTAAGATGGACTACAATAAATTCAGGCAGGCGAAAGCTGTTGAGAAAAAAACAAAAAACGATTGCTGGAAGTGAATCGGTATTTAGACGAAGGAAGCGGAATCTACTTTCTTACAAGAACGGATGAAAACGGATTCAAATATGCATATGTTGGACAGGCAGTACATATTTTGACTAGACTGGCACAACATATGGTCGGTTACCAGCATATTGATCTTTCACTCAAAAAACATGGATTGTATTCCGCAGATAATCCTTATGGGTGGAAAGTGGATTATTCAGTTTGCGAGCCAAAAATGTTGGACAGAAAAGAGCAATACTGGATTAAAAAATATGCCGATTTGGGTTATCAGCTACGCAACAAGACTTCCGGTTCACAGGGAGAGGGTAAGACGCAGATAGATGATTACAGACCGCAGAAAGGCTACAGAGACGGGATTCAGCAGGGTAGAAAGAATATGGCTAGGGAATTATCATCTATCGCAGAAAAGCACCTTAAAATCGAGCTGAGAGCGGATAAGGCTAATAATAAAGTGTCACAGAAACAGTATGGCAAATTTATGGATTTGTTGAAAGAAGGGAATACGGAGTGATAACTGAAAGAAATGAATGCTGCGGTTGCGCTGTTCCGGCATATCCTTGCCTTGGAGATAGTTGTCCTAGAAGACATACGGCAGTGCTGATTTGCGACGAGTGCGGAGATGAAGTAGAAAAATTATACAAAGTGGACGGAATGCAGTTATGTGGCAGATGTGCGCTTGTGGAGCTGGAGGTTGTTGAATTATGAAGGTTACAGAAAGAGAAGCTATTGAATATCTGAATGGCAGGTATCTTATGGTTGGTTCACCTGCAAATCCGTCAAAAGAAGTATGTGAAAAACATAATGCAGTGTTAGAGCTGGCGATTAAAGCATTGAAGGAGCAGGAAAAACTGAAAAGAAAATATGTGACAAGAGAGCAGATAAATGAAATTGTTGCCTATATGAATGATGTGTGCGGAACATCATATAGACCTAACAACAAAGTAACCGAAAAACATATAAATGCCAGATTCGGAGAAAAGTATACCGTTGAGGATTTTAAAAAGGTTATCGACAAGAAAGCTGCGGAGTGGCTGGGGACTGATATGGAGAAGTTCTTGCGGCCTGAAACATTGTTTTGCAGCAAGTTCGAAGGATACTTAAACCAGATCAACACAGCGAAGCGCAAGAAAAGTCTTGCAGATGAATGGGGAAACAGTTAATGACGAGAGAAGAGACGCAGAAATTGCTTGCAATGGTTCAGGCTACATATCCAAATTATAACCCAATAGATAAGACAGCCTCCGTTAATGTATGGTTTGCTGTTCTGGTAGATTGCGATTGGAAGTTGGTTCAGACCGCATTTGTCGCATATGTTAGGGAGAATACAAGCGGTTTTGCTCCAGCTCCCGGTCAAATTATCGAAAAGATTCAATTGCTCACTAAACCAGAAGATTTGAATGAAATGGAAGCATGGGCGTTGGTGAGTAAGGCTATCAGAAGGAGTGCTTATAATAGCCGGGAGGAGTATGAGAAGCTGCCAGAATCCGTGCAGAAAGCCGTAGGATCCTCAAATCAATTGTATGCTTGGGCAATGGATACAGAATACAATGAAAGTGTTGTGAGTAGCCATTTTGTCAGATGTTATCGAACAATTATTGAACGGGAGAATACGGTTGCGAAGATAGCCGGAGAATATCAGAAAACTTATAAGGACGGGTAAACCAGAAATTGGATGGAATAGAAAGCAATGCATATAGCATAGAAGAAAAATAAATATCGGAAGGAGTGAAGAGGTTTGTCCGGACAATAAAGCTGGCTTTACTCCGAGATAAAAATGAAAAAGCCAAAAAGAACGAAGTGCGGAACTGTATAAAAAGCAGAAAAGAAAGCGGTCTGTGTCCTAGATGTGGGAAACCGCTAGATAGAAATGGACATTATTGTTCTGAGTGTTTGGAAAAAGAAAGAGAATATCGCAGTGAAACAAAAAAATTTTGTAAGGAAAACGGAATTTGTCCGGTCTGCCATAAAGAAAAGTTGTATGGAGACGAGAAACAATGCATATTATGCAGAGAGTATCACTGGGAGTATGGCATAAAGAATCCACCAACCGATCAGCAGAAAGAAAAGTACAGAAACCGTTTTCGTGAGACGCAAAAAAATTTATATGCAGAAAGAGTGTCGAAGGGTATATGCACCAGATGCGGAAAACTAAAAGTAGTTCCAGGAAGAAAAAAATGTGGAATCTGCCTTGAAAAAGACATGATTTTACACAGAAACAGGAGGGCTTATGAGGTCGAACTTCAACAGACTAAGTAAGCCGGAAGTTGATTTTTTGTTAGATAACTGTAATTTTTCGGAAGATGAAATCATACTATTTAAAATGGCAAGTGCTGGAAGCAGCGATGTTCAGATTGCGGAAAAACTGTGCATGTGCGTTTCCAGCATTACCAAGAAGAAAAAAATAGTCGGACGTAAAATAAAAGAGTTTTTGGAGGTATCTGGCAATATGACTACAATCTATGTCAATGGTAAGCGTGTGACAAAAGAAGAGCTCAAAAAAAATGAAATTCAGATAGAGTCAGTAAAAAAAATACTGTCAGAGAAATTGACGAAAAGTAAATAGAATTGTAGAATATGGCTAGAATAAAAACTAGCCATTTCTTTTAGGAGGAATGGCATATGAGAAAACTTAATGTCGCGTATCTAAGAGTATCTACAGAAGCTCAGACTGAAAAGTACGGATTAGATGTGCAAAAACAAAAAATATTGGATCATTGTGAAAAAAAGGGAGTGGTAATAGACAAATGGTATATTGACGGCGGATATAGTGGAAGTAAACTTGACCGACCGAAAATTCAAGAATTATTGGATGATGCAGAAAAAGGATTGATAGGGACTGTTTTTATTTATAAGCTGGACAGGATGAGCCGAGATGTAATTGATACTCTTAATTTATTTTATAAGGTATTACCAAAGTATGGGGTTAAGGTCGTATCAATGACAGAAGATTTGCGGACAGAAAAACCTATGGATCGAGTCATGCTTACAATGAATGCCGCGATGAACCAGTATGAGCGTGAAGTTATTCGAATGAGAATGTCTGCAGGAATGTTGGAGCGCGTAAAAAAGGGACTCTGGATGGGCGGAGGACGCATTCCATGGGGATATTACTATGACAGAAATGACGGCATACTTCATGTAGATGAAGAACAGGCTAAAATGGTGCGGAATGCATACAAACTTTATCTGGAAGGATATTCGTGCGACAAGATAGCCACTATGCTTGGATTCCGCGGCGAGCGAATTGTTACGCAGATATTGAAAAGGAAATCAAATGTAGGTCTTATAGAGTACAAAGGAAATGTATATCAAGGGAAGCATGAACCTATTGTTGATGAAAAATTGTTTTGGGATGTTCAAGATGCAATTAACAAGCGAAAATCAAATTCGCACATAAGCAATAATCATTTGCTTACAGGCCTTTGCTATTGCGGATATTGCGGATCTAAAATGCGGTATCAGAAATGGGGAAGATCAGGACACAGGCTTGTTTGCTATTCGCATTACAAAAGCGGAAAACCTTATATGCGAAAAGTGAATAGTTGTATAAGCAAACCAGAAAGAGCAGATTTTTTAGAAAACGAAATTGAGGATGCTTTCAAAAAATTTGCAATTCATGTTGATGAAACAGAGAATGAATGTCTGGATCAGTCAATAATTCTTGAACGTACTATAAAATCGGAGCATGAGCGTCTAAAAAAAATGTACACTTTGTATATAAGCTGCATGAGCGACGATTTGCTGGAATTGATAAAGGAAAAAGAAGAAAGTATAAAAAAATTACAAAAACAACTTGAAGAGAATGAACGAGAGAAAGGATGCGATGTTGAAAAAATAGAGGAAATCAAGCAGATGGCAGATGTCTGGGATTCCTTGACGGTAAAAGAGAAGAACCGAATATTAAAAGAATGTGTAGAAAAAATAATAATAAAAGGGAGCGACATAGAAGTCAGCTTCGTTACTTTTTAATATATTTCTGCTTCCTATATTCATTCCTGCGATTATAGGAAGGCGAAAAAGCTGAAATGGCTAGTTTTTATTCTATTTTTACAGTTTGTATATAGTTATTTTGCTGATATAGGACGGTTTTGCCGTCTTTTTTTATGCCAAAATGTAAGCAGAAGGAGGGAGAAAAAGAATGTTTTCAGATGAAATTTTAGAAAAGATTTTTGCCCGGAAAGAATTGCAGAGACTTGATCTACAGACACAATCAGAAGTCATTCATGCAATAGAGGAAGTTTTAGAGGAGGTAAAAGAAGATGCCAGTTCAGTATCAGAATAATATGTATCCTCAGATGCCATATGGCCAGCAGCAATACGGTGTAAATTCTTATCTTCCGTATATGCAGCCGAGATTTCAGCAGCTGGAAGTTCCGGCGCAGCAGGTTCAGCAACAGACTCCACCGGTGCAACAGATGCCAAGGGGGCTTAACGGAATGGTCGTGCAGGCAATCGAAAACGTGACGGCTGATTGCGTCCCGATGGATGGATCAGCAGCTTTCTTCCCAAAACAGGACTTGTCAGAAATCTATGTTAAAAGTTGGTGTGCTGATGGAACAATACGCACATTGACCTATAAACCGGTTCAACCAAATACATCAAAAGAAGTACAAGCTGACGAAGGTAAAATGGCTTCTGGACTCGCACAGAACGTCACAGAGGTATTTGAGAGACATTTCAACGAGCTTTCCGAAAAGATTGACCGGTTAGAGCAGTCTATAACTAAACCTATGGCTAAAAGCCGTAGTTCTATGACTAAAAAGGAGGATGCTGAATGAATCCGATGAATTTAATGCAGATGTTTCAAAATCCGCAGCAGTTTATGCAAAACATTATGGGAAACAACCAGATCATGAGCAATCCAATGGCTAAAAATGCCGTGGAACTTATGCAGAAAGGGGATGCACAGGGAGTTGAGCAGATGGCAAGAAACCTGTGCAAAGAAAAAGGTCTGAATGCAGATGAAGTAATGCAGCAGATAAAAAGCAAATTTAATCTTTGATGGCATATTAGAGGTTTGTGCACAAAACCTAGGGAATCTCTTTATGAATATATTTTACGGAGGTAAATCTAATATGTTTAATGGCAACAACACACCTTTTACGATGCCGGTAATGCCTGCTAACACAGGTGGTTACGGAAACGGTGGAGCATGGGGAGACGGCGGATGGCTCTGGATCATCGTCGTATTCGCACTTCTTTTTGGCTGGGGTAACAACGGCTGGGGAGGATTTGGCGGAGGAAACGGTGGTGGTTATGTAGCAACAGCAGCTACCCAGGCAGACATCCAGCGTGGATTTGATAATCAGGCGGTTATCAGCAAACTGGATGGAATCACCAACGGTCTGTGTGACGGATTCTACGCAGTCCAAACCGGAATGAACGGAATCAACACAAACATCATGCAGACTGGATTTGGAATCCAGCAGGCAATCAATGCTGACACCATTGCCAATATGCAGAACACAAATGCATTGCAGGCACAGCTTGCAAATTGCTGCTGCGAGACAAGGGAAGCTATTCAGGGCGTAAACTACAACATGGCACAGAATACCTGCGCTTTGCAGAACACCATGAACAGCAACACCAGAGACATTATCGACAGCCAGAATGCAGGAACCCGTGCAATCCTTGACTATCTGTGTCAGGAGAAAATTGCATCCCTGCAGGCAGAGAATAATGATCTTCGCCGGGCAGCTTCTCAGGATCGCCAGAGCGCACTGCTCACCACTGCAATGTCTGCTCAGACACAGCAGATCATCAATGCAGTTAATCCGACGGCAATTCCGGCATATGTTGTTCCTAATCCGAACGCATATGCATACGGATGTAACACCGGCTGCGGATGCTGACAACAGAATAATCGTAACTTAACCAAACAGGTTATGTCTGCATAGCAGAATTACACGGGGCAGGCTTAACGGTCTGCCCTTATCATTTATGGAGGTAAATATTATGGCTGAATTTGTAACTGTAGCTGCTCAGGAAGTAGCTCAGAATGGGAATGTGGTTTTTTCAAATACGGCGGTAAAAGCTGGTAACTGCATCAAACACCGGGAAGGTTCCGGCATTATCACTTTAAGAGGACTTACTAACCAGTGTCGGGCAAGATATTTTGTTGATTTTTCTGCAAATATTGCAGTACCGGCAGGTGGAACAGCAGGTGAAATTTCTCTGGCAATCGCAATCAGCGGAGAGCCGGTTCTTTCATCTCAGATGCGTTCCACTCCGGCAGCAGTATCGCAGTATAACAACGTATCCGCTGGAATCTATGTAGATGTCCCGGCAGGATGTTGCGTGAACATTGCGGTTGAAAATACCAGTACGCAAGCTATTGAAGTAGCAAATGCCAATATCGTTGTAACGAGGGAGGCGTAAAAGCTATGGATGTTAAGAGAATGTATTGCATGATCGAAAAGCTGGCTGAATGCGCCGAAAAGCAGTTTGATGCTGGAATTGAAAATATTGATACTGCCGAGATGGGACAGGTCGTAGACATGATGAAAGATCTGGCGGAAGCCATGTACTATCGGGAGCTGACAAAAGCCATGCAGGAATTTGACGCAGAAGATGTAATGGAAATGCTTGACCGTTACGGAGATGGACGGAAGTTTTACGATCATTACCGGTATGCAGATGGCAGATTTGCACCGAAAGGTCGCGGAACATACCGCCGTGGCTACGAGGAGCCGCCCTACTACCACATGACGCCGGAAATGTACCGGAACATGGAGCAGTACCGGGATATGGACAGAGGTTCTGGCAGAATGTACTATACGGAGCCGTCTATGGGTTCTGATTCTGGTAGCCACATGGAGAGCCGGTATGATATGGCAAAGCGCAATTATACCGAAAGCAAAGAACTTCACCGGGGAAACACGGTAGAAGACAAGGAACACAAAATGAAAGAACTGGAAAAGTACATGCGTGAAATTGGTTCTGACATTGCGGAAGTAATTTCCGATGCATCACCGGAAGAGAAGGCTCTTCTTAAGCAGAAAATGCAGGTTATCATGCAGAAAATCCAGTAACAATTATTTGAGGGGTACATTTCGTATCCCTCTTTTGCACTTTGAAAATTAAATATTGGTTGATGGAAAAAAATCTTTCAGAAAGGTATTGACTTTTTGTGGCTCAAATATTATTATTTAATTGTGCCACAGAAAGTGAGGTGATGAAAATGTCGCCACGCACAGGAAGACCTAAATCTGAGTCGCCAAAGACAATAGAAGTAAAAGCCAGAATTGATGAAAAAACTAACGAAAGGCTTAACTTATATTGTGAGAAATACAATGTCACAAGGACTGATGTTGTGAGGATGGGCATTGACGAGGTTTTAGGAAAAGAAAAAGAGTAGCCACTCCAAGTTTTGACCGACTTGTGACTACCCTCCAAAGAGATAACTCTCCATGAAATATTCTATCATGGGGAGTATCTCATTTCAAGTAATTTCTGAAAGAGAGGTAAAATCCATGAAAGAGCAGTTAATCAAAGCAATCATCAACAATCTGGAGCACACAAACGAGCATTTTCTGAAATGCATCCTTGCCTACACCAATAAGCTGGCAGATAACCAGAAAGGCGGTGAGAAGTAATGAGCTACAAAGATGAAATTATTGAGATGTTGGCAAGCATCAGCAATGAACGTATTTTGAAGCTGATTTACGGATTTGTTCGCCGTGGTTATGGAGAGGACATGGCAGAGAAGGGTGGTGTTAGATGATGAGTTATAAAGAAGCACTGATCGCCATGATCGAGGAAATGGAAAATGTAGACTTCCTTTTCAAAATCTATCACTATGCGGTTGTGAAATACCGCAAAGAGAGAGGTGAAAGATAATTGAAGAGGAGGGGAAATGTAATATTTATCGACGAAATACATGCTTTTATATTATTAAAAACATTTTGTTAGGAGGCATGTATTTATGTTGGTCGAAATTAAAACTGTAAACAAAGAAGAAGTAACAGTAGTAACCAGCTTGGATGTGGCAGAAACCTTTGGAAAAGAACATTATCATGTAATGGAAGACATAAGAGCTATACGGGAAAAGATTAGTACCCCCGAATTTTCGGGGCTATTCTACGAAGATGTTTACACCGCATCCAACGGCAAGAAAAACCCACTGTATCTTATGAATAGAGACGGATTTACACTTTTGGTTATGGGCTACACCGGAGAAAAGGCAATGAGATTTAAACTGTCCTATATCAACCAGTTTAATCAAATGGAAAGCCTACTTAAGCGCAAAATGCTTGAACGTGAAAAGGGCATTGCAGTTAGACAAGCTCTTACAAAAGCATTACAGCAGTCAGCAGAAAATGAGAGGATGCATGGACACGCTTATTCTACCTATACAGATCTTGTATACCGTTCTGTTTTTGGCAAATCAGCAAAACAGCTCCGTGAGGAATTAGGGCTAAGCAGAAAAGACAATTTGAGAGATTGCTTTAATCCTGAAGAATTGCAGAAGATCCAGAATGCAGAAATGCTTGTCAGCTCTTTAATGGGATATGGCTGGGGATATAGTGACATAAAAGAATTTATAGAGAATAAGTCACTAAATAAGATTGCAGCATGAACAGAATATGATTTACCGAAGAGGACTATCAACCAATATCCGGCTGGTAGTTCTCTTTTTTGAAAGTGAGGAATAATTATGTTTGAAATCAATAGAGTAAAATGGAACATAGAATTTGTCCCGGTAACAAGTCCATTTCTGACACGCTCTGACGGCTCACAAAGCGTTGGTGTGACAGATGCTAATACTGCTACGGTTTATCTATCAAACAGGCTTAAAGGGGCATTTCTGCGCCGTGTGGTGGCTCATGAATTGTGCCATACGTTCTGCTTTTCATACTCAATTCATATGCCAATGGAGCAGGAAGAGTATCTGGCAGACTGGGTGAGTCTTTACGGTACAGATTTGATCTATTTGTTGGATGATTTGATGGGAAGTTTGAACAGAAAATTTGCATAAATATGCAATTTATTTTTTGCTGTCTATGCAATCAATTGAAAAATTAAAAGTTGAGAAATAAAAAATATCCTACGGCAAAAAAATACCCCCCTATATCTCATTTTCTAATCCAAAAATCGGTTACAGGGTCGGTGAAAAATTGGTGAAATTTTGCGAAAATTTTTTTGAAATTTCCTTGTCACGGAAGGTGAGATGGTCGAGCTGAACAGTCCGCCAACTTTCCTCCTGTGCAATGCGGAAACATTAACACTGGAGCAGGTGGCGAAAGATTGCTATGATATTTTAATATACCACTACCGGCGCGCACCGTCAACCAGCACACGCCTGGCGGGCTTCTGTTTCTGATCATTTTTCCAGATCCTCCAAATTTTGCATAGCACGACCCGCCACCCGTCCGCGTCCCGTCCCACGGCTGATAGGGTGTTAGATCTGCGCTATACTGGACGATATCGCCGCCCGTTTGCGCTGCCTGACTCCGGCAGAGGGTGGAAAGGTTAACAGGTGCCCGGCTTGCTCCAGATCTGCGGACGGGCGCAGGGATCCGGTGCAAGTGCTTTTTGTTTGGCTGCCAGTAATGCGCAGCTATGCCGCTAATAGATCGCGAGTCTATCGCCGGACGTTATCCGGGTAGCGGAAAAAGGGCGGACAGGATCCACCCTAAACAACTACAAAATCACCGGGGAAACCGGTTGTAACTATCATTTTGCCATCTGGGCGACGGTAAACAACCCCGCAGCCGTCCGCATAAGTTGACCATACAAGCCAGCCGGGCGGCGTGAGGTTTTCGCCGGTCTTATAATCCCGGAACGCATAACGCGGAGAAATTCCGCTTTTTTCCTGCTCCAGTGCGTTGCTGATCGCCTGGGATTCCGTTACAAGCTGCACACAGTCGCGAGTGTGTAAAACATAGTTATTTTCTTTCATTTCCTTTTCTCCTTTTCAATTTCATAAAACCGCCGCCGGTAGTGATCCGGCGGGCATCCTCTGCGGCTAAAACAATTCTGTGTCAATTTGTGCCTTTATTTCGTCCGCTTCTTCTTTTAGCCCTCCATATTTTCAATTTTTCCCGGAATCCGGGTAAAAGCAAGCCGGGGAGTCGAACCCCGGGAAAGCCGCCCTTGCTAAATTTCTACTTTTTCGGTTATGCCCTCCATGTAGCAAGCTTACAAATACGATTGGCAGCTTGTAAAAGTGCCCGCGCCTGAACGTCTAACCATTCCTCGCGGCTGTTTGGTCTACGTTCTCCGCCTTTTACTTTTTTGAGTTCTGATGGCGTGCAAAGGCTTTTCGCAATATCGCAATCATAGATCAAAGCGGAACCGCCCCAGCTGTACTGCTTCCAGGTGTCGGCACCGTTGAGAAGCAGGCTTTTTAATTCCTGGCTATCTGCTGGGATCTCTTCAACTTCCAGGCCTTCAACCAGTCCATAAGCGTATTCTTTTACTCCGCGATCCCATGCGCTACGGGCTTTCATGTTCTCGATTGCGTTTAACAATTCCGTTTTTTTCATTTTCTTTTTCCTTTTGACTGTGATATAATACAGTCACCTTTCTTTTATTTGATTGGTGCCGGTGGTTGCTTGGTAGGTGTCACCGGCTTTCTTTATTTGATGGTTTTATTATATCAAATTAAGCACTAATTGCAATTGACAAAATAAACAAAATTAAGCACTAAATATAAAAAGGTTTTTGTGCATAATTATTAAGCACTAAAAAAGTATTGACAATTAAGAGAAAAAGCATCTATAATAAGGAAAACAGAAATAGGAGGATTGAACAGATGCCGGAAATGACAGCAGAAGAAAAAGCAATAAAGAACCGTGAAGCAGTGAAAAAATGCATGAAAAATAAAGATAGAATCAATATAATTCTTCCACAGGGAACGATTGACCGAATAAACTCATACGGACTAAAAACAAGTTCTTTTGCTAGAGAGTTGATTCTCTCGGAGCTTGACAAAATGGACAGAATGAAAAAATAAAATTAAGCACTAAAAAGTATTGACAATTAAGCACTAAAGTATTATTATAATATTGCCGAAAGGCAATAGGCGAACAGCCAGAAAGGGGAAATATGGAAGACATGCAAATGGCAGAAGTAGCACGGCTGATTGAAGGTCTCAGAGCTGCCGGATGGGATGAAAAGAAGATCAATGATTTTCTGCTTTACATCGAAACCGGAAAAGACGAGTACAAGCCGACAAAGTAACACCACAGGGGCGAGAAATCGCCCCACATGAAAGGAGAAGGAAAAATGAGAATCAACGGAATAGGAACCATAAAAAAAGAGGTTGCAATGGGAATATTGACAAGAGATGGCCGGGAAGCTGTAAAAGCCGGAGAAATTACGCTGGAAGAGCTGGGACAGATGTATAAACTGGAGCAAGTGAAGAAATGCTCCAAAATTGGAAGTTGCGGTGATACATTCCGGGCAAATTACGACCGGATACCGGACGATTTGAAAGACGAGCTTACACCGGATCAGCTCGGCAGGCTGGTAGATTCTTTTTATCAGTGTTATGGGGACGGAAAAAACGAAAAATAAAGGGAATTTCAAGGCGGAGTGTAAAAGCTCCGCTTTTTTTGAATAAATATTGATGTTTACTTTTCCGCCTGGTAGTGATATTCTGGAATCACCGAAGAAGCCACCCCAATAGACTCATAGGCGTATTATATGAGATGCACATTGATAACTAAATAGATCAACAACCAGAGCAGGCCAGCGGATCAAATCCGGTTTAGGTCTGCTTTTTGTATGCAAAAACCGGCAGTCCTCGCGCGAATAATATAAACCTTTTATACAGTCTATAAGTATATATAATATATAATACGTTTATAGATCTATGGGTCTTCTGAGGTAAGAGTAGTATATATATAAATATATATAGGGCAATACATAAGCCCGATAGATAAATAAAACAGTATTGACAAATTGAGAGATTATGGATATTATTATAACTAAATTAAGCCGAGGCGCGCAGGTTCTCCCGGAGTCCGTAGAGGGATAAAAGAGCCAATCAACGCGAGAGGAAGCAAGAGTAAGGACGGACAGAAACACAAGCAAAGTGCAGCACGCTCACAGATTAGATCTAACGGTCTTTTCTGTGGGCGTTTTTTATTTTCCGGAAATCACAGAAGGAGGTGCAGAACATGGAAAAAGTAGAGGACTACAAAGCAAGCCCGGAAATTTTTGAAAATGACATAGACATCTATTTGCAGATCTTCTGCGAGAACCAGAAACCGCCCATTGAGGATCTGACAAAAGCAAGTCAAAGCGTTTGGAATGCTGCTCTAATGTATGTACATAGACATGTATTTAAAAACCGGGAATATTGACAAGAGATGGCCGGGAAGCTGTAAAAGCCGGAGAAATTACGCTGGAAGAGCTGGGACAGATGTATAAACTGGAGCAAGTGAAGAAATGCTCCAAAATTGGAAGTTGCGGTGATACATTCCGGGCAAATTACGACCGGATACCGGACGATTTGAAAGACGAG
>CYGL01000137.1_pt1 | contig 38681 bp, 43 predicted proteins | sample 485531 | NCBI WGS metagenome assembly CYGL01 (sample SAMEA3497897, study PRJEB9818) | human gut metagenome | reverse complement strand
TTTTGTTTTCCTCCTCTTTTTTATCAAACTCATTGTTGAGTCTGTCAATAATCGGCTTCCAGTAGCTAGGCAGCGCCTTTGCGAACTCGAATCTCAGAATATAGTAAATAACCCGGAATGAGATGTTCTTAGGGTATGCTTTAATGAGGTTCTTGAATGCGTTGCATAGATACACATAGCAGAATATGTATGTAAGCATCTTGATAACGAATAATGCTTCTGTTCCATCATTACAGCCTAGCATGATGCCGTAGATCACATAAACAATGGATACATAGAGAAGCATTTCAAGAATTGCGTTCTTGAACTTTGATGCAGAAAAGTTCTTGCATCGTACAACACTCACGCCGTCAGCTCGCATACCGCAGAAGATATTGAAGCCAAAGGCGATAACCAACGCCAAAACGAAGCCTTCCGTTGGTGTTGCAAAGGCAAGTATAGCTGAAAAAATAGTAACACCTATCTGCCGAATCTGTGATGAATCTAATAAATCTGTCATAATCTGTTATCCTGAATAATTAATAAAAATAAAGTTTCGGTCTTTTGATGCAAAGATAGACAAAAAAACCGAAACTTCATTCAGAATAACGAAAAAATCAGATATTCAGATCATAATATGGCATTCCGCCGTTTTCCAGGAATGAAACGCATTCGTCGAAAATTTTTCGCTCGTAGTCGAGCGTGTTGATCTTCGGGAACCATTTCTTTATCTTTGCGTCGTTACGCTTTACCATTTCTCCCCAGAGAACGCACCAGTCTTCGAGATTGATGTTGTCATTCTTGACCTCATGCCAATAATCCTTGGCAACGTCTTTAGTGTGAAGCTGCTCAATGAGACAAAGGTGCATATCTGCCATTTCTTCGTCATAATGGCACGCACCAATCTCTCCCTTGACCTGCTTCATCATATCAAGCATTACGCTGTCATTCATTCCAACTTCGCAGCAATCTGCCATGATCGTAACACAGTTCTTGATAGCCTGCATGTCATTGCTAGCTATAATGTCTTCGAATACCTTTTTCATAACCGTATGTTTTTTAGTGCTACTTCAGGAAATACTCTCTGATGTCGTACACACCATCCTTGTCCTTCAGCAGATCAAGTGCGAGGCTGTGGCATACTTAACCAAATGTTCTGTACCAATATCCTTCACGTCTTCCTTGCCGAGTATCTTAGCAATGGTGCATCCGTGGTCGCTTACAACCTGATTCATCGCAACGTACAGGGCGTAATCGTTATAGTAAGGCTTCTCCTCTGTCGCAAGTCCTAGACCAGTCATTGCATTGAGCCATGTCTGCATATCCCAGGTTACAGGCGGATTCATACCGTTTACAATCTCAGAAGCCTCCTTCTTGGTAAGATAGTTCTTCCACTTGATAGCGCACAGCTTATCAAGATATTCTTGTGCCAACTCTGGGTGTTTTGCTGCCATATCCTTCATCATGCAGCGCATCGTATTGCCGAATACGTGCATATACTTCACGTTGGTTGATGAAGCAATCATTCCATACAGCTCATCAAACTTACTCATAATGTCTTTTGTTTCCATATCTTATATATTTTAACCTATTATCAAATCTTTCAACTCAACAAAGTCCTCCTCTGTGAAGTTGATGCTTCGCTTGCTTCCAAAGAGGATAGCGGTGGCAATTCCATCTGGCAGGTCAATAGACACAACGCCTTTATCGATATGTCCGTGAATAAAACCTACATCGAATTTGTAATCTTCCACGGATTTTAGCATCTGCATCATATCTTCAAATATCGTGTTGGCATCTATGTTTCCGTCTTCATCGGCGATGAATAGGGTAGCGTTGTCAATGCTCTTGCCCCAACTATCCTTGTGTTTGGCGATGATGTTATGTGAAGCTCGCTTCATATACACGGAAGGGATAGCCAGTGCAGGATTCTCCTTCACCATATCACTTATCCTTGCATCTGCCCACAGGTCAAGCGATGTAAGCAGTTTTTCTTTCAATTCAATTACGTTCATTTCTTAGTTTCTCCTTTATGTGTTTTGTTATACCAAGCGAGATACTCTTGCCAAGTTTTGTCGCTGTGGTTAGTCATATAATCGTTGAGCATAGCAGATTTTTGTTCCTCTGCTTGCGCTACTTCTTTTCTCAAACGCTGCATCAAAGATAAGTGCTTCTTCAATGCTTCCTGTCCTTGCTGAGTACTCTCAATGCGAGGGCGTATGATACGCAATTCCTCATCTTGCACTAGCTTAGACACATATTGCAAGCTATTAACGTATTCCTGATTCTGCATCAAGTACTGACGTTGTGCGCCCGTAAGATTGTCCTCAATCTTATCAATCTCATCCCAAAGTGGGGTGGCGGATTGCTGCGCTTGCATATTGATAGATGCTCGCTTCTGTTGTATAGCCTCGTACACCTTCTGCAACTCGGCATCCATCATCTGCGGCTGTTGCTGACTTGTGCCCATATCAAGTAAAGGGCTGTTTCCGAAATTCATCATAATCAATATCTTTAAGTTGGTGATATGTTATAGAGAGGTGAGAGGGCATCCACCAACGAGGGCAAACACCCCTCACCAACTCATTTCTTCTTAGTACGTCTTACGGTCTTTGCCTTGCTACGCACCAGTGCTGGGCGTTGTGGTGGTTGTAGTGCCGCAGTTGCAGCCGCTGTAACTACCATATCCCTGGAGTACTGGAGTGTTCGGGAGCATCAACTGCCCTCGCAAGCAGTTGCAAGTGTTCTCCTTGACGTAAGCCATCATGAGCTTCTCCTTGTAAGGAGTGAGGGCTTCCATAATGGCTACCTTCTTGTCGAGGTCACAATACTTAGCTTGCAACGCATCGTACTGGTCTCGCTGGTTCTTGTACAGACCGAAGTCCGCATCTACCTGAGACTTGTAAAGTCCGAACTCAGCCTGCATTGCACGGCGGTTCTCTGCGTTGATGGCATCAGTAGCACCCTTATACATAGAGAACTTCTCTGCGATGTCTGTCTCACGCATAGCGTAGAACTTGTTAGCGGTGTCGAGCTTCAGACCGAACATGTCGGTAAGCAACTTCACCTCATCGGCGCATTCCTTTTCCATTACCTGTAAGGCGGTTGGCTGATTGGAACTTGAATTAGCTCCGTAGGTGTTGATGTTTACGTTCTCAGGCATATTGCTGCCACCGAGAGAGCCGAACACACCACGACCATTGCCGTTGAGCAAAGCTAAAGCCAATCCACCGATGCCAATTCCGAGGGCTGTTCCTGCCAAACCCTTGCTGGCATACTCCTTCTTACCATCTTCGTAGATTTTCTTCTCCACGACTTTTGCATCTGTCATTTCCATAATACAATCTTTTGAAATCCTTAATATTAACTAACACTATTGTAACGTTACGGATGCAAAGGTACGAAGAATGATGGAGAACAAATACAACCCTATCATACTTTCTTTTAGTGGTTGATTATCAGCGGTTTAAGGTGATAGTAGGTAGTATCATATAAATAAAAAAGAGAGGCAATCACTTACCTCTCTTACTCAACTTGTAAGGAATACTTACAAGTTATGATTTTCTCTTACTCTTGATGAAGTGCAATATATCCCACTTCTTCCAATATCGGGTGTGCCCACGCTTCTTGCACTCGCCATTAGGTATATCGCCTCTAGCAACCATCCTGTTAAGGGTAGCATCGGAAACGTGCAATTTCTCCTTTACCTCCTCGGTAGATAGCATCGGATTGAGCATATCTGGTATGATGTCGCACAATCTATCCAAATCATCATCGCTCATTCCGCAAGCGGTGACCTTCTCGCCATTTCGCTGCTGCTCGTCTGCCTTAAAGCAAGCATCGCTCAATGACTTTAAAGCTGTTCCGAGTATCTTATAATTTAGTATCTTTTCCATATCACGCACAGATTTTACGTCCTAACTTACTTCGACTGATAAACATGTCAAAGAATCCGTATATATAAAATATTGCCGTTACTATCATTACGGTAAAGCAGGAATCTATCATATTATTAGTCGTGTACCAACTCCATTCTACGATATGAGCAGCGTTGATGCCGAAAAAGTAGAAAAACGGAATGCGGTATCTCCAACATAGGAAGAAGAACCTGCTTGCTAATATCAAAACCATCGGCAAAACATACAACATAAAGTAGATGAATAAATAGCAGGGAAAATTCTCATTGTTAGTTATGAACATTTCACGAGGATGCTGGCTAAAATCCCACATTCCATAAGCGTGAAAGAGCATAAGCGTGATTGGAACATACTTACAGAACCATCGAAAGAACTTCAGTATTCTTCTGCTATACCGATTTCCATGCTTCATAATCAAGTCCATCAGCTCGGTAACGTCCACATTTTTTAATAACCGTTGGACTTCGGCTTCGTCTTCTTTAGTCATAATTCGTTGATTTTAAATGTCGGTTCATAAGTTTAATGGTGCAAAGATACGCATTTTTTAAGAAAAGAACTTAAATTTTGATTGATTTTTGTGTTAAACTTTATAAAAAGTAACAATCTGAAAGTTTATTGCTACTTTCTAGTTACCTCTTTCTCATTTTTCGGTAACGAAAGCATTGCGATTTCAGATTAATTTTGTATCTTTGCGGCAGAAATTAAAACATTAAGATTATGGATATTAAAAGATTTGATACTTATAGAGTGCGTAGATACTATCGGTACAAAAGGTGACGTTTCCGTTGTGGTTACTGATACAAAATACGTATGCAAACCAAAAGAAGATACAGCCGCCTACGAACTATATAAGCAGATAGAAAGCGGAGATGTAATAGCGGTCGCATTCTACTATGTCAAAGAGTATTCTGGAATAGACAGAATCCTTCGTGTTATATTTATGCCAAAGGCGGATTTTGAGAAAATGGTATCTATAGGTGACTGTCAGTATATCGGTAATAATATCCATGGGTTTCCGATGGGAATAGAGATGTACTCACTGGAAGGTGCTCATCTAAGCAAGTTAAGTATCTGTTGATAAGAAGCACCATAATGCCAAGTAAGCGTTATGGTGCTTCTTTCATCTCCATAATACTCTCCCCACCTCTCAACCTTGCTTGCCCGACCTGCGGTCGGAAGGAGGTAAAGGGGGTGAAGAGATAAAATGATTAAAATGCTGTAACAGGACGAACATGGTTAAAATGGTCAGCCTTACCATCGCTGTACCGAACGCCAGTGTCAAAAAGCAGACTAAACGCACTGTTGCCCGAAGGCTCAACACACGACCAGTAAGGACTCCGCTGGAGCAAATCAGCATTCTGCTTACCTGCGTTCTTGATACGTTGCAAGGCAAGATTGATGGTCTCGAAATGAGAGCGGATAATTTCGAGTTCTCCAGTGGCAGGGAGATGCCATGACTTTGCAGGAATGTCCGTGTCTCCTCCAGGGTCACCTTTGTGCGATTTTGAATAGTTGTAACAATAAGCTACTGCGTATGTCGAAGGGGAATCATTCTTATAGTAACTGCTCGCCATAATAGCGGCTGTTATAGTTCCGCCATCGAGGAGACTCCAATCTCTTGATGTCTGATACCCGACAGAACTATTATTCTGCACGCTTCCCCATTTCATTGCAGCACTAGGTTCTGTTAAGGCAATACCAATACGTGTGCTGCCGTGCTGAACTACGACAGCATCAGCATCTGCCCTACTAATGCCGATGCTGGTAGTCTGCCACGGTTCGCATCGCATGTAATTAGTACCCCACGACTCTTTCTGTATCTTACCAATATACACTCCATCCTGCAATGAACTGAGATTCTGCTCCAGATAAGCCTTCATGCTAGCCGCTGAAGCATTTGTGATAGCTTGTCCGTTAGCAGATAGCCAATCACTGATTTTTCTCGTTTTTATAGCCATAATATTATGTATTTAAATTATGTTGTTACTTATTTTTCTCATCTGCCGATGCCGCATTACTGATAGCGGCATTCACTGCATCAATGAAGCATGGCGCGGTGGTGCGTTCAACGAGTTCCTTAATGATTTTCACCTCGTCATCAGTGTACTCTGTTTCGTCACTTCCGTTCCACATTTTAACGGCAAGAGCCTGTCCTTCCAATCCAAGCCCCGCTCCCTGCGAGTAGATTATGTTCGCAACCTGCTTGCGAGCGTTAACAACCTGACACTGATTCTTATCGAGTGTCATAAATACTTCCAAATGTTCTAATTTTATTTTCATATATAACTTATTTTAACTTACCACATAACTTACTATCCACTGGCTACCATTATACCATATCCAGCTTACCTGCCCTCTCGAATCTGAGTTCCAAGTCGTGCCCGTAACGGTGGAACGTGCATCGTAGATACCTTTGCTTGACGAAAAAATCACCCTACCTCCTCGCTGGATGACAGTATAGCATTGCCCGTATTTCGGAGAATATGGCAGCGTAATTGTGATTACCGAGGAATTGTAGCATTCAATCGTGTGGTCATACTCAGTAAGAGTGTAGTTCGATGCTATATTAGCAAAAGATGGTCTAAGACCTGCCACATCTCCGTTGTTTATAGCGATAGCGTGGCTTTTCGTGCCGCCCATCGCAGACAGTTCAAGAGCTTTTGCCGTATAGCCAGACGTACCAATAACTGATATGTACGCAGCACTTTGGTCTGTATTTGCACCTTTTGGTGTATTTAACATTATACGCAACGCTCCGTTAGTCCAAGACGGTGTACCTTCGGTATCTTCGGTATTGCCGAAGAAGAACTGCGCACCATTCCCCGGAACGCCTGTAGATACAGATATACCTCGCGAGTTCAACGAAATACTCGATGGTGCACTGAAATTTATAACTCCTCCGTAGTTAGCGTAAAGTTCGTAATAACCTCCCTGCGATCCCCTTATGATGAAAGAGCCAATGGTTCCAGCTGTAGCCTTTATTGCGCCACCACGTGTCACTGCAAAGGAAGCAGAATTTCCATTCTTACCACCAAGCCAAAGACTCCAGTCGTTAACATCCTCAACCACTCTGAACGATCCAAACATCGCACCATTTGATGGAGTGTACAGGTTAATCTGATTACTTCCGAGCATATTGATGGTAGCATTCTCAGCAAGAAGAAGATGAGTTGCTATTGATTTATAATTGCTCATCTCTGTCCAATGTCCATCGGTCAAACTAGGCGAAGAAGTAACGCTGTCATACGTTTTAGTACATTGATACCACTTGCCATTAACGCAAACAACATCGATGTACGCCTCTGCTCCCGAACCAGACAAGTACTTGTAGCTTCCTGATTCAAATCCGTCATGCTCACGCATCAGAGCACCTTTTGTACCCCTAGGACCAGTTGGGCCAATTGGACCTTGTGGACCAGGCGCTCCATTTTCTCCTCTATCTCCCTTTTCTCCCTTTTGCGAGAAGGTGATAGAGCCAGTCGCTTCTGCTAATTTCCTTACCATAGGCTATCTAGTTCCTGTTATAGAATATACCGCACCCTTATATTCTCTGATGCCAGCTTCGGTAATCGTGAACGTATTGCCCGACTTCGTGATAGCAGAGTTGATAGGCACGCCAGCATTGGAATAGAGAGACATCGAAAATGTTACTCCTGTCTCATTGGCCGTTGAACCCCTCTTGCGCATATACGGCTTATAGACAATCTTGCCGCCTGAGTTCTGAATGAAGTTCTCGGCTACAGGGTTGTCGTTCCCATCCGTAGGGTTTGGGTATAGAATGTACTCGTCTGACACGTCATTGATGGTCTGTGTATCGGAAGCGTAGAAGTCATTACCTTTGTATGCCTCGCACTTAACGATGATTGAAGAATCTACGTCCGTCTCATTGATGGTGAATGTAGCGGAGGTGCTGTCCTGCTTGAGTACCCATCCGCCACTAGCATCTGGCAGATACCACTTGAACGTATATCCAGTAGATGTAACCATATTACCATCCGTAACCTGTGCCTTGACAGTGCAAGTTCCGCCCTTCTCGGTAATGGTAAAGAGATTCCTGTCTGACGTGGCGATAATATTCACTCGCTTAGAATCAGTCACACCCTCGGCTATATATACTGGGTACATAGCTTGTAGCGTAACGCTCGTGTTGGACATTGATACGCCGACCTTACAGATGATGTTGAACGAATCGCCACCATTAATATTAATCAGGTTCTTATTGACCGTGAGCGTTGGATTTCCGCTTGCATCAGAGCCTTCCGTGAAATGCCCAGACGTGCCACCGATTGTATTAGTTGAGACGTGAGAAGCATTGAAAGTCAGCGTTACACCAGCCACTATCCAAGTAGGAGAACCCTTAGAAAGGTCGAATGAGTTACCAGCACCCTGTTCTGCTGAATACGCCTGCATAACCAGTTTCGGCTTGGTCGCACCGCTCGCTTCGAAATTTGGCACAACATTGGATGGTGACGCAGGGTTTCCGTCATAATTCTGATATATATCACCAGTATTACATTGCAGGATTGGGTGCAACGTAGTACCATTAGATGTGACAACAATCTGTCCAGTTACCGTAGCTTTACTCATCGCTTACCTCGCTTTCTTCTTTAGTATCTGTATTTTCGTTACCTGTATTCTCGGAAGACGGATTACCGCCGCCACCCGAACCGATATAGTCATTGTTTCTTGTATCGCCCTCGCCGCCAAATTCGACTGGAGTGTAGCAGTAGGCAGAAGTATCGGTAGTTCCATTTATCTCCGCAAGGGCATCGCTCTCAGCTATCAGCGAGCCGCCGACATTGGCTGCTCTCTCATTGAGGTTCACGCCATCAACATCATTCAACTCACTTTGGTAGAGCAGACAGTTTCCGTCACTTGTCATTGTCAGCGGAACTCCGCTTCTGATAATTTTCTCAGCAACCTGCTTCGTAACCTTAACGTAGTATTTCATAATTCTTTATTTTTTAAAGTTAGACAACATTATCCGTTATTTTCATCAATCTCCCTTGATATGATATAGTTTCCATTCTCATCCACAAGGGCATTCCCGTTCTCATCAACAAGAAGCTCGTAAGCTCCTCTGTCTTCGATAGTGAGACGAATGCTCTTCTTCGCCTCGAAAGGACACGGAAACGTCTCACCATAACCTAATACCTCCACACTCTCCGTCATTGTAGTAACGCCATTGCTCGTGCTCTTGCCGTATGTAACCTTCTGCCACTTGGCTCTTAGCACTTTTTCCCACACGGATGGCTCGATGACTCCGTTGTTGTCACTAACCACGGCTTGGCAGACAACAGATGTCGCATCTTCATTGAGTCCGAAGCCGTCACCGATGAACTGAGCCGTGAGCGGCGGAATGGTTCTGTTGATGTACGTAACCTTTCGGGCATCGGCATCACGGGGAGACGAAGGAATACTGCCGCTATAGATATAGCACGCTCTCAACTCATATCCGATGCCTTCGCCTATCATATCGCAGTCGATGGTAATAGAAGAAATCTGTCCGTTCGCGCCCTTTGTCATTGCGGTAATCTCGTAATTCTCGGCATCATCAACGGAAGAAATGAGCTGTTTCGTTCCGTTGTCAAGAATGCGATACCACCATATCCTCGTCTTGCCGTCTGCCGTTTTATCCTTAGCTCCAACCATAATCCTTGCAGTAAGGGTCTTAGATGCAGCGTGCTTGATAGGATTCCACAGCACAGTAGGTGGACTATCCAGCATAATCTCCGCTCTTGCGTTAGTGCAGTCTTCAAGATAGAGAGCCTTGTTAGCAACGAATGTGTACTTATATCCGCAGACGGGGTCTATCCAGTTTCCCTCGAATCGCATTGTCCGAGGCTTGCCTAGAACGGAGTTCTGCTTGATATAGAGAGTTCCCTTATCCGTTCCTTCCCTCACGGCTTCATATCCAGCCTTCACACTTGCATTCTCGCTTGTAGCAACGACAATAATTCCGCTAGATGTTACCTCAGACCACTTAAATGAATCAAGACGGCTGTTACAGGTCGTAGTCTCGCCTGGGTTATCGGGGTCAATGAGATAGCAGGCTGGAAACATCGTACAAGGGCGAATAGAGAAGTCTGGAGAGAATGAGCCTTCGATACCATCATACTGCTGTCTGTTGATGATATTTCCAACTATTTCTATGCTGACGGACTGAGAGTAAGCCGTAGGCTGTATCTCCATCATCTTGTCAACACTAACCGCTAATTCTTTAGCCATTTCTATTTATTTTAAAAGTTCAACATTAATCAGAAACTAACACTCATATCTTCGGAATACATCGTTTCGCCATCCTTGATTTGCGCCTCGCAGCGGAATACCACCGTTCCTACCTTGAATGCAGAACCGCCTAGGTCTTCGTAGGTCAAATCTACCGACAATCCGCAGTTGGCGTGTAATAACGCCCATTTGTTGTCTGCTGTTGGATTGTTTGTTTTCCTCGTCCACACGATATTGGTCATCGAGTTCGTCACATCCTGATTATAAAGCCTTCCGACAACAGATAACGTGGTGAATACCTTCCAAGAGCCATCAGCGTTCGTTGCCATCAAGTCGTTTAGACGGAAGTTCCACAGCTTCGATGATAGCATTTCGAGGGTAAAATACGGATTGCCCTCCACGAATGCCCAAGCGGTAGAAGAGTAAGTCGGCGGCTTCGTTGTCTTGTCTTCGAGGCACTGCCACTTGCATCCGAGATAATAGACGGTATCAATCGTTCTGTCACCATTGCGGTAAGGGTTATCGCCTTGCGCCACAGCCAAGCTCCAAACACCTCTGTCTCTTGTCGTGTAGATTGGGTTGCCTTGATAGTCTATTTGCTGAAATGATTCAGCCATCATCCACTTAGCATAGAACGCTCCGTCTCGCTTGTTGGCGGTAGGGAAGTCTTTGAAAAGGAACGACAGCGCATCAGGCAGCTTACCCATCGCGAGAGAGTAGTTCGTCTTGTCGATGATTGGCTTTGTAACGTGGTCGAGCCACACAAGCAACCCCTCGGAGGAAGATATATACCAGCAGCTCTGTCTGTCCTCATCCACCGCATTTCCCCAGCGTATCAATCTTGCCAGCTCACAAGGTGGATAATTCTTCTTGCTAGGACATTCGTTGTCGGGGTAGCATACAACCGTAATGGTATTCGTTACCGTATTGACCGAGAGCACTCGCAGCCACATATCATAATACTTGCCGTTTTCCGTCAATGTATTGATAGAAGCCAAGACAACATCGTTCTCCTTGAATGCCGTGAAGTCGTTATCCCACCGCTTCTGAAGCTTCAAGTCGTAAGTTACATTGCCGCCTTCCGTTGCCGCAGGAATCTCCGTAACAGATTCAACCATACCGCTCTCTGTGAAGACGAAATTGCTCTCCATCGCCGTCTGTCGGTTCACGATCAGCTCCTTTGCGATGATAGAACTTCGGGATGTGATGCTTTCGAACTCCGCATTACCCAGTTCGTCAATCCTTCCACCAGTACCGAAGAGCATTCCCTGAATGAACTCTCCGAAGGTCGCACCCTTCTTAAATTGAGATAAGTCTTCTGCTGTCAACCCCTGCAAGAACTTCTGTATCTTCTCCCAAGTTACTGTGCCCTTGGCGGTGTCATCGTTTATCTTTGAGATGAAGTGCTTGCTTCCCTCTGTTGCGACCTGATTCTTTACCTGTGTAGTTGTCAATCCTGCTCCGGTTCCGCCATTTCCGTTTTGAAGAGACGAGATCTGCTGCTGAATCTTCTGAATGGTTCCAACCTCCTTGTCCTCGCGAAGTGTTATGTCGTAGGTTGGAATTTTGCCATCTTCTTCCTTGATCGTGAGCTGGTCGATAGAGATGATTCCTTCGATATTGAGGTCTGTATCACTGAAGTTCATCAGGTCGCCGGCCTTAAGCGTATCGTGGAGGCTCTTGATAACTCCGGTTTCGTCAGCCTGCGCTTGGTCGTGCTGCCTTGCCATGAAAAGCTCATCAACCTTAGGCTGATAGACATATCTTGTGTAGTCATTCTTATCAAGGAGCGCAATGGCATACTTAAGGAGCTTCAGTGATGCGGCTTTTATATACGAATCAGGAAGAGTGATGCCGGTAAGAACGAAATGGTCGCCACTCTTGATCGGGTAGTCCTTGTATGGGAACCACAGCTCAAGAGCATCATCCTTGCTCCTCTCAATAGTAAGTCTCCATCTACCATCAACCTTGGTTGAGGATGCCACTTTGAATGTTCGTCCGCCGCACATACCATCCTTCATAGAGATAGAGAAGTCATCATCCTTAAGGTCGTTGATATCGAAGTCGATAGCCTTATTGAGGTATATATCAACATTCTTTACTGTTTCGTTGTCGCCAAACCTTCCGTCGTCATCAGGAGCGACACCCTCATCAATCTCATCCACACGCACGCCACCGATTTGCATTTCCTCGATAGTAGGGTAGATTTCAATAACTCCATTCATCTTATCATCAGTATCAAAGAACTGCGATGCCGAACGGAGTCCAATCTCCTCTATATTGAGAGAATCGATGTATGGCCTATATGGATCCGTAGAGAATTTATGCAGTTTCCCGGTTGGATTCACATACTTCTTTTCCTGTTCAGTAAGAGAGTCGTAGAAATCACTCAGAGATACGTGAGGAAATCCTGGCAGCATAAGCCTGTTTACCGCCATATTGTTCGGAAGATTCTCCGCATACTCCTTCATCGATGAAGGAACAATCTTCTTGTTGAGACCGGACGTGATATACATCTTCGTGTTTCCGGCATTGACCTGAGCAATGAATGCGTCGAGTTTCTCCTTTGATTCCTCGTCTCCGCTATCTACCTGTCCTCCCTTTAACTCGGAGTAGAACCTGCATTTGCCAGAGCTGCCAGACTGTGTTACATAACCGGTAATTGTAGTCTGAAAATCGAATGTTACCTGAAGGACCCATCCGTTAGACTGCTCCTGAGATTCACCGGAAACGACGTATTTTCTCTTATTCTTGAAATACGTCTCTATATAATCGATGTCCAATTCGAGTTCAACATTCGTGCTTGCCCCGATGACTTTTGTAATATTCGCTACATACTTGATTCCGAGGTCCGCATAGTAATGGGATGGAAGATTCTTTTCGGAACCGTAAGCCCTCAGTCTTGTAATGACGCTCTGTTCAGAATCAGCGTTCTGCACAATCTCGTAGAGTCCATTTCCGATACCATAAGAGAAGATATGCCCTGCCTCAATTCCTGTAGTACCGACATAGATGTTTCTTCCTCTGACTATGAAGTTTATGTCCCACTTCTCGTTCACAAGCGCAAGGGCCTGCCAACAGGTCTGTGAGTCCACTGTAATAGACATCGATTCGATGACGTTATCTTCGGTTTTCTCTCCATAAACCGACAACCACTCACTTTCGAGGGCTCCACGCTGCACGGATCGTTCCTTGTTTCGGGAGTAAATCTTCCAAAGACCCGCACCAATCTGCTCGTCGAGGTTCGCCTGGATCCTGTCGAGCAAATCGTCCAAAGTCTGTACGAAGAATGGGAATTTCGGTAGGGAAGTGTAGTGGAGTTCGTTGTCGTTCAATACCACATCGAGAAACTCAGCCCTAGCAAGCTCATCCTGCAATGCGTTGAACTTCACGCTGTCATATACGAATCCCTCTCCGTATGTGTCGGGTCTGGCCTGCTTATCTTTGCCCGGCTCGTAGTTGAGCTCAAAACGCTCGCCACGATAGACAATATAGTCGCCTATCTGAAAGTTGATAGGCACTTCATGCTTGAAATTGATAGTCACGAAGCACTCACCCATCCAAGAATCGGAGTATTCCAATCCATGAACGGTTATCTGCTCTCCGTTAACGTCTGTAAGCTTCGAGCCATCCTTATGACAAATATTCCAAGTACTCATGTTCTGTGTTATCTTAAATTTGAAATCCTGCCCTGCGCATCCATAATTGGCTTGATGTCAGTAACAGGGTCGTTAATCTTGAAAGTAATAGAGAGGACTAGCAAGTCCTCGCTGCCCGGATATCTGTATAGGTCCGGATCAATGCTCTTCAGTCTCACATGCTGCCTTCCTATCTTGTTGAAGTCGCAGTACATCTTCATCATGCCAGACTTGCGGAGACAGTCAATGAAAGCCTTACACTTCTCGTTTGCGCCGAAGGCATCCCCCTTGAACAGGAACTTGATCTTGTTCTCGTAGGCTGCCATATAAAGACCATCCTTGCCAATATACTCATCGTCGCCATGCTCGTCGTGCCATTCCCTTTTCACAGGTTCCTTGACTGAATCGCAAGGCTTGAACGGACTCTCGCTAACGTACATGCCGAAGTCGGCGATGGAGTCCTTCACCTCGTTCCCATCGCCTTCCTTCTGCATGTATATCCTGAAATAATCTTTCATACCTTAATTCAACTTTTTATAATTGCAAATATACGAAAAATAGAATAAATATGCAAGAATATACGCATAAACATGCGTTAATTGAACTTAAAGTCGTGTCTATCTCTAATATTGACTGGTCCGGTAGCTTTCACAACTGTTCCTCCGTATTGATAGACGAAGCACTTTGCGGTATCTTCACATTCAACATGAAGCTCTGCACCATCTAACAGATTGACAAACACCCTGGAGAATCCCTTAACCTTCAGGTAAAGTGAAGAGTTGTGCCTTACGTATATCTCTCCACTGTCCATCCAGTCATAGTTGATGTTTGCTACACACTCTCCATTGAGGATGACAATCTTTGGGTTTTGCAGGTCAACGTTCTCGTCAACATACACACCATGATCATGAATGACATCATCAAAGTACTTCTTCATATCCTTTGTCGAAGGCCAGTTTCTTCCGATACAGAAGTCAATACCCTTAACAAACTTCTCGACCATCTCATGCCTGGATGAGTTGTCGTGCCACTCAGCGGTCCACTGAGCGCAAAGACCCAGTGAAACCGCCTCGTTCTTCATTCTGTCTGATAAATTTCTTTTTTCAAACATAATTATTTCATTTTTAAAGATTTCGTACCATTGATAACTCTGTTGAAGTTATCGTTCAACTCCGAGACAGTCTTATCGATTCTCTCTGCTGCATCTGCATTGCGCAAGGTGTTTTGAGCAATCAGGTTAAGCTGAGTCAACTGAGACTTTGCAATCTCGCTCATCTCTGGAATGAACTTACCCTGCATTTCCCTTATCACAGAAACATCAAGTCGGACCGCATTGAGGTAGGATGCAAGAATATCAGCTGTTTCCTCGGTAATACCCTTAATCGAGTTGGTTGCAGAGGAACTTCCGTCCTCTCTCATATCCAATCCTTCGTTCTTTAAGGCATCAGCAAGACCGGTTATCTGAGGAACAACCTTATCTCCTATTTTATTAACCTGCTTCGCAAAATTAATCATGTCCGTTTCGTCGAGCTGTCCCTTTTTATCAAGAACGGACGTAAGCCATTCTAGAGGTTTTTCGAGCGCCTTTTCCATGATTTTCTGTGTAATGATATTCTTTACCACATCGCGAACCATGTCTTTGACTTTCTTCTTGTAGGCATCTACCGCATCCTCACCTTTAGCCCATGCACTCACAATGGTGTCAGTAAGTGTACTTGCCCAGCTCTTCATATCGATAGAGTAAACGTCTTTAAGGAAGTCCTGTGCAAACGTCTTGATCTGCAACTCCATCTCCTTGATTTGCTGGTCGTAGTCAGCGAGCTTATCCTTGTCCGTCTTTTTCTTATCCTCCTCAGCTTGCCTCTGTTTTCTCAGTTCATCTTCCTGAGCGTGGAGTAGGGCAAGCTGGTCTGCATATGCTGAAGGATTTGATTCCGTATCCATTACAGCGTCGTAAGTCTCCTTACTGTAGTGACTGCGATTCTTTCCGCCAAAGAAAGCTTGTCCTATGTCTGTTTTAGAGAAAGCGTCCCACTTTCTGTAGTCGTCCTTGACATCTTTAAGCTTATTTGCTGTATCAGAAGACCTTTCGTAAGAATAGATTCCTCCGAGTGTCTTTTCAATGACAGAGTTGATGTTTGAGGATAGGTTCTTCAGCTCATTCAGCTGTCTCTCTGCGAGCTTTATCTGCCTGTCGAGCTTAGCGTCGTGAGCCTTTGCAAACGCCTTGATAGGTGAAGTAAATATGCCGGTGACACCGGCAAGGATTCCACCAATATTGCCGGACTCCGCGCTTGTTACCACCTTTGACAGTGAACTTGACATACCGGAGAATGTCTCGAAGAACGCAGAAGCGTCCTGCCATCCATCAGACTCAGTGTCAGCTCCGAGAAGGGAAGCTGTCTCTTTGATGTCATTGAATGCTTCACTCATTCCCTGGACATTCTGGTCGATAATGCTTACTACGTTAGCAAACTTATCAAGAGATTCTTTCGCCTTTGTTCCATCTTTAAACAGAATCTCAGCAGCCTTCATCATAGCCTTTCCACTGGCAATCATGCTGTCACCACGCTTGATGAAGTTTTCGTCTCCCATTTTGAGGCCAAGTTCGCGAACCTTCTTTCCTTCAGCAATTTTACTTGCTGCGAGGGTCATCTGCTCGCTGGCATCAGAAATCTTCTGCTCAGCCATTCCCTTTAGGCCTCCATTGAGGAAAGTCTTCTTTGGACTCGTCAGCTTCGACAACTGCTCATCAAGCTGCTTGATTTCCTTGGCGTACTCTCTCGCATCAATGGCTCCGCTTTGCAGTGCCTCATTGATGTTCTGCCTGATCCTTGCACCGATAGCCTGAGCCTTATCCATACCGAGAGAAACGATAGCTCCGTAGAAATTGAGATAATCAGAAGAGTTCTTGAACTTATCGAGTTTAACCTGACCAATCTCCTTGTCTCTCTGAATCTCATATCTCGCCTTGATACCAGGATCATTCGTCTTCTTGATAAGTTTATCGTAATCCTGTCGAATCTCAAGAATCTTGTCCTCGTAATCTTCTGTCTTCTCGATGATATCTGCGGCATCTTGCAAAGACTTAACATAATTACCACGGAGGAGTTCTGTAATCTTTTTCCACTCTTCGTACTGATTTGGTAGCTTAAGCTTTTCCTTAGCTTCTCCGTCAGTCATGCTGAGAGAATCCTGAAGATTGAATATCTCATGGTAGTTAGCGTAATACTCGTCCATAAGAGATTGTACCTTGTCATCCATCTGGAATGCGTCAACCCATGCCGACTCAGCAAAGAATTTGCTACCAGTTTTTTCAAGAAGACTCTTATACAAATCCCATCGCTCAGACAGTTTGTTCATAGACTCGCTGAAATCAGCCGCCTTCTTTTCATACTCCTTTTTATCCTTCTCATCGAAGAGCCACTCTGCGACCTCGCGATAGATGGATGTCTGGAACTTCTTCTCTCTGTGGTATTTATGCTGAATCCTTCAAGGAGAGAATGAACATCCTTCTGATAGTCGTCAAGATTAAGACCGGTAACCTCTGGGAAGAGATTGTAAGTCTTCTTCTTTGCCTCTTCATCAGACATTATGCTCTTGTACTTCTGGTACATCTGTCTTGCAGACTTAAGACTGCTTAGACGCTCCTGTAAACGCTTGAGCTCTATATCTTCTTTGCGACCTGAATTCCCGTTTCTTCCTTTCGGAACCTTATTGGACTTTTTGTCTTGCGGATAGAATTTATAGCCGAGACCTTCCCATGCCGCCTGATTCAAGCTATTGTAGCTTTCCCAAGCCTCATCTCGAAGTGCCTTAGATATCTTACCGCGTTTGAACTTGTTCTCGCGGTTCTTATACTCGTTGTACCTGTTCTGCAACTCTGTTTGCAGGTTATTATCCGTATTATAGTCGGAAGTTTCATCGAGGTAAGAGTCAAGCATCGCTGCCTGCGATTCTACCTTCGCTTTGCTCTTTCCTTTCTTTGACAGATTTCTGCGCACTCGTTGCTGCATAGGTGTCTTTGGCTTTTCCGTCTTACCACCACCAGCTTTCTTTGGCTGCTTTGCTCCGGCCTCCTGATAGAAGATAGACTTCAAGTACTCCCGAATCTGAGGAACATTCACCTTGCACGCATCGAGCATTCTTTCTATCATGCTCGCAAAGCGCGAAGAATTCCTGTTGCACCACTTCGAGAAATCTGCGCCGAACAGATTAAATGACTTCTTAAGGAAGCTAATTATTCTAGGAATATTTTTCTTGGCGATATCATTTATCTGATCACTAACCTTGTTGGCCCTTATTCCTATTTTATAAATGCTATTTGCAATATCATTGCTTCCGTTACTTGACTTCAAAACGAAAGAATCCCAGTTTGCACCTCCTCTTTCTGCAAGAATACGAATCTTCTCGTCGAGAGACATGGCTCTTTCCTCTGGCTTCAGGAACTGATTAGCAACGCTATCCATTCTCGACTTTGTATCTTCGTCAAGTCCAGATAAAAGCGTCTGGTACTTGATAACCGCCTCGTTGAGGTCTTCGACAGCATCCTCTATTGTGTCTGCAAAAGGATTACCGGAACCCCAACCGCCTGAAGCTCCAAGCGCTCCTGCAACTACATCCGAGTCGTTTGCTTCCTGCTGTGAGTTATCACGAGCGGCAACTATTCCCTTATTGAGAATATCATACTGCTCGTTAAGATTCTTCGCCCTTGTAATCTGATCTTCTATTGTCTGTGTGTAATCTCCGCTATTTTGAAGGAGTTCCTTCATCGAGTTTACCCGCTGCTGCAAGTCAGCACTGTTTGTAGGCTTCTCGTTCGCAAGTTCGTCTTCGTAACCTTTCTTCTTGTTGTATGCCGAATCCCTGAATCCCTTCGCATTCTCGGAGATTCTATCCATATCACTGCTATAGCTGGAGAATATCTGAACAGCTGCCCCGATAGCAAGTCCCCACCATCCGCCAAGCATCGTAAAGAGAGACTTGATTCCTCCACCTATCTTAGAGATACCCATATTCATTACGGCGGCAAATCGTGTTCCTCCGAGTATAATCTGCTCCTGTCTTGCTGTAATCTGTCCCATCACAGCAAGCTGACTAACAAGCTCTCTGGTTATAAGACCTTCCTTGACCGCTTTTTGCATTTGAAGAACAGACATCTTCCCTTCAAGTGCAAGACGAGACATAGCATTCGCTCTTGAAGCGGTATCAGACAGCAAGTATGCCCTTGCCTGTACATTCTGCAACGCCTTCTGTTGAGTAATCTTACCTTCTGTGACAAGTTGCTGCTGTTCGATAGCGTAAGTCCTCAGCTGAGCGTTCATCTGCTGAGTGTAGTTCTTGTTTATTGAACCTAACCCGATCTTACCGGAAGCCATCAGTCCGAGTTTCCTTGCAGCAAATATAGCTCCGAAAGAAAGCATAGCAGGGGATAGTTTATCAAGAGCTAATACTAAGTCTGTTACTCGGTTGATAATAAACGAGAACGTACCGCCTATGACATTCTTTCCTTCTGCAAATTTACCGAGAATAATATCCCACGCGTCGATAAGCTTATTCCAGCGACCAAGCAGTGTTTCGGACAACACGAGCTGCATATTGTAGAACTGGCCACCCTCATCAGTCATTTTCCACAGTACCTTCTGAACATCCTCGAAGCTTACCTGCCTTCCAGATATCATCTTCTTAACGTCCGCCTGGGTATAGTTCTTGCGGCCATTCTTTCCTTCTGAGTTGTAAAGTTCGGTTATCTTCTGCAAGAGTGGAAGTCCGGCGTAAGCAAACTGGCGCAACTCCTTACCATCGAGCCAAGAACGAGCCTTTACCTGGCCAAATGCAAGACCCAATCGACCGAAGTCTACGCCAAGACCAGATGCTATATCCGCAAGTCGCTTTGTGGTATCATACAAGTCATTCGCCTCAACTCCGAATGCAGCCAACTGCTTGACATCTCGATTCAGTTCTCCAAATTTAAATGGAGACTGCAACGCAAGTTGCTGTGTCTGAGCGAACAGCTCGTCAGCCTTCTGTACATCACCGAGGATAGAACGCAACGCTACATGCTGCTGAACAATCTCGCCGCCAGTCTGTACGATTGAATTAAAGAATTGCTGCGCGCCAAAGACAATACCTCCCTGTAAGAAGAGAGACTTGATGTCTCCGACTATGGATTGCATCTTCTTCGCTTCAGCGTTTGCTCCGGCGAATGCTGCTGCAAGGTCGTTTCGTGCCTTTGCAGCCGTTCTCGTTATCTCTTCTTGATGTTTTCGCTCAAGGTTTATCGCTTCCTGTTTTTGATCAATTACAGTTCGCATACTGTTTATCAGTGGAGTATATTCGCTTGTTCCTCTGCCTATAGAGAATAAATCTTTGATAGAATAACTACCAAGATTATTCATCGCACTGCGCAATGTATTAAGCTCTTTCGTAATTTGCGAGAATGTCTGTTGAAGTTGCATTAACTCTTGCGTACTTAATACATTCTTTCCACTTCCAAATAAACCTTGGATCTGTTGTCTTTGTGCTTCAAGTTCCTTAGCTCTATCACGTACAAGGGATTCTGCCTGTTTCCTAGATACAGAAATTGCTTCTCTTCTAGCCTGGTTAGTTCGCTCCGTCGCTTCTCTTAGCCTATTTTCGGCAGCAATCATTTCTTCATTACGGCGTACGATAGCATTTCGCAACTCAGCGAGTTCTCTTTCCCTGACAGCTAACTCCTGTGCAGCCTGCGCTTCATTTTTCATCGCAACAAAGTTACCGTGCTCGGATGACTGTCTGTCTCGCTCCAAAATCGCGGATTTCAGTTGCTGCATTTCCCTGTAACGCTCATTAAGTTCCTGCGCCTGTTTCGATTCGTTAACAAGCGTCACGAAAGCCCCTTGAGCATCCATTTCCTTGTCGCGTCTTAAGATATCTTCTTTTAACTTGGCAAGCTCATTGTATCCCTTAATTTTCCCCGTTTAAAGTTCGTAAGGTCCGTTCGAGACGTACGCCGACCCGTACCAGTTTACTATCGCAACAAAGTTACCGTGCTCGGATGACTGTCTGTCTCGCTCCAAAATCGCGGATTTCAGTTGCTGCATTTCCCTGTAACGCTCATTAAGTTCCTGCGCCTGTTTCGATTCGTTAACAAGCGTCACGAAAGCCCCTTGAGCATCCATTTCCTTGTCGCGTCTTAAGATATCTTCTTTTAACTTGGCAAGCTCATTGTATCTATTTGTTAAATCAAGTGCAGCCTGCGCTTCATTTTTCATCGCAACAAAGTTACCGTGCTCGGATTGTTCCTTGTCTCTACGAAGAATGTCTGCTTTTAGTTCCGATAACTCCTTCAGTCTTTTGCTGAGATTTGCAGTTTCCTGAGCCTGAATGCCCATTTGGGCCGCTATATTTTTAAAATCCTCAGCGATTTCTTTGCTATTCTCTCTATTAAAGTTCTTAAATAACTTCTCAGCAGACTTTCTTCCGGACTCAGTTTTTAGATCCAACTCCGAAAGTGCTTCTGAAATTTCTTTCAGTTTTGACCTAACATTGCTGTCTTTAATGTTTAAGTCAAACCACAAATCACCTAAATTTCCACCTGCCATATCCTGAATATTTTAAAATTAGAGTTTATTGTTTAAGTAACCGACAAGATTTATTTTCTCGCCGACAAGACTTCCTTCTTTCTTCTTTTTCTCCATCCAACTGTCGTAGAGGTCATCCATCTCCTTCTTGGTATGCTTCTTCGGACCGCCTTCCTTCTTGGTCTTAGGATAGACGACAAGAGGCTGGTCTGCAACCATGAGGTCAATCTGCGCCGATGAATAGCCCCACCAGTAGTCGTAGGCCGCGATGAAGTACTTACGCTGAAAGAGAAAACCGAACTTCTCCGCTAGTGAGAAGGCTGCTCCCCAGCTGGTTCTGCTTGGATAGCTTTTGCTTCGCTCCTCGTCATCGTCATCATCACGTCCGTCATCCCGGTCGCTAATATGGTAGCCAGTGAGAATGCGTTCGATGGAATTTTTTTTTAGAAACATCGAGAACTCTCAGAACCTCGGTCACATCCACATCCTTGATGTAGTAGAGCCAGCGCCAGTAGATCCAATACAGGAATCGTATCTTCCAGATGTTGTTGAGGAGAATGCAGACGCAAATCTTGACGTTGCGCTTCCATTCGTTCTTCTCCTTTGCCCTGATGTGGGAACACCTGCTCATGGTTCCCTTGCGAAGCCAGCCGAGCTTGTGCTTCTTTCCACGGAACACGAACTCGGTAGGCTCGTCGTGCAGTACGCTGTCGAGCAACTCCTGTAAGTCCACCGAAGGCTGCTCAATTTTCTTTTCTTCTGCCATGATTGTATGCTATTAAATGAAGAAGGGCGGCACGGCTGTTGATTAGCCTGCCGCCCAACGGTTTGTTATCCTGAATCTAATTACCTAAAAAAGCCTTACACGTCGCCAGTTGTTGTGCCCTTAGTAAGCCAAGCGATACTGCGCTTACCTGCACCCTCGATAGAACCAGAGAACTTGAATGCAACCGGCTCTGTACCTGAGTTGTCCCACTGCAAGGTAGCGTAGAGAGCGATATTGGTAATAACCATGAGGTTCTCCTTCTCGTCGTCAACGATAACGATAGTGCCCTTGATCTTGAACTTCTTAGGCTCTACAGCGATACCTGTAAAGCCGGTAGTAGCGTCGAGGGTAGCGTCACCTGTACCCTTCAGAGTAACCTTGGTCAGCTCTGTGATAGCATCCTCGCCGAACATAATTGTCAGCAAGTCCTTTGCCTTTGAAGGAACAACGAACTCTACATTGAAGTCGCCGAGCTCTGCGGTAGTTGCCCAGTCACCAGCAAGACCGATAACCTTGTAGTGGTTGATGGTTGGATCATCCATAGTCGCCTTCAGCGAGTCAACGGTAACCGGAAGCTCGACCTCTGGGGTGATGTCAACTGTAGCCTTGCTCAAATCGGTAATAGCCTTTGAGTAGAGCAGAGTCTTAGGACCATTGAAAATGTCCTTCATCTTGTCAATAGTTGTCATAGCCATAATCTAAAATATTTTAAATTGTTATACCTGAATACTTATCTAGTACGTAACCTTCCCTGTATGATTGTCACGGAAAAACCTGCGCCGTCGTCAGCCTGGATAGCAACGTTCGGTCTAGTAACGATGATGTTGTCTGTAGAAATCGGGAATCTTTCGAGGACCGCCTTGACTTTCTTATCCATTTCCGCAGGACTGAAACCATTCGGATTCGCCGAGGAGGCCTTATCTCTTACATACACCTCTATCTGGATAGTGGTAGTATAGTAGTTGTAGGAGCCATCGTAGTTCATCTCGTTGTTCCTGATTGTGTACGGAGCACTTACGACGATGTAGCTACCTATTTTGGTATCCACAGCCTTAGGACGATTCCTGGGATACACCTTGTCGCATATACCCTTTACGGCGTTTCCTAAGTCGAAATATATCTGCTTGATATCTACCATAGCTTACAGTTTGTTAAAAGTTGAACTATTGGCGTACACTACGCAGGCATCGAACATATCTGGAAGAGACTCGTATGTGTTGTAAACTGTCTCGAAAATGCGGTTCTCCTTATCGAATACTGCATATTCAACAGGACATATCGCAACGAGTGCCCAGTCTTTCCCGGTAGATTTCACCTTTCCAATACGTCCGTAGATAAGGTTTGGACCCCACTGGTGACCGCCACCGACTGAACCGGTGTAGCCTTTGTTCTCTCCTCCGTCGTAGTAGAACGGGAGATTATATTTTTCTCCCTCCGCCAGGGTTACTCTCGTTGGTGCTTTTTCACCCTTCGAGGCACGCACCATGTAAATGAGCTTTCCTTTGTAATACACTGCTGCATAGAACGAAGTATATGCGTTACCGGTGATATTGTAGAACGTCCTGTTCTCTTTGAAATAGTTGACGGTTCTGTGAGCAAGTTCCTGCATAATCGCAAGCATCTTGTCATACGCCAGCTTTTCAACCCTTGGCTTAATCTGATGCTCGAACTGCGCTCCAAGAGACAGACGCTTTCCGCTAAAGTATTTTGCCATAACCTAAACCCTAGTGAGATTCCAGTAAACGACAGTCCTGTTATTATCCGGCTCGCAGTCCTTGACCATACCTACCTCTGTGTTGTTGCCGACAGTGGAGTAGATGGTGTCGCCGTCAAGAGGACATCTGTCAGCATCCCATTCGTCATATCTGACCGGAATCGATGCCTTCCTCTTGTTCTGGTCGACGTTCTTGTCTCCCTCTGTAGTAGTATCGGTGTAGCTGCGGCCTTCGCCATAGTAGAGAGTGATTTCCTTGTCTTCGCCAACTGGAGCATCATCATCGGCAAACGGGTCATCAGGGTCGGCTTTTCCGACGACCTTCCTCACGATCTTGATGATGTGAGGGTATCTTGGGTTTCTGATGTTTTCCTTTTCCATACGCCTTATTTGATGATGTGAGGGAGTGGTTCTCCCCAAGGAGAATAATTCGCCCTCTTTACTCCGTTGGAGGTCACCCGGAAGGTGGATTTCTTCTTGAGCATCGAATCAGGCTCCAGCTCCGCATATATAGCGTTAGCCTCTGCCTTCATCTCGCTTCTGTCGTTGTCCGACATGTCGTAGCCACCTCCCGAATGAGTCCATCCGTTATCGGAATCGGAGGTGTTGTTCACCTTGCTCGGACCAAGAACAAACCATTTCAGCATGTCGGCATAGGCAAGTCTCACCTTGTCCTTGTCGCAGGCTTCGAGGTCGATGCCGTTTTCAAGCTCCCTGTCGTGCATGATGCCCAACAGAGCCTTCATCGGCATCTCGAACTTCACCTTATTAATAAGGTAGTCGTTCACAGTGTAAATGTTCATCTCCGAATCCATAGTCATACAATCTTGTTACGTTAAAGAATTAGCCCTTCTTGGTGATGTCGATAATCCAACGGTAAGGGAAGTCGAGCATAGCTGGAACAGCAGCAAACATCAAGTCTGTATGCCACTCCAGGTAATCACCGTTGGCGATTGTTGTGTTGGCAAGCAAACCAAGACCGTCGTTGGTTGTAGCGAACACCTTGTCAACGAGTTTGTTACCCCACTTCTCGAACATCTTCTTATCCTTGATTTCCTTGTGCTCGAACTCGAAAGCGTTACCGCGAGGACGAAGAACAACGATGTTGTCAGACCAAGCCTGCTCTGTCTTCTGTGTTCCATCGAAGAGAATAGTAGTTTCCTCTTCCTCGACAAGCTCGATAGGAGAAAGACCCTGGATGTCACCGAAAGCCTTCAAGAACATATCCTGATTTACGCCGTAATCCTCAACGTAAGCAACATAGTGAGCCTTACACCAGTTGATCCACAGCTCCTTAATCTGCTTGTTCTTCAAGAACACGTTGAAGAAAGTGTTGATGGTCATCTGCCAAACGAGTGGCTGCCTCTTGCGGTTGAATGTCTTACGCCAACTCTCTTCAAGAACTCGCATCTGCTCCAGAATATCGCAGGTCTCATCATTCCAAGCAACCTTACCACACTTCTTGAAGTTGTCGGCAGGCATATTGGCCTTGTGGATTGGAGCCTGAATACCACGACCGATACCAGTGTAGTCAAGCTTACCTGTAGAAGCAAGCTTCGCTGTCATGAAGTTCATAGTGGTATCAACGGAGTCCATCAACTCCTGAACCTGATCTGTCCATTCCATAACGACATCACGGTCATTACCGAACTCTTCAAACTGGTTCATCAAATACTCACGTTCCTCTGCATTCTGGTAGATACCGTCTGTGATAAAGTCTGGAATTGTTGCAGAGTAAACCTGCAAGCCTCCCTTATCCTTCTGGAAAGAACCAGCCAAAGGAGCACGCATGTTAGCCAATGTGGCGGCACGAAGATTCTTTGCCTCGACAGTGAATGTCGCAACACCCTTTCTGTTGGTCGGTGTCAGGTCAGCAGCAATACGTCCCTGTGTCTTCCACCAGCCGTAGTTTACGTGAAAGATGTCCTTTTCATCAAGAAACTTCTGGAGGTATTTGGTGTTGTCCTTACTAGAGAAGAACTTCGCCATCCTCGAATTTTCAATATTAAACTTTGGCATATCCTAAATACAATCTAATAGTTAAACAATTAGTAGTTCGTGTAGAACAACTCTGGGTAACGGCTGATATTCATCGCCTCCACAGCTGGTGGAAGTGGACTCATTCTGTCCTTGATGAAAATCGCATCCGGTCCAAGTAAGCATGGTGTAAACATCATGCGAGGCTTCTCGAACTCATCGCTTCCAGGGAGTGTGTAGAATGGCATGTCGTAGTCGTGAGGAGCGAAACAGTTTGGATTAGTCACTACAGGGAGTGTAGAACCTACCGCAGCAGCCTCAACGAGCACCTGACCAACAGTCAATGCTCCCAAAGCGGCAGACAGTGTAAGTTTCCAAACATCACCTGCTGTGGCATCGGTTGTCGCCTCAACAGCTGTGACAGAAACACCAGTTCCCTTTGTCTTGAAATCCTTCTGGCCTACCATGATCTTGTCACCGATAAACGGAATGTGATGATAACCGTCACGAACGATATAAATATCCGTGTCTGTAGCGGCACTAGTTGCCTTAGCAACTGCGTAAGACTTCAGAATCTTAATAGTGCCACCCTTGTTGTCTGCAAAGCCAAGGCTATGCTCAACGAGGTCGCCCGCATAAATCTTAGCGGGACCAGGGAACGGATTGGCGATAACACCACCGATAGGAGGGTATCTGAAAGCCTCCTTGACAGCACCTTTAAGATTGAAGTACACATGCTTCTGACCGCCAATTTCAGCAGATGCCTGCAAGAGCACCGCTCCATTGAATACCGCACCCTGTGCGTTCATCTGGTCGTAATAATTACTGTACTGCATAATCTTTTTACCTTAATTAAAATGTTATCCTGAATTATTTCTTGACAGTCGCCTTTGTAGCTCTGTCCTTGCAAATATCCTTAATGTCGTCCCATTCATGCTCGTCGAGTTTCTTTTCCTCACCAGAAGGAGCACTAGAACCCTTTCGTGGTACAGCATTTCCACCGTTGGCACGCTTATAGTCGACAGTATAGATATTTTCTGCCATTGATACCAGTTCTGCAACATCTGCATCATCAGATATCTCCAGCTTAGAGAGTGCAGTATCGAGGAAAAAGTCGTTCATTTCAAGATTTGCCTTGTCGAACTTATCCTTCAAACCTGCCTTTACAGACTCGATGGTTGCCTTCCTTGCAGCCTTCTTGTCTCTTTCTGCGTTAGCCTTTTCGAGAGCTTCGAGCTTCTCAAGCAGCTTGGAGTATTTATCGTCAGGATCGTCATCCTTATTAGCCTCATTGCGCTTACGCTCCTCTTCCTCTTCCTTCTTCTTGCGTTCAGCTTCCTCCTTGCTCTTCTTGATCTCATCAGAGACGTTCTTGTGCAGGTTTCCGTCCATGCGCTTAAGGCGATTTGCTAACTTGGTAACCAACTTGGCATTTGCTGCCTCATCGTCGCCGAAATCTTCCAAAACATCATCAAGTTCTTCATTGATGGTCTTCTGGCTAAGTGATTTGAACTTGGTGGTATCAGCCTCCTTGTTCACTAATGCTAAGAGTTCTTCTCTTGTCATGTTGTTGTTTTATTAAAAATGTTATCCTTGAAGTAGTTCTTCCACTTCGAAAATGTATAAATATACGTTTTAATACCGCAAATATACGAATAATTATGCAATAATACGAAAATATTCTGTATTTTTGCGTATAAAATTGTATTTTTATGCAGAAAGATATTTATTCAGGATTAAAATTGGATAACGGGGAGCCAGTATATACGCAAGAGTATATCCAGTCTCTACGAGACACCGACAAGAAGCATCCCGACAAGCTTAAGATTATAGCTCAGCGTGGCGGACAGGAGCGTATGCTGTCTATAGACGCTGATATTAAGATAGTTGGCGGCTCGCGAGGCGGACCACTTCTTGTCGATACCAAGGTTGTTACCCCATTTGGTTATAGACGTATCGGGGATTTAAAGGCAGGTGACATCATCAGTGGAACTGATGGTGGAATGCAGCGTGTCGTATATCGCAAAGACCACGGCAAACTTCCTGCTTACAAACTAAAGTTTGTCGATGGATCCGAAGTTATTGCGTCATACGACCACCTCTGGAATGTTCGTAAGACTTGCTATAGAAGTAAGAAGAGAATCATTAACGGGTTATCTATCAATGATGATTATAGGGTATGGACCACCCAGATGGTTGTTGACCACCTCACAAAGCTGAAGACTGGCGAGATTAAAAATAGCAAGTTACTCATACCTTTGTGTGAGCCTGTAAAGTTTACTCGCTCTTGGGGAAATCGTCATTACAAGCCAACGAGCTCACCTTATGTTATGGGCGCCATACTTGGAGATGGATGTATAACCGCAAATATAAAGAATGGAAGTTATGATGCCATGCTCTGTAGCGCAGACGAAGATATCGTGAGAGAGTTTGAGAGTGCCGGCATCGATATGACTAACTATGCACAAAAACAAGGCAGTATAGCTTGTGATTACAGAATCAAGGATGAGAGATTACGTAATGATCTTGAGGGTTTAAAGCTCTACGGCTGCGACGCTTTCAATAAGTCTGTTCCCGATTTCTATAAGTTTGGCTCTATAGAGACAAGGTGGGCTATCCTTCAAGGACTTATGGATACCGATGGTACTGTGGATAAGCGTGGGCATTGTACGTTTGCGACAGTCAGTGAGCAACTTGCTAAAGACGTTAAGTTTTTAGTAAACAGCCTTGGAGGCCTTGCCACTATAAATAAGTACGAGAACCACTATACCAAGAATGGAGAGCGTATAGAGGCAAGCGATTATTATGATATTTACATCAGAATTAATCAGTCAGAACGTTTATTCCGTCTTCCACGTAAGAAGGCGCTTTGTACCGAGTACAATGGCGGCGTAAGCGAACTGGGAAGAAGGATTGTTGATTTTGAATATGTAGGAGAGAAGGAGTGCTGCTGTATTGCAGTGAACAACACAAACTCTCTGTTTATGGTGGAAGACTTCATCGTCACTCACAACTCCAAGTCCTTCTCTTCCCTTATGGAAGTTCTGAAGGATATCAAAAATCCAGATTTTCATGCAACGATTCTTCGCAACGAAAAAGACGACTTACAGTCCTTAGTTACAGACTCTTATAAATTGTTCTCCCAATTTGGAACTTACAATAAGTCACAAAATGATATGACCTGGAACTTCGATAACGGAGGATGGCTCAAATTCTCGTACTATGCTGGAGCCTATCAGGACTTCAAGACACGATTCCAGGGTCGCCAGTATGCCTATGTCTGCATCGATGAGGGTACTCAGTGTCCATACAAGAAGTTCAAGTATCTCTTGACCAACAACCGAAATGCAGCGCATATCCGAAACCGCTTCTGGATTACCTGTAACCCGGACCCGGAATCTTGGGTGAGAAAGTTCATCGACTGGTGGGTTGACGAGAACGGATACATCATACCGGAGCGAGACGGAGTTATCCGCTACTGCTTCATGGATGGAGACACGCCGGATTCAATCTACTGGGGTAACACAAGAGAAGAGGTATACGAGCAGTGTAAGGGCATCATCGATAGCCTCTGGAAGGACAGCTACGAGGAACTTGGATACACAAAGCTCGAAATGTTCATCAAGTCGGCGACATTCGTTCGCGCTGACGTATCAGAGAACATTAAGCTTATCTCTACCGATGTCTCATATCTCGCCAACCTTGCCCAACAGGACGAGGAACAGCGTATGCGAGATCTGGAAGCTAACTGGAACTGGAAAGCTGCCGGAGATGACATGATCAAGATGGAAGACCTTGATGAAATCTACGACAATGCAGAACAGATAGGAGATGGAAAACGCAGAGCTTCTGCCGATATTGCTTTCACCGGCGGCGACAACTTCGTGATGTGGCTATGGGAAGGATGGCATTGTAAAGACTTGGTTGTGCTGAGGCTGGACCCTAAGACACTTGTTTCGGTAGTTGAGGCCAAGCTGAGAGAGTGGGGCGTTGAGGAATGCAACTTCACTTACGATATGCAGGGCATAGGTCAGTACTTCAAGGGATTCTTCAAGGATGCCGTCCCATTCAACAACCAGGCAGCACCTATCGCTCAGAGCCATCAGGAAGAGGAAGGAATCAAATACCTTTACAAGGACTTGAAATCCCAGTGTGCATTCCTATTCTATAAGATGATAAAAGAGAAGCAGATTTCCATCGACTCAGCCCTGCTTGAAAGAAAGTATTCCGGAAACGGATTCGACAAGGTTCCTCTCAGACAGATTCTTCAGAAGGAGCGTAAGATGCTCAGACGTGACGAGAATAGCGATGATAGGGGATTCAAGCTATTACCTAAGAAGATTGCCAAGAAATATGTCGGACACTCACCTGACTTCTTCGAATCTTGGTTCTACGTAATGATATTCAGTTTAACAAAAAAGAAAAATAAAAAGGTAAAAGGATTATGGATGCTATCAAGGTAACAAATTTCAGAAAGATTCTGGTAAAGAAGCCTTTCTTTGAACTCACGCCAAAGGGGTACATGACCCACGATGGCTATTGCAGGAACGAGGTGTCCGATAATGAAGACCCTCAGATGCCGCAAGATACATTGTACAGAGTGATTAAGACTCAGAAGGACTTCCTTCGTGAGTTCTATCCTACGTCCCACAAAATCTTCGACAAGGATCTCTACCCTGACATCTGGAGAAAGAACCCGGAAGACGGGAAATGGTATGTCCAGGAGATTCAAAGAACGGCATTTGCTTTTCAGCAGGTTATTCATACGAAGCACGTTCTCCACATGACAGGTAACGATATTCAGTTTGAGCTTGCCGGTGATCCTGAGATGAAGAAACAGGAAGAGTATATCAATCTTCTTGCCAAGTTCAAGAAGGGATGGTATATGCACGATATGGAGATTCGTCACTATGAGGCTGTAAGTTCGTACATGAAGGTTGCTGAGGCTGCTGTAGTCGGATTCTTCGACAAAAACAAGAAATTCGGTACTCGCACATTGGCTTTCGATAGAGGAGACACATTGTATCCTCAGTTCGACCCTCTTACTGGTGAACTCGTTGTGTTTGCTCGCAAGTATTACGACTTCGACGAGGAAGGTAATGAAAAGATTGAATGGGTAGAGGTATGGGATGACAAGACATTCTACAGATTCAAGAAGCAGGTTAACGAAGGCATGGTCAAGGAGACTATCAAGAGAATTGCCAAAATATTCGGAATCGACGACTGCACTTGCGTTGAAGAGAAAGCTCACGGCTTCCCATTTATCCCTGTTGCATACGTAAGAAACGATGACGGCCCATGCTGGTCTGTTGTACAGAAGAACATCGAGGACTACGAGGAAGCTTTCTCTTATCTCTGCGAGAACAACAAGGCTTACGCCTTCCCTATAATGAAGTTGAAGGGCGATGGTGACGACATTACCGTTGTTGGAGATACAGACGGATCGGCTAAGATGATTCAGATTACCGATACGAATGGTGATGCTGACTTCATTAACGGAACAGATGCTTCCGATGCATTTGCGACACAGCTCAACAAGTCGTATGACCTCATCTATGAGCTTTCGTTCACAGTAAAGCCACCTGAACTGAAGTCGGGTGATCTTCCGGGCGTTGCTATTAAGCTGCTATATTCTCCTGCCATCGAGGTTGCAGAGAATGATGCTAAGAAGATGCATCCGTTCCTGGATCAACTTGTTCGTATCTCAAAGTATGGTATCGGAGTTGAAGAAAACTGCATGGCCACTATGACCGGTCTTCCTATTCACGCTTGGGTGGAAATCTATGTGCATCAGAACAAATCTGAGATTATCACAAACTTGGCAACGGCTGTTCAAAACGGCTTCCTATCTAAGCAGACCGCATCTGAGCGTTGTCCAGATTTCCCTGTCAACGACGAATACGACCGCATTATGCGAGAGAAGAAGGAGGAAGACCAGCAGGATCTCCTCATGGATATTCAGCGTGCGGATAACGAAACTGAGAACGCCATCGAGGAGCAGGAAGCTACTGCGAGGATTCAGAACGGAGGCAATGGAAACGTTCGTACCGGTAATGGCAGGAAGGCAGGAAGACCTAGTGAGGGTAAGAACACCGATAAATGGGGAAACAAGCCTCAAGAGAATAATTGGAAAAAATACAATCAAACTCATTAATAGCTTATGGATGAGTTAAAACGTTCTATCGATTACAGCAGAAAACGATTGCAGGCAATCCGAAACTGCGAGGACCATGTTGCAGATATTCTCTGGAAATCAACACAGAAGATAGTTACCGCAAGCAAGCGATACAGAGGTGCGGGCAGGCTCACAAACGAGTCAGCCCTGCTCTCTTATGCCAAGAATGTTACTGCTGAGGCAGAGGAGAGCATCAGCTGTTACATCTCTGCTTACTCCAAGGCTTCATGCAAGATTCTCGGGATTGACAGCGAAAATATAGAATCGTTTCTCGTCAGCGACATCTACGGAAAGACGACATCCGAAAGAAACGCCGTCTATCTCGGAAACTTTGCTGAAGATATTGTAAGGATGATCAAGGCAGGTACTCTTATGGGATATTCAGACCAGCAGCTACTATCTTCCATCCGAACCGGCTACAAGGACCCATATCACGCATCAGTCATCACCAAGGCGAAGAGAAAGGATATCAACATCGATGTTCCTTCTTACGGAAAGGGCTATTACAGAAATGCCTATCAGAATATCGTAAGAAACGCTTCTCAAGTGATTGCTTTAGCGTGGGGACAGGCAGAGCAGGAGTATGGGCAGGAGAACAAGGCTATCGGGTTCTACGTCAAGAGAGGAAGCAGTTATCCGTGCGACATTTGTCAAAATGAAGCCGACGCTGGTATCCATTCTTTCAAAGATCCATATCCTCCATTCCACGTTTCGTGTTGTTGTTACACTTTATTTGCGTTCAAGGATAATTAAAAGAAATAAGACTATGATTGAAGAAACAAAAGGATACACGTTATCCGTCGATACATACAAGAAGGCGAAGGCTCTCAAGATGAAAGACCCTCGCTATTACATCTATGCAAGCCTCCGTGGATCAGGTATGCCAACGAGGGACTGTTGGGCCATCGCCTTTCAGGGAGAAGGTCTCAACTGGGAGAAATCCTTCCTTGAAGGAGAGATGAACAAGCTTGAGTCCCAAGAGTCCGTTCAGAAGAGAATCGCAGAGGTGCAGGGTAAGAAAGCGAAGAACGAGAACGCCGAAGAGCTTTCTCCTGAAGAGTTGGCGAAAGCTACCTCTAAGGAGCAGATACTTAAAGACCTGGTGCTGGCTCAGAGAAAAGCCAAGTACGGATCACCAGAGTGGCTTAAGATAGTTGCGTCCATCGCTGACTACAACAAGATTAAGCAGGATGAGATTGATACGGAAAGCACAACTTGTCATTTCTATCTTCCAGTAGATTACCCGTCGGACTGCCAATCTTGCCTGATTTTTAAAAACGGAAAGGCAATTTGTCAAAGGAAGAGTAAGGGTTGACACCCTTACTCGAACTTCCAGTATAATCCATGATGTGTATGTCTAGCACCGGTACAACACGCGTGTACTAATGCAACGTTATGTCCGTTTTTCTTTACGGACTGAACAGAAGGGTAATGTTGTAAAATATTTCCGTTTACATCCATGCAAACTATCTTTTTCCCTTGCATTCTCTTATTATTTCGCATTACCCTCTCTTTTCTTGTTCCATAGTTAGAATTATACTTGGCTGTACACCACTCTAGATTTTCGACTCTGTTATCAGCCTTGTTCTCGTTCTTGTGATTAATCTGAGGTAAGCAAAGAGGATTTGGTATAAAAGCTTCAGCGACAAGTCTATGAATGCTAAAGTTTACATTTGTGTCGTCTCTGCTAAGAAGCAATCCATAATATCCATTAGGCCGCTTATTTAATTTGCGAATTTTACTTCTTCTCGTAACGAAGAAGTCTCCAACCTTTACTATTCTTTCCACAGACCTTACCCTGCCAAGACTACTTACCTGATAAAAGCCTTCGTAGCCTTTAACATCCTTCCACTCTTCTCCTATGAATCCTGTATTCCACTTAAGATTACTTACAGAACAATTTTTAGGATTATTATCTATATAAGAAATATCCTCTGAGTTCGAATCGTTTAAAACAAATGCTGTCGCAACGATCAAACAAAGAGGAATAAGCTTTTTTGAATGCCCGATTCGTAATCTAGCATAGACTCTCCCGTCTTTTCCGTACTCTAATGGTACAGGAATGTCTTTATACTTTTCGTTGCAACGTCTTAAATTGCCAAGATTACTTACCTGGTAATGTCCCTCATATCCGTTTACGTCTTTCCAAATTTCAATACTGTTATCCATCTCAGTGAAATTATAAGTTATCTCAGTGGTTAAAAGAAAGGGAAGGCCCACTGAGTTAGCCTTGTCAGTTGGTAGCTACTCCAACCTATCCCAATGCAAATATACGAAAAAACGTATAAATATCCAAACTATTTGCGATAAAAATGCATATACATACAATTTTTATACAATCTCTGCGAGGACTGCATTATCTTTAAAAATGGCCAGGCGACCTTCCAAAAGAAGAAGAAATAGTTAAATTCGTGTTAAAGTAGCTTTGTTTTACTAGAATTTCTGCAAAACCAAGTACCTTTGCAGGCAGATATACGTTCACAGATTCGTTCTGCTGTTCGTAATTCTGTTTAAATTGGTTACGAGGGGTGGTGTCTTCACAGATACCACCCCTCACTTTTATATTATGAAAGTAGAAGAAAAATATAAACTCAATCAGGGATACTTCTCTCCGGTGATGAGTTCAAGCGCAATTCGCACCTGATCTTCAAGCATATCGTCATTAAACGTAGGAAGAACGCCGTATGATGGCAGTCTCTTCGTCTCTGCGGCCTCCAATATAAACTGGAGTGCCTGTACCAGGGAAGTATGGTCTTGAACGACCTCAAGCAATTTATCGCTCATCCTTGCCTCCTTCCTTCTTAATCTGCTCTGCCATCTCAAGAATAGTCTCGGCGTGCTTATCGCGGTCGATGACTTCCTGTACGGCCTCATCACTCTCCTTACGAAGCTGCTCTTCTGTCTTGCCCTTGTCGGCAGCAGCATTCAGTCTCGCAGACTCACGGGCAAGGTATTCGTCACGAAGCTTCAACTTACCTGCCGTGTATTCCGCATCGCCAGGCAACGATGTATCCGCATACATAAGCTGGGCAAATGCCTCGATGATGTTTCCATCGTCCTTGGAGAACTCGTAATGGTCTCCTACAGCCACAGGAACACACTCATCGAGCGCAGCGTACATAGATGTACCGATAGAGTATTCAATACCCCATGTACCGGCAATGTTCGCAATCTTGATGAAAGGCAGCGATCCTCTCTGTAAATGCTTCTTGATATCAGCAGGGATATTCTCTCTGAGTGAAGCAACTTCTTTCTTAGACAAGCTCTTACTGAACTTCAGCACGGTGAAGTGTCTTGTCTTGATAGTCTTTCCAAATGGTAATGCCATGATAACAATATTTTAAAGTTCAACTTTTATTTCCTTATACTCGAAACTGATGCAAGATGAATTCTCCTCAGAAGTAAACCTAGTCTCATTAGGGGCATTACAAGTTCCATCCTTGAAGAAGAAACAATCCTTGCAAGTATATACCAGCGGAATAATGTCTCCGCAAGCATCATCGTCAGGATTTACGTATGTATATGAGTTTTTGCCCATGCAATATGGAAACTCAAAATCTTCATCATTTAACAATACGCAATCCTTACAAGTGTAATCAGTCTGTTCCATGCTCCAACAATTTTATTTCGTCCTGGATATAAAACACCGCCTTGTGCAAGTCCTCGATGCGCTTCTCTATCTTGGTCTTGTTACCATCCACCTTATCCTTGCGCAGGAGATACTTGATAGCGTTCCCTGTATTGAAGTCAAGGCGTCTGCAAATATCCAAAGGCTCAACACCGCACAAATCCTTCAGCCACGCGTAATGGGATGGGTGAGATACTTGCTCTGCCTTTCCGTTTGCGGCTTCTCCTTCACCTTTCGTTACTATATCGAACTTTGTACCAAACATCATAATATCTTCCTCGCGAAAATGAGCGAAATACTTGTAATCTGTGCTAACAGATGTACATATATAAACATCAGCATCCTTTCTCTCGGCATTGAACAGAATAGGGGTGCTGCCGCCCTGAATACCTATCGGGTCAAAATTGCATTTTAAGCAATCATTTCGTGTGATGTAAAATCGCAGTCCAACATTAATATCTTCTTTCTTAATCATAAGCTATTTTTTTACTATTCAAATAAAATGCTCTAAGAGCCATAACCTCTGAGGGGTTATGAAAAAGGATAATACAGAAATCACCATGTTCTTCTGTATGAGCCTTTCGTAAGCCACATTTCTTGATAAATCCATCCTCACCAATATAAGGGTTAAGGATCTCGCGAACCGCACTAGTATGGCTTGGCTGAACTATAATAACACCGCCAGTTTCTCGAAGTTCTTCAAGTTTCTTCCACTGAGCTTCAATATTTTCGTCTCCATAGAACAAATCATAACCATAAGGTTCTGTGATTTCTCTATCAATGCCCATTCCTAAAGGAAGGTCAATTACTATAATCGGTTTCATAAGCTATACCTCCTTATCTTTTAGCTCAACGAAATCTCCAATGCCCAAACGAGCCTTGTTGATGCAAGAGGCAATCCAACCTATCAGATAGGCAGAAGGCTCGCCGCCGTGCTCCATATCAATACCGTTTTCTATCGCATCGCAAGCGTGGCTCGCCTCGTGGCAGCAAACACTCATAGTCATTACCTTAGTACTCTTAAACGAAACTAAGATTCCATATCTATCATCTCTCTTTCTGATAGCTTTGTCGTAAGCGACACCAACATATCCGTCATTTGGCGGATTGCAACCATCAAAACATGCATCTATCAATTCGGGTAAATCCTTTCCAATATGTACCCAAAGCCTTTGGGGATAGATACCATTCTTATATTCGTAATATCCTTTCTTCTTCATATTCTCAACTATTTTTGTTTTGATACAATCTCGATGGCAGACAACAAAGTCTTTTCGCTGATACCTTTTCCACTACCAACACCATCTTTCTCTATTCTTTCAAGAGATTTCTCAATAGAGCAAAAATCATCCTGAGAATTACTTATAAAGCCATCAAGTTCTTCACTTACACTACTGATACAATCGTTGTTTTTTTTAACAATAGCTTCAAGACGACCGAAACACTTGTCGATATAATCCTTCAACCTTTCTTCATGCTCTATGATAGTTGCAGAGTTTGAGATTTTCCAATGCCCCCAGTAATTATCTACGCATGCGTAATAATCACCTTTTTCATCGCTGTGTTTTTTACCAGATACGACTCTTAAACAAACGAAACTTTCTCCATCCACTACCGCATACACTCCTTCTCCAAATGGATATAGTTCGGCTTTTTCTGCATCCTCCCTAGTTTCGTTTTCTTTGTATGCGACCTTTCCTAAAATATTAACTCTAATTTCCATATCTCAACTATTTATTATGTAATCTACCAATATGCCACTTTGAACAAACCTTGCATAAGTAAGGATGCCAACCAAGTGCCTGTAGCCTCGGATTCTGATTCAGAAACTCCCAAGCATCATCCTCGGTCTCATAGGCGACCTTAGCCTTCCATGAATGAACCTTCCTGGTCCAATGCTCCGGGTCTGGCTTGAACGGAGGAACCTTGTTCGGATTGTGATGTCTTCTCATAATTAAAAAGCTGTATATCTCGTTCTACGTATAGCTTCTAGCCTTTCACGAGCAGAAAGCCATCTTTCAAGCGAAGAATCAAACTTTTTGGCTATCTGCTCGAATTTGAAAATCATTAGGTCATCCTCAGAAACCTTCCACATCTTCTTCAGCCATTCGTCATTGAGGCGTTCAATGGTTTTCCGGATTCTGTCGCCGTAGAGGATTTCGAGCAGCATCTTGTCAAAACCACCTTCCGGCTCAAAGCTCACGTCAAGCGTTATGCTGTGATTCTTGTATCGGCAAGATGACATCTTTATACCAGACTCGAACGCTTTGTCCACAACATTATGAATAGATCCGCGAATTCTGTCGCCATCTATAAAGGCATCGGATATACAAAATATAAGTTTTTCTCCCATAAGCTACAAACATTTAAATGAAACACTATTCAACGTCCTATTAACCGCAATCTCACTCTCGTTGCACATGGTCCTCATGCACTCCAGGGCATCCTCGCGTACAGCAGTCATAATCTCGCTCATCGAAGCGGTGGCCGGAACAACATTCCCGTCAGTCTTCTTCTTCGTGATACGGGAGATAATCTCCTTGATATATTCCTTGTCTATCATAGAAATCTGTTTTATAACCGTTAATCATCAGGCTGAATAAAGCTCTCCGGCTGCTTGATGTCCTCCTCACCACGCAATTTATTCTTCACGTCATTGATGAGAAGCTCCTGCTTCAGGTCAATCATCTGCGCGCCGTACACCTGATACGTCATTCCGCCCTGTGACCTCTTCTTGAAGAAGCCGTACTTGTCGCTCATATCACGCCCGAACTTCTGAATCGTAGGGATATCCTTCTCCTCGACATCGTTGGCCTTGCAGAACTCGACGAACCTCTCGTACATCTCCTTGGCAAGCATGCACTCCGAAATCTCGCCCCTCGCCTCCCGACTGCATCTCATATCATACGCCCTTATCCAGGCATAGATAGGATTGCTTCCTAGAAGAGAGATGAGCAGCTGCCTCCTGCTTCCCTCAGCTGCCGGGAACCTGTACTTCCTGCTCCTCAGCTCCATCGCGCCACGGAATATCCAGTTGAACACTCCGCTCAGCTCCTCACGGATGATCTTGCTCGCCAGCTCCGGGTCCTGCCTCTCC
>CYGL01000136.1_pt1 | contig 38734 bp, 67 predicted proteins | sample 485531 | NCBI WGS metagenome assembly CYGL01 (sample SAMEA3497897, study PRJEB9818) | human gut metagenome | reverse complement strand
CGCTTCAGATATTATTTGAGCAATACATTCCGGTAAAAATGGTAGTTGGGAACTCAATGGTCGGTTACGGAAGTATCATGTTTTCCGGAAAAGGCGCATACCTGCAGTCTGTAGCTTACGGGAATTCCGCAAGCTGGTTTGGATACGGGGTGGTAACAGTTGACTCTGATTTGTAGGGAAGTTATCCAAAATATATGATGGTGTAGTTAATTCTAACTTTCGCCGTGCCACTGAAAAGTTCAGCATATGTGGCGTACCATGTTCCGTTTAGATAGGCAGCACCGTCCATATGCCCTCCGCTTGTACGTGCAGCGGCATCACCTTCCGTAAATATGGCTACTGTGTTCAAATTTTGTAGCATCTGAGACGCCAAACATTTTGTTAATTTCCGCATTCGTAAATACATCCGCTGAGTTATTTCCGCCTGCGACAGTTTTGATTATAGTTCCCGCTTTAATTTGGGGTATATTTGCAATTTTATTGGACAAATCCTTATTTGACCCAATAACTTTAAACATCTTTTTTACCTCTGTAATATTAAGTCCATCAATAATAACTTGGTACATTGGCATATCTGCCACATAATCACCGGCCTGAATATCCCCCTTTGTATATTGTGGTGCTGCCGGGTTTGATTCCGCCGGTGTTCCCTGTATAACTTTCAAGTCAAGGCTTTCTATTCTATTGTCTTGATTCTTTTCGTATCTTGCAACAATCAAATCAACACGTTTCATTCCCTGACTACCATTGGTGATAATAAGAGAGTCATATGTATTTTTCTTGATTGATGCCGTGCACCCTTGATGCATCAACACACCGTCTCTGATTTTAATTTCATTGTTGGAAGATACCTCTGCTGCCAACTGCATTCCAGTCTTCAGTACATAAGACCCTTCTCCCACAACTCCAATATTTACATCTCTATCCTGTTCTGATGTTACATGAGGCTTTCCTGTATATCCTGTAATTATTTCCATTATGTCTCTCCTTCCAGTTTATACACTACTTTTTCTTTCCCGGAGGATATTGTCCATATCTTTCGACCAATCGGTTTCTTCATACTAATTCCAGTCAGATAATCTTTTCCTCCAACAATATCTCCTAAGTCAATATTTCCTTCCAACTTAGTCATGGTCATGTTGTAAGACATACTTGACTTCTTGCTTTCCAATTCCTTAATTCCATTCTTAATCAGGTCATCTCTTTCTGATCCGCTGCTATCATATATAGCCACAATTTCCTCTGTTCCCTTAAAATATTGCTGAGTCTGCGAAATTGTACCGTTCTGATCAGTGTATAGATGTATAACCAACCTGTCCTTTAAATCCCCTTTTCCAAGGCAAATCAGATGGTTGATCCCGCGCCGGTTATCGTCAGTTGTGAAATTCATGTTATTATCATTGGTCAGCTCATATTCTGATGACAGATCGTTGATTGGAACAGCGCTCACTTTCACATATCCGGCCATACCAACATCACCTTCTTGGTATCTGATATCCAGTCGATATCCTACTGATTTCAACATCTTACTCAGTCCAGTATGCAAGGTACAATATCGGTCATATTGATAATTGTTCACTACAACACCCGTATCTGCAGTAACGCCATAAAAGAGTCCAGGGAACTCAGCTTCAACCTTGGATTTTATAATTGAATTAAGTTCCCCAGATGCTGTTGCGTAATCCTGGCCGCTTAATGGCTGTATAATTTTTTTAGTCATCATTCCACGCCAGGTATCTCCTTTTGCGCGGATTACATTGGTACTTGTATCGGTGCTGATTTCTCGGACAATTCCGCCATACTCAGTATCCGGTGAAAATACTCTAGTTCCATATCTAATAGATCCATCCCAATTCCAACGCTTAAGCTCAATCTCAAAATCATTAATACTGTCGGCTTCATCAGTTCCGACTTCGAAATCTATATTCGCACCCTGGACATAGCCGATCTGCCTTCCGTATTGATCTGTTTTGATGAGATCCATTCCGGTACACTCCTTTCTTTGTACACCACAATGTCGAAGCCAAACTCTCCACTCCAATTTATCAAGATGTCTCCTGACGGAATTTCCGTGAATATAGAATTGCCGGTTGCTTTCTTATAAAAAATGTTCTGTTCCGTACCATTAGCAAGTCTTTTTATAATTGTTTTCTTACGTGAATCAATAACAATGTATTCATGTGCTTCAAGCGTGTCATACACTTGATAGACCTGTCCGACAATTATGATTCTTGGATTCGCACACGGGCCATAGATAGTCATCTGAAAATTGCTACTTCTGTAATGATCTACATACCAATGCTCTGTTCCGGATAATGGTTTTGAATAGTCATATTGATAATCATATGGGTAATCTAAGAAGTTATAAATTTCCCCCTTGTCTGCGCTATCCGGATAGAAGCTCTTAGATTCTTCCTCTGCCCACATAGGATATGGACAGTAGATACCGAGTTCCATGTCTGTCCAGCAGTTCCGGGTAGATGACACTTTGCTGGACATATCCTTAATATAACAATCAATATAATAGTTTCCAAACCATATGCGCCCTGGAGTAAGATTTACAACGTCATACTCAAAGCAGTTTGTCAACTCGTCCATCTTGGCTTTGCGTTCTTCCAGTGGTCCACGGAATGTTAATGTGATTTGATATGTTTTTGGTTCTTTTTCAAACCCGTATACATCTGCTCCAATTTCCTGATCTGTGGTCATTGGTTTCCATTCATATTCATGGAAATAACCGGACGTTGGTCTCATCCGGTTACCCACAAGATTGTATTCTTTTCCATTAGAACATAGATATTTGATTTCTATCATTCGAATACAACCCCCATATCTCTTAATGCTCGAATCAACTCTCGTTCGCTTACATCTCCGCTTGGTTTTCCATCTATGATTGCAATAATCGCTCTTAATAATGCAATTAAAGTATCAAGCCGACTTGACGTCTCATTTCCTGATGTTCTGGAGCTGTTTGCCGTTCCCTGTAAATCATAATTCAAATTCGCGTTTGAGAACGGGCTTGTAGCAATATCCCGAAGCTTGGTTACTGCAGAGTTAATTGCCGGAAATTTTCCTATAACTCCTTTGACAAATCCTGCGTCAATCATTTCTCCTACGAACACACCCCATCGTGCGGGTGAGTGAATGCCGAAAAATGCTAACACATTGTCTTTAAAGTTTCCAAGCACTCCCTTGACAGCTTCCCACAACATATGTCCTGCATTTCTAAGTCCATTCGCAATTCCCTGGATAATATTGTGACCAATAGTCCACCAATCAACATTTGAAAACGCGCTTCGAATTCCAGAAATAATTTGAGGAATTTGAGCTATAAGGCTTGGGATTGCTCGAATTAATCCAGCCGCCAACTTTCCAATAATCTCAATACCAGACTGCAGAACCTGCGGTAGATTCTGTCCAATTGTAGCCGTCATTTTCGCCACTGCCTGAGCCGCTGCAGTTGCAATCTGTGGAAGATTACTAATAATTCCATTGACAAGATTAAGTATTAATTTACCTCCGGCCGCTAAAACAAGTGGTAGAGCTGACCATATCGCATTTTCAAAATTAGCCATCAATGTCGCTGCCATTGCAAGTAATTGTGGAATATTCTGCAATATTCCATTTGCAATATTTGTCACGATGCTAACCCCTTGTTGTAATAACCCAGGTAGATTTGTTTGAATTGCAGTTGTAATCTGTAGTAACATTCCGTTTGCCATCTCATACATCTGTGGTAGTGCGGTTTGAACTTGTGATGCAATTTCTGGAACAAATTGCATTAACGCAGTTGCTAACTGTGGTGTAGCAGTCTGTATAAATGTTACTAACGCCCCCGGAAGTGCAGAAATTACATTCCATACTGCAGGAAGTAAATTCCCAACAAGAAAAGTTGTCATCGTCTCTGCCAGTGCTGACAAAGCTGGTTTTATGTCCATTCCAAGAGTAATTTGACCCATAACATTTTGCGCTGCGGCCTTCATGGAGGCGAAAGAACCGGATATGGTTGTTGCCGCTTCCTTAGCTGTTGTTCCGGTAATATCCAACTGCCCTTGAATTACATGAATAGCCGAATATACATCCGACAAATTGTTGATGTCGTACTTTACACCCGTAATTTTTTGGGCATCAGAAAGCAATCGTTCCATCTCTGTCTTAGTACCACCATAGCCTAATTTCAAGTTGTCCAACATGGTATAATTTTGTTTTGCAAAACCTTGATAGGCATTCTTGATATCTTCCATGTTGGTTCCCATTTTATTGGCATTATCAGACATATCAGTCATTGCCATATCGGCTACGTCAGCCGCTTTAGATGTATCATTACTAAGGCTGGACAGGAGGCTTGCTGAGAAGCTTGTGGTTAATTCCATGTAATCATTAGCACTCATTCCAGCTGTTCTGTAAGCATTTGCAGCATTTGCCTTAACCTTATCAGCACTATCCTTAAATAGTGTCTCAATTCCACCAAGGCTTTGCTCAAGATTTGCTCCCTCACTGATTGCTGTTCCTAGCGCTTTTCCAATTGCTGCAGTAGCAATAATTCCTTTTAACTTTCCGACTAATTTACTTCCAAATGAAGCCCCCGCCGGTTCTGCCTCTGGGTCTATTGCCTGTTGAATTTTTCCACTGATTCCCTGTGCAGACGGAATAATCTGCACATATGCTTTTGCAAGTTCTGTAGCCACTACTTCTCACCTCCTGTCAGTCGCCTCCACTCATCGTCGAAATCTTGTCCTGTATCAAACGTTTCTATTACGTTTTCTGTAGTTTTCTTTTCTCCTATCAGCGCCTCTACCAATGATTTTGGACGATTAATTCCTTTTGCGCCGTCTGAACTATTCAGCCATGCAATTGCCCTCGTATTATCAGCAACCAGCGCCAATAGTGTTTGGTCTGTTGTAAGTTTTGAATCAGATATTCTCATTCCGATTCTTGAATCAGGCCTCAACCCACACGCAAAAGTCCCCACCGTCCGTAACGGTAGGGACTTATAGTCATAAATGCGGATATGTTTCTGCAAAATCACAAATCAACGCCTCTTCATCTACGTTTGATCATGTGGGCGAGGGCTAAGAGTTTTTTACTTGAGATCCTTTGAATATTTGGATAATTTCTTCAATCATTTTTGAAGCTGGAACTCTTCCATTTTCCTTTCTTACGTGGTCCTTAAGTGCTTCTATTTGTGCATCTCCAAGGAGTTGTCTGGCAGTCCCTGTAATCTTAGAGACATCTCCATTATCAATGTCGCACAGGTTTTCCAATAATTCATAATCATCTAGAGCATCTGGCGGTAAAGTGTACCGAAACCCGCTTTCTGTTGTTCCTGTAATTGCTGCCACTTCATTTTTTCTGTATTCATCTTACTTCCCTTTCTTTACGATATACTCATAGTGAGTCTGTCCGCTTGAATCTGGTGTAGCCTTGAGTGTTGTCTCATATCCAATAGCTTCGCTGTCTTTATAGACAATATCTGCTACCTCTGTAACTGCTGCCGATGGAATCACAATTCGTTTTAGCGCTTTCTTCAAAATCATGTCAATTACCCAGGCGCACGCTTCCGCCTCGCTATTATTAGCTTTTACTGTGATCCCTTCTTCTAATGTTCCAGTTACATTTTCGTCTCCATATACAGCCTTTAAAACTTCGATATTTGTGATTTCGAGCAACTTATATTTAAAACTGTCTTCTTTGCTTGTTTGCAAATCTAGAACGGTGTCGCCGCCCCACGCCTTCACGTTATCCGTCTCAGGGCTATTAGAATTCGTGATTCCATCTTCTGAACAGTACCCCAGTTCCTTAAACGCTGCATTCAGTTCCGTTTTTGCATCGGTTGGAAGTTCGGTTCCTAATGGTGCTCGATAGATCGCTCCACCAATTTTTGGCTTTCCTGCACTTACATGTTCTGTGTTCATCTTATCCCTCCTAATAATGGACGATATCGTATACCGCCTGATACCGATATTTTTTTCTGGCAGTATCGGTATAGTTGTAATCTGTATTAAGCTCACATCTGCTGACATCGTCCAATTCGATTATTTCTTCCATCGCTTCTTTTACCCGCTCGTTGAGCGATGCCGCCCCGTACAGGGACGTAGAATAAGACTGGATAGCCAGAGTTGCTGATGCAATATGGTCTTCTCCTCCAGATCCAGTCTTTTCAATCAATACATATTCATTTCCGAGATTATCCTCTTCTTCCAATCTAACCGGTATCCCTAGACTGGACTGCAGATAATCCTTAACGATTTTTTCCACCATGTTTTCCAACCGCCTTCAATAATCCGTTATTACCATCATCTCCGCATACCTTCACAACAGCACGCGTCTGAGCAACATACGTTTCCGTCTCAGAAGCATTGGCTATCTTCGTCGCATTCTCCAGAAGGATAGCTTGCATTTCCCGTGACCGCATCAATTGCCTGATTCCGGCACTATTTAGAACAATTTTTACTTTACCCATACGCCGCCACCTGCCATTTCTGGTTCCATTCTAACGGAATATTCTCTTCAATTCCCTGTTGCGGGAATCCGATCACCTGCCAGGACGTATCAAAGAAATCTACTCGGCAATCCTTCCAGGTATGATCATCTTCCTTGGGAATTGCAATGTTATACACTGCCTTTTTCCCAGTTAAGTTAAGTGTATCAAGGATCTCTGTAGTTGATGCCGGAGCTACAAGTACATTGTCTACTGTTACCGGAGTTTCCTGATATAATGGATGATCGAATTCATCTTTTCCAACTATATGTCTTTCATACAATATCACTGATATTCCTCTGATCATCTATCCCCCTCCACTTCAGTAAAAGCGGTGTAAGGATTTGTGCATCCCACTTTACCACCAATGCCTAAAACTTTCTTGTCCATTTTACTCAAATACAATTCTCCGCTCCCATAAGAATTTGTCCAGCTTTGCGAATACCCTAAGGCTGATAACGTCGCCTGTGTAGTTCCGATAGGAACACCCTCATCACTGCTTCCAATTGCTCTAATTACCATATTGCAAGATACGAATCTCTTTGCTGTATCCGATGCACTTTTATTATATACATCAATAATAACGGCGGCGTCTTCAAGAAGTGTCTCCACCCTTTCCTCGTCTATCCCGTTTACACCTTTTCGTTCACATATATCACCATATGTAGCATATGCCATTATTTCACCTACTTTTTCGCTGATATCGGTTTCTTTCTTGATGTTTTTCTAATCGGCGAACCCATTTTTTCTTCAGTTAATTTTGGAGATTTACTTTCTGTAATAAGTTGAAACATTGTGGAGTCTAGCACAATGTCAGACTCCACAATAATTCCTGTTTGCTTGTATAAATATTTCATTCTTTACGCCTCGGCTTTAGTGATCTTTACAAATGCCTTCTGGTCCATAATTCCAATACCGTATACAATTTCTGCGCGAATTGCAATCTGGTTCTGCCTCTGCAGATCTCCAAGTCCGTCAGGGTCTCCGTATTCAATCAGATGTGCACCAATAGACCTCTGCACACCCCATCTGAATGCATCAAACTGTCCTACGATTCCAAGAAGTTTCGAATCCGTCGCGATTTCATTTTTTGCTGAAACTGTATCTGATACTGCTGCATTCATTCCCGAAAAATTTGTTAAATTCTGTCCGAATCCAATTTCTGGATAAATTTTTCTTCCGTCTGTATCTCTCATAGTAGATAATCCGAATGAAAGCGTCGGATCCATTGCAACGCCACTTGGCGTATATCCGGATGAAATAATCGTCCCCGCTGCCGCTTCGATTGCTTCATCGTATTTCGTTCCTTCAAGCTGAACCTTCTGTGTGGTATCAATCAATCCTTCTTTTACAAGACTTGATACCGTTCCTGTGAGCGGATTGATTTTGTGAATTCCAACCAAATCAAGTGCTCTTCCGAGTGCAATAGCTGCATTCGATGCAAGATCTTCCAGAACCCCAATCTGAACATCTTCGTCTGCCCACTGTACTTCCTGTGAAAATCTCATAGTTACCTGAAGTTTAAACGGGTTGATCGTCTTTGTTGCGTATGTAGCCGGTGTCGGCGACTTCTGTCCTCCTTCGCCCACAAGTTCTGCTTTTGGCGCTGATGTCAATACCCACACCTGCTGCTTTCCAAATTTTTGTGGTCTTGCTCCGGATAACTGTGCCAAAGTAGATCCTTTCTGTGCTTTTTCAAAAATACCCGCTGAAATCTCTGCAGGGATTTCAAAATCCGAACTGATAAGTGCTGCCATATCTTTTATTCTCCTTTACCGAAAATCTGATGTGCAAATTCTCTCATTGCATCATCTTTTGCGTTGTACTCTGTTGTTTTTTTCTGTTTCCCTTTGTTCCCGGATAACTCTTCGGCTTTGCGAATTTCATAATCGCTTCTGCCTGTTTCTTACAGGTTTCTTCATCTTCTCCTGTCAGCAGTTCTACCGGCACACTGGTGTCTTTTGCTACTTTTTCTCTTACCTGTCTCACAGTGTCTTTTTTTCAAGTGCGCTGAGTTTTGCCTGCAGTGCATCAGACTTCTCTTTTTCTTTCTGAAGTTCCGTTTTGCTCTGCTCCTGATACTCATCATACTTGCTTGCCTTTTCCTTCAGGTCTTCATAATCTGCATATTTCTGTTTTTCTCTCGCAAGACGCCCCTCTACGATCGAATCTACTTCCGCCTGAGTGAATGTTTTATCATCTTCCATTGTGTTTCCCTCCTAATAATGGACGATATCGTATACCGCCTGATACCGATATTTTTTTCTGGCAGTATCGGTATAGTTGTAATCTGTATTAAGCTCACATCTGCTGACATCGTCCAATTCGATTATTTCTTCCATCGCTCTTTTACCCGCTCGTTGAGCGATGCCGCCCCGTACAGGGACGTAGAATAAGACTGGATAGCCAATGCTTCTGAGACGGAAACGTATGTTGCTCAGACGCGTGCTGTTGTGAAGGTATGCGGAGATGATGGTAATAACGGATTATTGAAGGCGGTTGGAAAACATGGTGGAAAAATCGTTAAGGATTATCTGCAGTCCAGTCTAGGGATACCGGTTAGATTGGAAGAAGAGGATAATCTCGGAAATGAATATGTATTGATTGAAAAGACTGGATCTGGAGGAGAAGACCATATTGCATCAGCAACTCTGGCTATCCAGTCTTATTCTACGTCCCTGTACGGGGCGGCATCGCTCAACGAGCGGGTAAAAGAAGCGATGGAAGAAATAATCGAATTGGACGATGTCAGCAGATGTGAGCTTAATACAGATTACAACTATACCGATACTGCCAGAAAAAAATATCGGTATCAGGCGGTATACGATATCGTCCATTATTAGGAGGGATAAGATGAACACAGAACATGTAAGTGCAGGAAAGCCAAAAATTGGTGGAGCGATCTATCGAGCACCATTAGGAACCGAACTTCCAACCGATGCAAAAACGGAACTGAATGCAGCGTTTAAGGAACTGGGGTACTGTTCAGAAGATGGAATCACGAATTCTAATAGCCCTGAGACGGATAACGTGAAGGCGTGGGGCGGCGACACCGTTCTAGATTTGCAAACAAGCAAAGAAGACAGTTTTAAATATAAGTTGCTCGAAATCACAAATATCGAAGTTTTAAAGGCTGTATATGGAGACGAAAATGTAACTGGAACATTAGAAGAAGGGATCACAGTAAAAGCTAATAATAGCGAGGCGGAAGCGTGCGCCTGGGTAATTGACATGATTTTGAAGAAAGCGCTAAAACGAATTGTGATTCCATCGGCAGCAGTTACAGAGGTAGCAGATATTGTCTATAAAGACAGCGAAGCTATTGGATATGAGACAACACTCAAGGCTACACCAGATTCAAGCGGACAGACTCACTATGAGTATATCGTAAAGAAAGGGAAGTAAGATGAATACAGAAAAAAATGAAGTGGCAGCAATTACAGGAACAACAGAAAGCGGGTTTCGGTACACTTTACCGCCAGATGCTCTAGATGATTATGAATTATTGGAAAACCTGTGCGACATTGATAATGGAGATGTCTCTAAGATTACAGGGACTGCCAGACAACTCCTTGGAGATGCACAAATAGAAGCACTTAAGGACCACGTAAGAAAGGAAAATGGAAGAGTTCCAGCTTCAAAAATGATTGAAGAAATTATCCAAATATTCAAAGGATCTCAAGTAAAAAACTCTTAGCCCTCGCCCACATGATCAACGTAGATGAAGAGGCGTTGATTTGTGATTTTGCAGAAACATATCGCATTTATGACTATAAGTCCCTACCGTTACGGACGGTGGGGACTTTTGCGTGTGGGTTGAGGCCTGATTCAAGAATCGGAATGAGAATATCTGATTCAAAACTTACAACAGACCAAACACTATTGGCGCTGGTTGCTGATAATACGAGGGCAATTGCATGGCTGAATAGTTCAGACGGCGCAAAAGGAATTAATCGTCCAAAATCATTGGTAGAGGCGCTGATAGGAGAAAAGAAAACTACAGAAAACGTAATAGAAACGTTTGATACAGGACAAGATTTCGACGATGAGTGGAGGCGACTGACAGGAGGTGAGAAGTAGTGGCTACAGAACTTGCAAAAGCATATGTGCAGATTATTCCGTCTGCACAGGGAATCAGTGGAAAAATTCAACAGGCAATAGACCCAGAGGCAGAACCGGCGGGGGCTTCATTTGGAAGTAAATTAGTCGGAAAGTTAAAAGGAATTATTGCTACTGCAGCAATTGGAAAAGCGCTAGGAACAGCAATCAGTGAGGGAGCAAATCTTGAGCAAAGCCTTGGTGGAATTGAGACACTATTTAAGGATAGTGCTGATAAGGTTAAGGCAAATGCTGCAAATGCTTACAGAACAGCTGGAATGAGTGCTAATGATTACATGGAATTAACCACAAGCTTCTCAGCAAGCCTCCTGTCCAGCCTTAGTAATGATACATCTAAAGCGGCTGACGTAGCCGATATGGCAATGACTGATATGTCTGATAATGCCAATAAAATGGGAACCAACATGGAAGATATCAAGAATGCCTATCAAGGTTTTGCAAAACAAAATTATACCATGTTGGACAACTTGAAATTAGGCTATGGTGGTACTAAGACAGAGATGGAACGATTGCTTTCTGATGCCCAAAAAATTACGGGTGTAAAGTACGACATCAACAATTTGTCGGATGTATATTCGGCTATTCATGTAATTCAAGGGCAGTTGGATATTACCGGAACAACAGCTAAGGAAGCGGCAACAACCATATCCGGTTCTTTCGCCTCCATGAAGGCCGCAGCGCAAAATGTTATGGGTCAAATTACTCTTGGAATGGACATAAAACCAGCTTTGTCAGCACTGGCAGAGACGATGACAACTTTTCTTGTTGGGAATTTACTTCCTGCAGTATGGAATGTAATTTCTGCACTTCCGGGGGCGTTAGTAACATTTATACAGACTGCTACACCACAGTTAGCAACTGCGTTAATGCAATTTGTTCCAGAAATTGCATCACAAGTTCAAACCGCACTACCACAGATGTATGAGATGGCAAACGGAATGTTACTACAGATTACAACTGCAATTCAAACAAATCTACCTGGGTTATTACAACAAGGGGTTAGCATCGTGACAAATATTGCAAATGGAATATTGCAGAATATTCCACAATTACTTGCAATGGCAGCGACATTGATGGCTAATTTTGAAAATGCGATATGGTCAGCTCTACCACTTGTTTTAGCGGCCGGAGGTAAATTAATACTTAATCTTGTCAATGGAATTATTAGTAATCTTCCACAGATTGCAACTGCAGCGGCTCAGGCAGTGGCGAAAATGACGGCTACAATTGGACAGAATCTACCGCAGGTTCTGCAGTCTGGTATTGAGATTATTGGAAAGTTGGCGGCTGGATTAATTCGAGCAATCCCAAGCCTTATAGCTCAAATTCCTCAAATTATTTCTGGAATTCGAAGCGCGTTTTCAAATGTTGATTGGTGGACTATTGGTCACAATATTATCCAGGGAATTGCGAATGGACTTAGAAATGCAGGACATATGTTGTGGGAAGCTGTACAAGGGAGTGCTTGGAAACTTTAAAGACAATGTGTTAGCATTTTTCGGCATTCACTCACCCGCACGATGGGGTGTGTTCGTAGGAGAAATGATTGACGCAGGATTTGTCAAAGGAGTTATAGGAAAATTTCCGGCAATTAACTACTGCAGTAACCAAGCTTCGGGATATTGCTACAAGCCCGTTCTCAAACGCGAATTTGAATTATGATTTACAGGGAACGGCAAACAGCTCCAGAACATCAGGAAATGAGACGTCAAGTCGGCTTGATACTTTAATTGCATTATTAAGAGCGATTATTGCAATCATAGATGGAAAACCAAGCGGAGATGTAAGCGAACGAGAGTTGATTCGAGCATTAAGAGATATGGGGGTTGTATTCGAATGATAGAAATCAAATATCTATGTTCTAATGGAAAAGAATACAATCTTGTGGGTAACCGGATGAGACCAACGTCCGGTTATTTCCATGAATATGAATGGAAACCAATGACCACAGATCAGGAAATTGGAGCAGATGTATACGGGTTTGAAAAAGAACCAAAAACATATCAAATCACATTAACATTCCGTGGACCACTGGAAGAACGCAAAGCCAAGATGGACGAGTTGACAAACTGCTTTGAGTATGACGTTGTAAATCTTACTCCAGGGCGCATATGGTTTGGAAACTATTATATTGATTGTTATATTAAGGATATGTCCAGCAAAGTGTCATCTACCCGGAACTGCTGGACAGACATGGAACTCGGTATCTACTGTCCATATCCTATGTGGGCAGAGGAAGAATCTAAGAGCTTCTATCCGGATAGCGCAGACAAGGGGGAAATTTATAACTTCTTAGATTACCCATATGATTATCAATATGACTATTCAAAACCATTATCCGGAACAGAGCATTGGTATGTAGATCATTACAGAAGTAGCAATTTTCAGATGACTATCTATGGCCCGTGTGCGAATCCAAGAATCATAATTGTCGGACAGGTCTATCAAGTGTATGACACGCTTGAAGCACATGAATACATTGTTATTGATTCACGTAAGAAAACAATTATAAAAAGACTTGCTAATGGTACGGAACAGAACATTTTTTATAAGAAAGCAACCGGCAATTCTATATTCACGGAAATTCCGTCAGGAGACATCTTGATAAATTGGAGTGGAGAGTTTGGCTTCGACATTGTGGTGTACAAAGAAAGGAGTGTACCGGAATGGATCTCATCAAAACAGATCAATACGGAAGGCAGATCGGCTATGTCCAGGGTGCGAATATAGATTTCGAAGTCGGAACTGATGAAGCCGACAGTATTAATGATTTTGAGATTGAGCTTAAGCGTTGGAATTGGGATGGATCTATTAGATATGGAACTAGAGTATTTTCACCGGATACTGAGTATGGCGGAATTGTCCGAGAAATCAGCACCGATACAAGTACCAATGTAATCCGCGCAAAAGGAGATACCTGGCGTGGAATGATGACTAAAAAATTATACAGCCATTAAGCGGCCAGGATTACGCAACAGCATCTGGGGAACTTAATTCAATTATAAAATCCAAGGTTGAAGCTGAGTTCCCTGGACTCTTTTATGGCGTTACTGCAGATACGGGTGTTGTAGTGAACAATTATCAATATGACCGATATTGTACCTTGCATACTGGACTGAGTAAGATGTTGAAATCAGTAGGATATCGACTGGATATCAGATACCAAGAAGGTGATGTTGGTATGGCCGGATATGTGAAAGTGAGCGCTGTTCCAATCAACGATCTGTCATCAGAATATGAGCTGACCAATGATAATAACATGAATTTCACAACTGACGATAACCGGCGCGGGATCAACCATCTGATTTGCCTTGGAAAAGGGGATTTAAAGGACAGGTTGGTTATACATCTATACACTGATCAGAACGGTACAATTTCGCAGACTCAGCAATATTTTAAGGGAACAGAGGAAATTGTGGCTATATATGATAGCAGCGGATCAGAAAGAGATGACCTGATTAAGAATGGAATTAAGGAATTGGAAAGCAAGAAGTCAAGTATGTCTTACAACATGACCATGACTAAGTTGGAAGGAAATATTGACTTAGGAGATATTGTTGGAGGAAAAGATTATCTGACTGGAATTAGTATGAAGAAACCGATTGGTCGAAAGATATGGACAATATCCTCCGGGAAAGAAAAAGTAGTGTATAAACTGGAAGGAGAGACATAATGGAAATAATTACAGGATATACAGGAAAGCCTCATGTAACATCAGAACAGGATAGAGATGTAAATATTGGAGTTGTGGGAGAAGGGTCTTATGTACTGAAGACTGGAATGCAGTTGGCAGCAGAGGTATCTTCCAACAATGAAATTAAAATCAGAGACGGTGTGTTGATGCATCAAGGGTGCACGGCATCAATCAAGAAAAATACATATGACTCTCTTATTATCACCAATGGTAGTCAGGGAATGAAACGTGTTGATTTGATTGTTGCAAGATACGAAAAGAATCAAGACAATAGAATAGAAAGCCTTGACTTGAAAGTTATACAGGGAACACCGGCGGAATCAAACCCGGCAGCACCACAATATACAAAGGGGGATATTCAGGCCGGTGATTATGTGGCAGATATGCCAATGTACCAAGTTATTATTGATGGACTTAATATTACAGAGGTAAAAAGATGTTTAAAGTTATTGGGTCAAATAAGGATTTGTCCAATAAAATTGCAAATATACCCCAAATTAAAGCGGGAACTATAATCAAAACTGTCGCAGGCGGAAATAACTCAGCGGATGTATTTACGAATGCGGAAATTAACAAAATGTTTGGCGTCTCAGATGCTACAAATTTGAACACAGTAGCCATATTTACGGAAGGTGATGCCGCTGCACGTACAAGCGGAGGGCATATGGACGGTGCTGCCTATCTAAACGGAACATGGTACGCCACATATGCTGAACTTTTCAGTGGCACGGCGAAAGTTAGAATTAACTACACCATCATATATTTTGGATAACTTCCCTACAAATCAGAGTCAACTGTTACCACCCCGTATCCAAACCAGCTTGCGGAATTCCCGTAAGCTACAGACTGCAGGTATGCGCCTTTTCCGGAAAACATGATACTTCCGTAACCGACCATTGAGTTCCCAACTACCATTTTTACCGGAATGTATTGCTCAAATAATATCTGAAGCGGGACACCGGCCATAATAAGGTTATTAGGGACAGCTTCTGTTACGCCAGTATTTGTGTTTTGCAGGGTTACATACACCTGATTGTGGCTTATATAACGATATTTCATGGTCCACCCGTTTTCGTAATACGTTTTTCGGTTGGATCATAGTCCAATAACTTGGACAAATCCTTATTTTACACAGAAAGGAGAGATATATATTATGAAAATTACTTTTAATGATGCGTCAGAAATGACCATCCAGTCAGCAACCATTCGAACAGATGGATCGCTGTTGATCAAAACCATCTACTGTCACGGAGGATGAGCTCCGAAATACATTCCAGGACGAATTCCGGACGAAAAAGATTACCGTAACGGAAAGAGAAACGACCGTAGCAGAGTACGAAGATTACACAAACCTGAATGCGCTGGTGAAATATACCGGAGGGATTCTTGGTGTAGTGATGTATCGGGAAAAAGAATCACCAATGGATCGTATTGATGCACTGGAAGAGCATGTGGACGATCTAACGAAAGCTAATAAAAGCCGTGAGGCTGAAAATGCAGAGCTTATCGCTACCGTGGACAGTATCCTCACAGACGTGTTACCGGCACTGCTCGGTGATGGCACGAAAGAAACTAATACAGAAAATACGGATACAAAATAAGAAAGGAAAAGAAAGGATGAATGATATGACAACATTTATTGCAAGCAGAATTATGGAAGAGGCTGACAAAAGTATTGAGGCGGGACAGAAGAAATACCGTGCATATTTTGTAAAAACACGCTTATACAAGAGATGGAAAGATAATGTTGATACCATTTTAAAAACGGACGGGTATGAAGATGTAATTGTAGAGGCATAAGGAGGAAAGAAAAATGGCAGTAAAAACAGTACAATATATATTTAATGGTCAGACATATAATCTGACACTTGATGCATCTACGGGGAAGTATAAAGCAACAGTCCTGGCGCCTAGCAAATCCAGTTACTCACAAGATGGTCATAAATATGGGGGCTCTGTAATAGCTACAGATGATGCCGGAAACTCAACTACAATAAATCAAAGTGATGCTACTTTAGGAGCAAATCTGTCACTTCGCGTCCTTGAAAAAGTCGCACCAACACTTGCTTTCACATACCCGACCGCTGGCGCGTATATTACAAACGCAACTCCAGCTATTAGGTTTAAGGTGACAGATGATGACTCTGGGGTTAATCCAGATACAATCGTTATCAAAGTTGATGGCGCAAAAGTTACAACTGCATTCACAAAAACAACAATCACCGGTGGTTACGAATGCTCCTACACGCCGGGAACAGCATTGGCAGATGGCGCTCACACCGTATCTATTGAAGCATCCGACTATGATGGAAATGCGGCAAGCGCTGAGACGGTTTCATTCACTGTTGACACAATTCCACCGACACTTACTCTTACAAATCCAGCAGATGGACTTATCGCAAATAAGGCAGCTCTGGTTGTATCTGGTGAAACAGACGATGTTACATCTAAACCTGTCACAGTTACAGTAAACGGCGCATCCGTTGCAGTTAATTCTGATGGTTCATTCAGCAAGGAAATCACTCTTGTTAATGGTTCTAATACAATTACTGTTGTTGCGGCGGATAAGGCTGGCAAGACTACAACTGTAACACGTAAGGTTACTCTTGATACTGGCGCACCTGTATTCAAGGGTATTACTCTTACACCGAACCCAGTTGATTGCGGTAAGACATTTATTATCTCCGTTGAGGTGGTAGACTAAGGAGGTACCGTATGATTGCGAAAGTAATCGGTAAGGTCGATGGAAAAGAAGTTGTCTTTGAGCATGCAGAGGGGGACTTGTGGAATATCACAGTCCCTCTTGATTTAGATGGAATGTATGTAGTTGAAGTCACAGCTTATGACGATGCGGAAAACGTAGCGTTTTGTACAAAGATACTGTTGATTGTGGATCCAGCTACGCTATGCGTCACAGCTTGTCGCGTTTGATTATTTTGCCGAAGTCGTTCCGGAAGAATATGATGCCATCATGCAAAATGATGATTTTCAAGTAGAGGCAGTGTATCCGTGTCATCATGGAAGGGGGTGTTGCTGTGAATAAGGTAAAATTCATTCTAGGAGAAGATAAACACGTAAAACTTCTGATCAGAAGTCCCAACGATGAACCATTCACGATATTAAGCGCCCATTACAGTCTTCTCAGGTACGGGAAAGTGGAAGCGAGCGGAGAGTGTGAGATAGATGGTCATTATCTTGACGTGAAAATCTCGCCACAGAACAAGTCATGCTATGTGCTGGAAATCACATACGTGGTTGGTGATTCGACGAGAAAGGCAAGGATAGAAGTGGAGGTAATCTGATGCTTGAAATTACAAATGTGAAGTTAAGCAAGAACACGGTGAATGCTGGAGAAAAGTATGTAATATCCGTGGATATTAATGAGATAATAGATTATCCTTACGACTATCCTTATGACTTTCCTGTATCGTGCACAAGAAAAGCAGAGCCTGAAAAGTAGGTGAACACATGGAAATCAGAGTAGGACCGTAAGGTCTTATTTTTTATATGCAAAATTAAAGAATCGAGGTACATATAGTGTATGTAGACGTAAACACAATCATTACTGCTGGAAGCTTATTAACGGCCGTAGTGGTTATCTTTTCCGCTGTTTTCGCAGTATACAAGTGGTATTTAAGACAGAATGAGCAGGATAAAGAGATAGAGAGAATGAAATCAGAACAATGTTTGCTTACTTATGGAATTCTGGCTTGTCTGAAAGGTTTGAAAGAACAGGGATGTAATGGACCTGTTACAGAAGCAATAGACAAGATTCAGAAGCATATAAATAAGCAAGCGCATGATCAGGAGGATTAAATATGGATATTAGTACATCAGGAACAGTTGTTGGAATTGTAGCAATCTGCTATGTAATTGGACTTGGATGCAAAGCCTATGAGAAAATTCCGGATAAATGGATTCCGGTCATTATGGCTGCATGTGGCGGAGCACTGGGTGTTGTCGGACTCTATACAATGTCGGACTTCCCGGCCGGTGATGTGATCAATGCAATTGCGGTCGGAATGGCCAGCGGATTGGCGGCAACTGGAGTAAATCAGTTATATAAACCAGCAGTGTAAGTAGAGGGCGAGTAATCGTCCTCTTATTATTTATGTGCGACGTCGCACAGAAAGGAAATTAAGTATGAATATCATCGAAACAAATCTTAAATTCAAAAACAACATGACAAATAGATCTGCAACAAAAAGGATTATCCTGCATCATGCAGAAGCAAGTAAGTGCACAGCAGAAGACATTCACCGCTGGCACTTAAACAACGGCTGGGCGGGTGCCGGATATCACTTTCTGGTAAGAAAAGATGGATCTGTTTACAGGCTCCGGCCAGAAAACAAAGTAGGAGCTCACGCTCAGGGAGCCAACTCTGACAGCATTGGAATCTGCTTCGAGGGGGCATATATGACAGAAACCATGCCACAGGCACAGATCAATGCCGGAAAGGAGTTAGTAGCGTACTTGAAAAATAAATACGGCATCAGCAAGGTACAGGCACACAGAGATGTATGTTCGACTAGCTGTCCAGGAAAGAACTTCCCGTTCAATCAGATCGCAGGAGCAGCTGCAGCAAGTATACCAGTTAATTCCACCACAGCAACAAGCTCGGCGGCAAAACCAGCAACGCCTTCTGGAAACGACTGGGTATGCAGACTGCAGAAAGAATGCAATGCTCAGGGGTTTTTCCAGGCAGGTTGTTGATGGCATTCCAGGAAAGAACACTCTTGCAGGTTGTCCAACCTGTAGAAAAGGAGCAAGAGGAAATATCACAAGACTGATTCAGGAGAGACTGAATAGTCTTGGATTTAACTGTGGCAAAGTAGATGGAATCTTTGGTGCTGGAACATATGCGGCAGTAATTGCATTCCAGAAAGCTCACGGACTTACACCAGACGGCATTGTTGGACAGAACACATGGAGAGTTTTACTTGGAATGTAAGATGATCAGCAATGATATCTGGATGCAGATTCCATCAGGCTGGATTGCTGCAAGATATGGTGGAAAGACATATGTAGGATAATCAAAATCGTCTTGTATTAACTGGCTAACTCCGAATGGAACAGCACAGTTAGTACAAGACACATCACAGAAAATCGACAGAGGTTATAGCATGGTCTTTGTTCACATGAATCTCCTGAATGATGGAACGCCAGAAAGCTCTGCGATTTTCTTGTGATAATTGATCATACATGGTCCGGAAATCTGTATCCAATAGTTCTTCAAGGTAACCGTAATTCGTCACTGGTTCCGGAAGAACGCTCTGCAGATCATTCAACTCACTTTCGACGCGTCCATACTCTTCGTTGTAATAATCCCAATCAATCCGTCCCTTCTGGAATAGAAAATTAAGACGGTCCAATTCTTTTCTTAACTTCTCGGGGGACAGCTTTTTCTTTTGCTTCTCTTTCTCTTTTTCGATTTTCTCACATTTTACTTTATAATTTTTATATTCATCCTCTAAGTTATCAAGTAGATAATTCTCAACGAGGTTCTGGCTCAATCTGTGCCGGTAAGAACATATGTGATCTATCATAGCTCTGTTGCATCGATAATAGCAGTAAGTTCTTTTTGCACCGGTTTTTCTGTTGATAATGGATGAACATCCGGTACCGCATAGCAATTGACCGCACTCCGGACAGCGGATCATTCCTGCAAACAGATAGATGCGGCCGGAAGGTGTAGCTTTAACATTCCGTTTTTGTATCTTCTGCAATTTGTTCCACTCATCTTTCAGTAAGATATGCAGGGCAGTAAGGAAATCCTCGATAAGTGCCTTTGTAGAATTCGCTGGAAAGGAGCGTACGCATGATCCCGAAACTGAAATCAGGATCATAGGTTTCTTGTATGTATCTGAGTGTAGCGCACTTATTTTGATGCTTGAAGAAATATTTATAAAATGCATCCACGACATGTTCTCGATCAGGATCCTTAACCATGCGCTTTTGTCCATCAACGATACCTGACTTATAGCCATATCCCATGTTCACATCACCGAAAATTAATTTACCGCTTCTGATTGATGCTTCGTTCACAAATTTGATACGCTCACTGGTGGTATCGACTTCGTTTTGGCCGATCGACAGAACCACATTAAGCTGCAGTCTTCCATCTCTGGTTTCCATGTTGATCCCTGGCTCGCTGGTACTGATCCAGCGGACGTTGTGGCTGTCAAGAATATCCTGCACCTTATAGAAATCAGACAAATTACGGAACCATCTATCGATACGCCAGAAGATAATAACATCGATTTTCCCGGCTTGCACGTCTTGCAGCAGAGAATGTATAGCCTTACGCTTTTTCAACTCTTTACGGGCGGTTTTTCCTTCATCAGCATATATGCCAACGACGGCCATATTGTGTTCTCGGGCATAATTGGTAAGATATTCTTTTTGTGCTTCAAGCGATTTGCCGTGCATCATTTGTTCGGTAGTAGACACACGGATATAGATGGCGCAGCGTTCAATTTTAGTTGTCATATCATATCACCTTTCCCAAAATATATACAAAAATGAGTACAAAAATAACACCTATACGGTGCCGGAAATTTGTGGTACAATATCCTTGGTTGTGAGGGTATTATACGTGTTTTGGCACTGTATAGTATTCACTAGGTCGTTCCTGTTGACGCAGGAGCGACTTTTTATTTTTCTCTAAATTTCTCTGTTCTTTTTGGATCTGTTTAATACTTTTAGATGGAGTCGGCAGATCTTCCGGCATAGTGCCGCCGAGATCAGTCGATTGTTTCTCGAACTTTTCGACCGTACATCTAAATGGGTCTTATTAGCATTTTCTTTTCCAGTAATGCGTTCTCTTTTTAATTTAGCCTCTGTCTGAGTTGCACGGAAAAGATTAGCTGCCAATTCTTCATATCCCATATGGTCAAGAATTTGCTGGCTTTTAGACAAGCCTTTCCTTGCTTTTATATCTTGTGCTTTTAATCCACCATATAATCCCATATAGCCATAGTTTTGGAAGATAGCATAATCTAAATTCGATTCAACTCCGGCATCTTTGGCAGCAGCCACCAGAAGTTTGTTATGTTCTGCCATTTCCTTGCGAATAGCCAAACGTTTTTGATCTTCATTGAGTTGGTCGTAATTTTCAATTAATTCTTGCTGTCTTGTTTTCACTGCAAAATAGGTTTGACCAAGGGCGATAATTTCTTTTGAACTATCACCGTTCATAACAATAAGATAGCAAGCGTATCTTGAAAGTTGATAACTTGGAAAACCTCTTTGGGCACCTGATCCAATTTTGACCATCTCGGTGACTTCACCGAAATGGTCAGAAATTTCGTAGCCACTATTTTTACAAGTATCCATAGCTTTAAAAATAGAAAGTTCAAAATTACGAAAATCTTTGTATTCAAGTGCTTTAGAAAGCTCTCTTGCATACCAGAACTCCTGACCATAATCATTAATATGTTTAATTGATTCGAATAGAGTGTCGGTATAATTCTTCTGTTGTTCCTGATTTTTGTTGGTATCAGCTTCTACTGGAACAGTAGTATCAGCCTCATCACCTGTAAAAAAGAAAATGAGTATCACATCCTTAAAATAGTTTATTTCCGTAAAATTCCAAATTCTTAACCATCTCAGCATCTCCGCCATACAAATACTTTCGTATCAAGAGGGCAGTGTATTTATGGTTAGAGATACTGGATGAATTACATATATCTCTTTACAACTTCTATTAAACGGTTTTTGTATTTGTACAAATCGTTTAAAGAGTCGATATAAATACGCTCGAATTTTTTATTTAGCATCCGGGATGAGAAGCTGTTTATTTCTTGCATCAAGATTGAGGCGACAAATCGGTTTTCTATTATTGTCTTTATACAGAATTCCAAAATAACTTTCGGTATCACGGTGAACTATATCTTCAACAGGTACGATACCGGCAAGAAGTCCGCGAATAATGTAGAAACTTTCAATTTCATCTTCCGTTGTAACAATCTTGGATACAGGTTCTTTAATCTCTGGTTCTGATTCTTCATCTTTATCATAATCGTCAGCTAATGCAGAAGAAATTTTACTATTTACTATTTCATTTACAAAAGAAGAGAAAGCTCGTTTTACCACGGGCGTAAATTTTTCAATTATCCTCTGATTCTTTTGACCATCGTATATATCCGCTAAAATAAATCGAACAAAGTCTTCTGTCGGAGATTCAAACTGTTTTGTTAAGATGTTTTTTATTTGACTGCTATATTTAAGCTCTTCGGCAGTACTAAATATTTTGTCCTTATCAAAATTATCTTTACAAAATTTTTTTAATTCATTGATGGAAGAATCTTTTAAATTTGCCATGTCTATTTCTAGAAATGGCACAAGATCCATTTTGTTTGATTCTTCTAAATCTGTATAAAAACGATATATTATGCCATTTGTAAGAATACCAAATTTAGCAGGAGATGTCCCGAAATATCTAAAAAGTTGAGACGAATGTTTGTCGAGTTGCTCTGAGCAACTTTTGCATTCGACTAAAATATTCGGCTGTCCATTTTCAAGGATTGCATAATCAACCTTTTCGCCTTTTTTTATTCCTACATCAGCAATATACTCTGGGCAAAATTCATTTGGATTGAAAACATCATACCCAAGAAGTTGAAATAAAGGCACTACAAGAGACATTTTTGTAGATTCTTCTGTAGTGATGGTGTCTTTTAAAGACAGTATCCTTTCTGAAAATTGTTTAATTACATCATTGAACTCCATACATTTTCCTCTCTTTCATATTTTATAAATCATCACCATATAGATAGTGGTGTTCAGCTCGGTGGAACATATCACAATGTTCCTGAATAAATTCAACACGTTTCTGATCACGAGCAATCCGCTTCTTTAATCGTTTGCGTTCCGCTTGCAGTTGCTTGATGCGATCAAGATAGATTTGAGCCGGTTCAGGATCCTTGTGTAGATGATGAGCATAATATTCAATTTCTTGTACATTACCTTTTGAAAAGTCATCATTCTTTATATGACTCATGGCATGTTCATATGCCTTAAGCTGAGATTCATAATTTAATCCGGCATTGATCAGTATCGTGTAGCTTCCGTCCTCGTTCGGAACAACCATTTCATTTCCTTTTTTACTAGGAAAGTCCATAAGAACGACATTAACATCCGGTGTCGTCAATATCACCACGTTCCTTTCGTTTTAGCGCGAGAGCCATGCTATGCAGAGCTTTTAAGTCGTCCGGATCCATATCTTTCTGGACATCGAACAGCGCTTTCAGTTCTTTGTTTTCAAATATTTCTTGTGCTACCTGTGCAGTTTCGGTGTTTGTGTAGTATTCGTTGGAATTTTTCCCAGTGCGAATATATTCGGCAGTTACACCAAATAAATCAGCTATCTTCTGCAATTTAGCATCTTTAGGATTGCTTCTACCATTTTTCCAGTCTGAAAAAGTGGACTTTGTGATTCCAGTAGCCTTTGCTACGTCAGAGTCTTTCATCCCCTTGGAATCTCTTAACTTGCAATAAATTTCATACATAATACACCTCTAAATAATAAATTCTGAAATCAGTACAAAAAGTTATTGACAAGTTCTGAAATCCGCACTATAATAAAGCCATAAAGTTCGGAAATCAAAACAGAATTAAGTTTTAATTCATTTGTCAATGTATCTGGTAAATATATTGTATCTGATTTCCGAACTAAAATCAATAGAAAGTTCGGAAATGAGGTGATTATTTTTATGTATGAAAGATATGTAGAACTTCGAAATCAAAAAGGTGTATCTGATTATAGGGTAGCAAAAGATACAGGGATTCCGAAGTCTACTTTTTCTGATTGGAAATCAGGAAGGAGTAAACCGAAGATAGCAAAGCTTAAAATTTTGGCTGGATATTTCGATGTGGCTGTGGATGAATTGATTTCAGCAACAGATGAAACAGGTTCAGAGAAAGGAGAATGATGGAGTGCATCAAAATAGTAGCCCAAAAGACTGTGGAAGAATGGATCAAGTAATAAGCTTGGAAATTTAAGAAAGAGGTGAAAAAATGCTTGAAACAGTAGATGAAACAATCGAAAAACTGTGTGGATTTGTACAGGAAGGACTGGAAAGCGATTTGACGGCGAATGATTGTGGAGATTTACCAGAAATGGTAAAAGCCCTGGCAGAGTTGATAACTGCCAGAGCCAGGCTTGGCTAGTCTTCCTTGTTAAGTTCGACTAATTTGTCGTAGATTTCCTGCATGAATTCAGCGACATTCTTGCCGTTCGATTCATTTGTTGGAGTTGACGTATTAGATAATTTAGCAACGGTAATCTCGACAGTTTTTTCAATTAAATGATCATTTCGAAACATAAAACTCTCCTTTCTTGCGTACTCGGCTCTGGCGGGAGCCTGTATCAACAGAATAGGAGAGCAAACATAAAAAGTCAATAAAGAAACGAGGTAAGAAGAATGGAAAAGTTAATAGAATCAAGAGGGCAATATGACGAACTGAGATACAAAGTAGAAGAAGAATTAAGAACAATACAAAATGTAAAAGATCTGCTTGGTGGAGACTGTATCAAAGAAGAGTATGGCAAATACATAAAAGCCCTGCACACACTGAAGAGAGTAGTTTGTGTTTAGCGTAGAAGAGAAGGAAGAGGCATTCCGATGAAGTGCTTAATGATATCAAAGACAAAGAAATGAAAGAACTGGCCAGAAAGTATGTTGAAACATGGAAGGAAGAACGTAGAAAAGAACTGGAAGGAATAGCGTTCGAATAAAAAGCCGAAACGGTCAGCAATGACCGTCACACCGGGGATGACCGCCCGGTGTTTGATGATGGCAGGTCGGGAAGGAGCGAAAAACGGATGAATGAATTGAAAGAAATATTCGATAACACGAATACTGGAGAAAAAATCACGCTCAGAGAAGTAGAGGAGAACGTTTACATAAGAAAGAAAAATTCTTTACAACTGATCTCCTCTAAAAAGATAAAAACAAAGTTGATTGCTAGAGATCATCGTCGTCAATATCAAGAGTGAGCATTCCTTTGATTTCAGGATAAATAGTCACATCATCGGAATCCGCTGTTGGAATAGCAGATATTCTGACAAGTCCGTCATAATCATCGTGATTTTCATCAAAAATCACTCTAACTTGAGCATATTGCATGTTCTCCTTTAACATGCGATCAGCGATACGAATCAAATCCATGGCGCGGATACAAGCGGAACAAGAAACAGCACCAGTAGGATACTTTGTATACATAAAATCAACTCCTTTCTTTCAAAGCTGCTCTGATAAGAGCCTATAAATAAAGAATAGAAGTGAACAGCATAAAAGTCAATACAGAAAGAGGTGAGGAAAAGTGAGTAGGAGGTGGGATATTTTGGAAGAAATGAAGAAGGAAATGGAAAAAATGAAAGACCAGATAAAGTCATTGCGATTACATTACCGGGTCTTAAGCATTTGTTTTATTGTGGTAACTATTAGTTTTCTGATTCGTTGTTTTTGGATTCAGAAATCTCTTTCTGGATTGTATCAACTGATTCATTTAATGCGTCGAGTTGTTCAGACGTTGTAAAGAATATAAAAGTCAATACAGAAAGAGGTAAGAAAAGAATGAAGAAAAACAAAAAAGAAAAGAAACCGTCAAAGATAACGGTTTCGGATGTAGCATTGATATTTTCGATATTCACTTTGATATTCGTAATTATTAATTCGCTTGTAAGATAAGTGGATAAACAATGCTCCAAATGAGAGCGGCAAGAGAAATTCCGATAGATATCCAGCCTTTAATGTCAGCCTTTTTAGACTTTTGTAACGCAAGATCAGCCCCAATCTTTGCGGATTCTGCGATTTTCCCAGAAGCTTTTGCAAGCTTGCTGGCAGAATCAGCAGTTGACTGTGAGGATTGAGCAAGTTGGCCGGAAGAATTGGCAGACTTTAAGGCAGAATCGGCAATAGATTGAACAGCTTGCAATTGTCTCTCCAGTGGTGATCGGATATCATCAGCCATTTGCTTAAAATGAGATTCTTCATAGCTTGGCGGCCGGCAGCTGGAGAGAAAATCACTCTGTTCTTTTATATAGTCCTGAAGAATCTTAGATGTGGGATTTGTTGAATTATTCATAACACGCCTCCTAATTTTGCACTCAGCATGAAAATGCCTGTAGTAAAAGAATAGGAGTGAAGAATATAAAAGTCAATACAGAAAGAGGTGAGAAAAGCAATGAGTGAAAAAGAAAAGAAAGAAATCGCTGAAATGGTAGAAACAGCCAAACATCTGGCGGCAAATGACCCACAGGCATTCATGATTGCGAAGAGCAACATGGAGATCCTGAAAATCAGAGCGGACATGGATAAACAGGAAAAAGAACCGGCATAGAGAATGCAACAAGTACAAACTGTAACACATAAACATAAACCAAGGAGATAGAAAGCAGGTGGCGAATATGAAACCGGATATGGAAAAAATCATTGAGGTGTTGATATCTCTTCTGGAAGAACAGGAAAAGGTGGAAATCACCTATACCATTGAGAAAACCGCGTAAGCGGTAGAAAGGAGTGGACAAGCATGAAAAGAAGAGGACCAAGAACAAAATGGCAGAGAATCGTCCGGGAAGTGGTGTTTGAGCTGCTGATTGGCGCTGCAATCGGACTTGCATTCGATGCAGTGTTATTTATCTGGTTGTTTGCAAAGTGAAGGAGGTAAGAAAAAATGCATGAGATACCAAAGATTCTGACGGAGAAAGAATTTGCCAAGCGATTGCAAATAGCGAAAGAAACTCTGAACGAATACAATTGCAAAAATGACATTGAAAAAGGACTGATCGTAATGTCCGGCTGGGTAAGTGCCGATGGCCAACCGGTATACACACCGGCACAGCTTAAAAGATTGTTCGATCTGGTTTACATAGGAGGTGATACCGATGGGACAGAGAATGTGGCAGACACCATCTGCTAAGCAGGAGTGCAGGAACTGCGCCTACATGAGAGATCTGGGTGACGGAGAGTGCATATGCGGGAAAGACCCATCCATAACGGTCATGGAAGAATATCAGGAATCAGAAGACTACAGATCCTGCGGATGCCCGGAATGGAGATGGGGATAGTGAAAAAAGAAGATAAAAAAATAACGCACATCATCCGCTAAATGATGCACGTTAGACTTAATTGCTCATCAAATATTAAATCCAATAATATCTTAACACTGATGGGCGATTAAGTCAAGAAATACGGGCTAAATCGCCCGTTTTAAAACTTGATAAAGATATTAAATTCAGGATTATAACATGATAAAAAGAAAGACATATAGCTTTCAAGGTGGAGATATTCTGGACATAGAGGAGTATCACGATGGAAGGTATGGAGCCCCAGGCTTAAAGAGGATGAAAAGAAGAAAAGCCACAAAAGAAGATATGCTCCGAGTGAACAAATGGAACAAAGAGAAAAGATGCAGACAAAGGTTGCTGCAGTATTTTAAAGAAACAGATCTGTTCCTAACATGGACCTACAGCATAGAAAAACGACCTCCCGATATGCAGGCAGCCTTGAAAGATTTTAGACGGTCGATAGCAAAAGTCCGAAGGGCGTACAGAAAAAGAGGATACGAATTATTTTGGATCCGTAATATAGAAAAAGGGACCAAAGGAGCATGGCATATACAATCTGATAGTAAACGAAATCGGAGATTCGGCCAGCATCGTCCAGAAAGCCTGGGACCATGGAGGCACATGGATTACAGAAATCAAGAGAAGCAAATTTTATGACGAGGATTTCATGAAACTCGCCTGCTATATGACCAAGGACAAGAACACAATCGAACAGAAAAAAGATGGAACAGAAGGAAAACCAAGAATAAAAGAATCTAGCTATAACACATCCAAGAATATGCCTCTGCCGGATCCACATGAGGACAAGCTCCGGAGATGGAAAAAAGAGGTGAAGCCGAAGGAAGGTTACTACATAGCGCGTATCTGGGAAGGAATAAATCCGAAAACCGGATATAAGTATCGGAGATGTACGATGATTCGATTGAACAGGAGGATTTAAAATGCTGATTTTAGACAGAGCAAGCGAAAACAAACTGGAAGAGCTGGTATTAGTATCTCGAAAACTCAATGGAGTATTGAGAGAAAACTACCCGGGAGTACATAAGATCGAGCCGGATCGTGCCGCGCTTCTCTGGTGTGCAATCGATGATGAAATTGAAAAAAGACAGAAGCAGATCGACAAGATTCTTGCGACGGAGAGCGGAGCAGAACAGATTGTACTGCGAAGAGCCTGCAGAGAGCTGAAGAAAGAATATGATCAGTACAACCAGCTCATGGAAGAGGTCTATAACGAAGAACTACTTCCGGCTACTATTCCGGAACTGCTGATCAGCTCTGTACAGAGGGCAACACTGGAGATGCAGGAAATCAATAAGAATCTGCAGCATACGAAAGAGGCAATGAAACCATATGTTTAGAGTAGATATTTACATAGCCGTAAAATCCAGTTCCAACAGTAAAACACTGGGAAAATATGGATTCGTCTGCACGTGCGTGAAGAAGTCCGGAGAGATTGGAAAAATCCAAGATATCGGACAGATAAAAGGCACACGACATGAAACGGAAGTGAAGGCGATCACAGAAGCATTGAGCCGCCTGAACCAGTCCTGCGAGGTCCATATCCACTGTGAGGACACATTTGTGGTGAACATGATCGACTATAACATCAGCGGATGGGCTGGGAATGACTTCCGAAAAACCAATGGAACACCGATCGCAAACGCAGAAGGATGGCAGAAGCTCTGGAAGAAGATGCAGGGGCATCTGATTCGAATGGAAAAGGGACGACATGCATACAGCGACGAAATTAGAAAAATAATGGAGGATACATAGATGTTTGATAAATTTGGAGAATTTGACTCTGCTGAGGAAATCAACAGGGCGGTAGCAGCACAGTTAAAAGAAGGAGATCTGGACGCTATCAAGACAATAGCAGAAGAAAATGGCTTAGATCCGGAGGATGCAGAGGATTTTTGCACCGGTGCAATAGATTCTCTAACCACTCCTCTCCTTGCCGCAATGGGAAAATTGGAAATGGAATCGAAAGATTTAGGACTCAAAAACATGATGGAAGACTGGAAAAACTTCCTGATCCAGATGTGTGAAGAAGATGACCAGATGGCGCAAGCTGTACGTAAGAAAGGAAAAAGTCTTGAAAAATGTATGGCACAGATATTAAAAGTATCGTTTGAAACGAAAGCGCAACTGGATGATAGAATCGTACGGGCAGCAGGCTTAAAACCACCTATCTATCTTGGAATTCCTGGAAAAGCGCAAGATTAGAAAAATTGACAGAAAAATATTATAAGGGTGAAGAAAAATGAGAACATACAAAGGATTCACGGAAGATCTGAAAGCAACCTACGGGAACGGAATCTTCCAATACGAGCCTGGAAAAACATACAGGGAAGAGAAAAGTAAAACCAGAAGTACAGGCTTCCATGCTGCAGAATATCTCCCAGACTGCATGATGTGGTACAGGCTGAACGATAAAAGCCGGTTCTTTTTGTGCGAATCAGGAGGAAGTATCGATGAAGAGGACGGCTGCTCAATGGTAGTATCCACGGAATTGACGCTGATCAAAGAACTGGATCTGCTGGATATCGCCGGCCACACCATGATGTACATGGTCGAGCACCCGCAAAGAAAATGGATCAGTACGGTGGGTGGAGTGATGATCACGAACGATGCTGCATATACAAAACCCGGTACACTGCTTGCAATAGCAAGAGGAGAAAGACCAATCGTATACGGGATTGAGGGAACGGCGGTCGGATGGGTCCTTGAGAGTGAAGGAAACATTATAGCGGCCAAGGTTGGCGTAGTAGGGCAGAGCGGAATCAAACCGGGAGTAAAATATACGATCACAGCAAACCGGGAACTCGTGGAGGTGCAAGATGAAACGGAAAGCAATTGAGAAGATAGAACCAGCAAAGACCAGGAAAAAAGGGCATATCGCGACAGTCCAGACATTAGATGATATTGCAATCATTAATGTATTCAACGACAAGGTTCTGGCAGTGAGATACTGCATCAACTGCAAAACAGGAGAACACGAATATTGGACAGAAAAGAACGGCTGGAAGAAAGGAAAACTCATAACAGCAATAGAAGGAAACTGGTACGAATGGGTATGGATGAAACATGATTATAAGTATCCAAAGATTGATTCAGAGGAAGATAGAAAGAGACTCTTGGATATAACACAGGATAAATATTGCGCAAACGATGTATGGAGTTGGATAGATCACATGGAATACAGTTACGATTATGATGTCAGACAGACCGCAGAGCATAACAGAAAAGCGAAGATAAATAATTTCATGAGCAAAGCACCGGCACTTCCTAAAGACGCAGATCAATGGTTCTTTGAAAAGACAGCTGGTGAGGATTATATGTTTAAAGAAAAAGGAACAGAGAACTTCAGCTGCACAAATTGTGGAGAATCATTTGACAGATCTGAGTTAACGCCGATACATCAGGGCAAAAAGAAAGCGACACATAATGATATGGTGAGATGTCCGTCTTGTCGGGAAAATCGTTACAGGTAAAAACCAGAACAGATAGTATAACAGCCAAGCCGGAGAGTCTGTACAAACTTGATAAGATCGATGAGACAGCGAGTGTATTAAGAAGCTTCCGTGTAGACATCGAATGGGATTCTGGAAGGCATCGGATAGAAATTGATGAAGAAATACGCATTGTGATATATAAGCAGGACCTTTTTAAGAGTAATAGATATAATTACAAGATTTTTTACAATATCCCATGGGAAGGATGGCATAAAAGCAACAACCTGAACTACCGGGCAAGAGACGGCTATATGTATCCGGGAGATTACAGTGAAGCACTGAAAAACACAGTGTACAAGGATGCCATCAGGATCATAGAATTCCTGGCAGCAGCCGGTTGGAAATTAAACTACAACCGTCTGCTATCCGGAGCATATCAGGTAAAAGGTTACGCAGAAAAGATAGAATATCTGGCCAAAGGACGATTCCGGAATCTACTGAGAGAAACTGTTGCATGCACGGAATATCCGGGATGGAACGCGGCATACTACGGACCATTAGACATAAGGGCAAAGAACATAAACAAAATGTTCTACATCAACGACCGACAGAAAATCAACCGGATCCGTGACGAAAACGGCGGAAATGAAATGGTTCGCTGGATGCAATATTCAGACGAAACAGGAGAAAAGATACCGACAGAAACTCTGAGATGGCTGCTGAGATGCGGACTTAGGCCGGAGAATATTAGATATCATGCCGGAAAGTATCTGAGCACTACACAGCTGATGAATTACATCCGCCGGCAGCAGAAAGAACAGTATCCGGGATTCACGGAAGAAGCTGTCCTGGAGCAGTACAACGACTATCTGAGCATGTGCAAAGCATGTAACAAGAATATGAAGGACGAGCTTACATATCGGCCGAGAGAGCTGAAAAGACGGCACGATGAAATCGTGATCGATAAACAACAGATGGATATTCTGAAAGAAATGATGGCAAGCCAGGTAGAAAGAGAACAATAATAGCTCAGGAAATAGCGCGAGAAGTATCCAACAGCTGAGAAGACCTTACATGAGATCAAAGAGCGTTATGAGTACGAAAATGAAGAATACAAGATCATCGTACCGGAATCACTGGTAGATATCGTAAAAGAAGGACGTGCCCTGCATCATTGCGCCGGCAGCAGTGAACGGTATTTTGACCGAATTGAAACAAGAGAAACCTATATCTGCTTCTTGAGAAGAAAAGAACAGGAAGGCGTGCCGTTCTACACGATTGAGGTAGAACCATCTGGCACGATCAGACAGCATCGGAGCTATATGGATGAAGAACCGGGTATCGAACAGATCAGAGATTTCCTGAAGGAATGGCAGAGGGTTCTAAAGAAACGATTGACAAAAGCAGACAAAGAGCTGGCTAAGATCAGCAAAGAAAAGCGGAATGCAAACATTGAAGACCTGAAAGCAAAGAATAATACAAGAGTCCTGCGGGGACTGGCAGAAGACTTCATGGATGCAGAAGAGATCGAAGAATTATTAGAAAAGGCGGTATAAGATGGACGAGCTTATAAATTACAACGGGTATGAAGAGTTTAAACAGGCAGTAAACAGAGTATTAAACAGAACGGTGGAGGACTTTGTCCTCACCGGCTATCTGCTGAAACAGGCAAGAGATACAGACATTCTGCAAGGTTCCGGATATGCAGATGAAAAAGAATTTGCCTGGAGCGAATACAAACTGGACGCCTCTCAGGTATTCGAGATATATAAAAATCAACGATAAATTTTCAGAAGGTGGCTATTCCCCGAAACTGCAGGATCAGTACCAGGGGTTCGGTTATGCGAAACTTGCATTAATGTTGACACTTCCGGAAGAAGTAGTAGAAGAATTGACACCTGCATACAGCAAAACAGAGATTCAGGCAGTAAAAGAGGAAATCGAAGAGGAAGAGAAAATCACAGATATTGAAGTAATCCTGGAAGGACAGAAGGAAGAACAGAAAGACCTCGGCAACCTGGAGAAAGCATTGCACCAGATATTCCATGATGAACCGGAATTATATAAAACCATGCACGAAACAGTACGGACAACCTGCGGGATCAAATATCTGCAGGAAGTGCTTGCACCGGATGGAGATAAGATCTACAGCCCCCGTATTCAGGGAATTGGCCGAATCATGCTCTATATGCACGAATCCAAAGATATTACATTGCACATGGTCCGGTCGGGAGACAAAGAATTCTATTCATGGGACGATATATTGAGTTATTGCACAATGATCACAGACGGCGAAGATGCGGAAAAGACCTGGGAAGAGGTGTATGGAGAAGAATTCCCGAAAAAAGAAGAAATTGCACCGGTGCAACCGAAAAAGAGAAAAGAATCCAAGGTGGTAAAAGCGAAGAAACCAGAACGGAAACCTATAAAAACGGAACGCCCAGCACCAAAAACGGAACGATCGGAAACAAAACCGGCAGAACCACAAACAAAACAGCCGGATCCACCGACAAAAAGTGAGGAAATACTTACAAAAGATGAAGAAAAACAAACTGAGACACCTGACACCACTACAGTACTTGCAGAAACAGAAGAAAAAGAACCGGAAAAGACAGAAGAAACTCCGGAAGTAAAACCCGAGTTTCAACAAGAAAACACTGATGAAACTCAGATTCCGGGACAGACAGAATTAATCAAAGATTTCCCGGAATACTGCCCACCTGATATGAATGCTCCGGAACAACAGGACCAATCAGAAGAAGTAAAGCCGGCATACGCTACAAGAAGATTATATATATCTTCTGTCGATGCCGATACGGCAGCAGAATACATGGGAAAAGCCATGGAAAAGGCAATCCGCAATATGCCGGGAGTAAGTTTCGGAGTCTTGACGAAGGAATCATTCTGGAAGGAATTCTTCGAGACTGAAGTAGATGGAGAAGGGAATGAGATTTGAAATGTGTGAATTAATGTTCCCGAAACCAACCAGGAAGAAAAAAGAAAACACCACCCAGCTCCGATCGTGGACACTGTAAAAGGCGAATGCTTTCTATGCAGACTGGAAGGCATCCGCCGGCAGCAGTACACAGAAGAGCACCATGTATTCTACGGTGGCGGATTAAGGCAGGTAAGCGAAGAACATGGCTTTAAGGTCTATCTATGCCGAGATCACCACAAGGATGCTCCAAAGGCAGTTCATAATTGCCGTGAAACAAGAGAACGATTATGCCGGATAATCCAGAAAAAGTATGAAGAAACCCATACGAGAGAAGAATTCAGAGCGTTAGGCATAAAGAATTACTTGGAGGATGAAAATGAATAGAGAAATATTATTTAAAGCGAAGCATGAACATGTAGTAGTCACAAATAAAGACCTGGAAGGACAATGGGTAGAAGGTCTTCTCTGGGATGAAGACTATATTTATAGCAAAGACCTGGAATGCGAAATGCTAATTGACAAAAATACCATTTGCGCCTATACGGGATTGCATGACAAGAACGGAAAGAGAATCTGGGAAAACGATATCCTGATGTGTCACGACAATCCGAAAGATCTTGTAAAAGCAGTATTCGGAGAGTTTAACGTCATAGAAGTGGAAAGCGAAGAAGTAATAGACAGCGTAATTGGATGGCATTATGAAGTGATTCCAACAGATGAATTAAGTAAATGCGAGCCGTTCTGTTATTCGATGCCACTTACGGACACGTACATCAAGTTAAATGAGATGGAAGTAATAGGCAATATATTTGATAATCCGGAATTACTCGAAGAAAGGAATAATGAGAATGCACATAACAGTAAAACAGGGAATAGATAACTGCTATCTGGCTCACCAATATGAACATCCCGGATATGAAGAGGATAGATGCGCCGGATTACGAACAGGAAACGGTGGAGGAGAACCCATAGACGAATGCAAAGAATGCGCTCTGTACTATGGAAACAGGACACGATGAGAGGACGAAGAAAGATGAAAACTTTTAGAAGGTAAAGAACAGGAATACAAAGACTGGTATGAAAAAAACAGCGATCCATACGGAAGAGCTTGCTTTAGATATGCTGAAAGATGGGCTGGTTTGCTGGAAAAGAAAATTGCAGAATCGGCTGATCCGGAAAAAGCCATTGTGGATAATGCAGAAAAATTGAGCCATGAGGCTGATGTAGAGGGAATAACGGGATTCATGTACGGGGCAGCAGTCAGTATTCTTTCACAGTGTTGGTTATACGGAGAATACCTCAGGAAATGGCACAACAAAGAATATTACTATGATGGCGACGGAGTTGTAAATCCGGCAATTATAACGATCGAAACAGAATGAGAAAGGAATGACGGAGATGAAGAAAGGAAAATTATGCTACGAAAAAAGCAAAACACTCGCTAGGTGCCAAGAATGGGATGCTTGCCAGTCGTGTGCTCCGTCTCTATCAAATACAGCAGAAGACACATATTTCTACGCAACTCCTACTGGACCATGTGTCAGGGATGACAATGGAATTCAAATGAGCGCGGCAGAAATAATAGAAAAGATGAGACAGATGCAGATGAACGAGATCAAGATTATCGTAATCAATCCAAAAGACTCGGAATTGATTGTATTTAAATAAATTGACAGGAGATGCCTATGTAGTTTGAAGGTCAACTGTATTGAAAGAGGAACAGCAGCTATCCTCATGAATGAACTTAAGGATATGGCGTGGAAAAATATCTGCGAAGGAAGAATGAGCTATAAGCGAGGACAGAAATGGAGGAAAATTGAATGAGATTAATTGATGCGGACGCAGAAATCAAGAAGATTGAAGAAGAAATAAAACGCTCATACAGAGCCATTGACTGATGGAGATCAGGAGGAATGCCTGGCAGCAGTCTATATGACATAGATGAAAAGGTACGAAGAATTAAGAAAAACATAGAAGATTGCAGAATAGAAATCAAAATGCTGAAAAGCTACACTACAGCATACAATCCGGAAAAGGTTGCAGAAGAAATGAGAGATCATGCCGTTGAATTCGAACTGTTTGGAACGTGCTCGGATTATGTAGAAGTAAATCATGCAATCGAAGCTATAAAGCGAGGTGGGATTGTTGAACAGCCAAGAATATGACCAGATAGAAGAAGCAGCCAATAGACTGCAACATGAAGCGAGCGTCAAATGCAGCAGAGAGCTTGAAAAGGCACAGAAGTATAAAGAGGGCTATGAACAAGGCATAGAAGATCTGTTGAGATACATAAGAAGAGGTGAATGACATGGAGATAAAAAATAAAACACTGGTTCCATATGGTACGGACAAACAAATGCCTGGGATGCTGTTTTAATCTGCCAATGGTGGGATATGTGTAAATGGGAGGACAGAGAAGAGGAGGAATAACAAAATGAAAAGACGAAAGATAACAGGATTAATAGCATGCATAGTATTAATAGTGTGTCTGACAGGATGCGCAGAACTTGATTCAGCATTAAATGATCTGCAGGGGAATCTGACGGGGAATACATATACAATCAATACCTATGATAATTACGGAAATAAGATAATGACGACACAGGGAGAAAAGATCAATATCGAAGGGAATGCAGTAAAATCAACATCATATGATAGTGACGGATCTGTAATAACCGGATATGAGTTATCATCGGTGATCACGATCAACATTGATGGCAAAGAGATACAAAGCTGTGGAGATACCTGCATATTTGAGCAAAATGGATTAAATGCCGAGGTGAATTTTACGCAAGAAGACATTCAGAGTCAGTCGAGCGGAGCGATAACAGACAATACAATCATAGCTGGAATCGTTAATAAATATAAAAACTCTTTTGGAAAATCAAGGGTAGTAGTAATCAAGTCGCAATTAGGACAACCGATCACAGCATATTCAGGAGATAAGGTATATTGGAAAATTCCACAAGATCTTCCAAAGATGACCAAATTAATGATAGACGGCAAGGCATTATATATTCACAGAGCCAACTTCCAGATAATAGACAAGGAATTATTGAAGTAAGAAAGAGGCGGGAAATGACAAGAAAAGATATTCTTAAAAAATACGGATTCAGCTGGATGAGCAATGTCAACCTGAAGGAAGAGCTTTCGGAACAGGCGGCAGCAGAATTTGAAGCTCTGATAAGAACCCTGGCCGACCATAACCGTGGACCGGCGCCACCAAAAGAAGGCTGGAAGAAACGGATGTACAACCAATTCATGAAAGGAGCGGGCAGATGACACGAAACATGATCATCTGGATATGGCTAACAGCATTCTTGCATCCTGTGATCTTTCCGTGCGTTATGCATATGGCAAAAGAGATAGAAAAATGGTGGGATAAGAAGAGAGTACTGTGGCACGTAGAGCAGCTCCGGAAGATAGAAGAAAAATATAAAGAATAGCACCAACTGGCATTGTATCACGAATAACCAGTCAACATAGATTTCCTCCGGCACCGGCCGGAGGGGAAAGGAGAACACCGTGAGAAAAAAGTTAGGAATCAGGAAGCGGAACCAAATGCAGGACGTGCATCTACAGAGCACACAGAACCGGCTTGGGAGGCTGTAACTATATTGGGGCAGAGGGACATAGCAGAGGATGCACAGTAGGAAATTGCACAGTATACGTAAAAGGACGCAAAAGAAAGAGAGCATTGTGGTAGGTGAATGAAATGAGACAACATATATGTGATGGATGCGGGATGCCGATAGGCGCAACGTATTACACAATAAGAATATACGCAGGATGTGATGGACTAGGTGGAACAGTAAAAGCGTACACGCATAACATGAGACAGGCAATACAAGATGTGTATGGACCAAAAGAATATTGCGAAACGTGCAAAGATAAAATTGAAAAATGTATAAAACAATGTGTGAATCACGGAAAGGAGAACTATGAACCATGAAGGTTATAAAGATCCGACAGCAGACAAAGCACTGCACAGATACAATCAGATGCCCTACCACATGCGCAGAGCACTGACTGACCTGCAGGACATAGCGAGCCTGTTCGGATTTGACATTATAACGATCAAGGACAGACGGACGGGGAGGAAATATAGAGTTGAAGAGAAGACCGATCAATAAAGACAAATACGGAATCAGCAAGCACAGGTACCTGGAAGTCATACATCATTGTCTGCAATATCCGGAATGGCGGGAAGAACTTGAAAACATGACAGATACAGTGAAAGCAATACAATATGGCCAAGAAGGAAAGGGAGTCCGAGCCAGGCGTCAGCAACAGAACGCCTGGCTATCAAACGTGCGGAGCTGTTGGAAAAATGTGAACGAATTGAGCAGACGGCGATAGAAGCAGATGCGGACATTTATCAGTGGCTATTAGAAGGGGTTACCACAGATTATGCGACATATATATATCTCCGGGACGCCAAAGGACTCCCGTGCGGCGATCAGAAATATTACAGGGCAAGGAGGAAATTTTACTGGCTGATGTCAAAAAATATAAAATCTATAAAACATCACCACTCACGGCACATAAAAGTGTGTTATAGTGGTAGCGTCCAAAATTTGAAAAGGACATACTCACCCTAAGGGCGGCAGCAGTTAAAGACTGAGGCTGCCCTTTATCATAAAACCAGAATCGAAGGAGATGAAAAGGTTGACGAATCCAAGAAGTGCGAACGGGAATCTCCGAAGAAAGCACAGAGCCCGATTGAAAGCTATAGGCGGAGAGTGTGGAATATGCAGCAGTAATGAGCAGCTTGAAGGTTGTTCCAGTCCTGCGCCGCCGCTTCCCTTGATGCATAACCAAATTCTCTCCACCTTGATACCGGTCTTATCTCATCTATTACAAATGACAGCGGATGATTGCTGTCACTCGGTTCATCGTAATGTATTGGTCCAAGTCTTCCTCTGCATATTCCACACTCTCCGCCTATAGCTTTCAATCGGGCTCTGTGCTTTCTTCG
>CYGL01000135.1_pt1 | contig 38874 bp, 49 predicted proteins | sample 485531 | NCBI WGS metagenome assembly CYGL01 (sample SAMEA3497897, study PRJEB9818) | human gut metagenome | reverse complement strand
CAACATGTCGACTATAAAATATCGACAATACAAAGATACGGAAAATATCCTGTAGATATGCTATAACCCTAGTAAATAAAGGGTATAAATATACATATTGGATATACATTTGATGAATAATAGATATACATTTAGGGTTTTGCTCACCGATATAGACACATTGCACGCTCAGCTGCTGGACCTTTCGAGGCATGACGAGTACGGCTTCGAAGAGCTCCGTTGTCAGGAACTGGGGTAAGGCGAACTCTGAGAAGTACAACAAGCTGAAGTCTAATTTCATCAGGTCAATGAGACGTCTGGCGAAGAAGGCTCCGGTGAAGTACTATGGCGGTTCGTACTACATGTTCAACGGCAAGATATACGAAGCTGTTCCGAAGATAGTCCTTGAGCGAGGCTTACCAGCTGCTGCTCCTCGACCTGGCCATGGCTCCGATGTCTCGGCATCAGCACGGTGATGAACAAGTCGTTCATGGAGGTGATAGAGTGCTACAACATACTGAGACCGACCTTCGATATCGTTGCATTCGCCAACGGAGTGGTTGACTTCGGAAGCGGTCTGAAGTATCCGAACGTGATGCCGTTCTCTCCCGAGTACCATGTAACATACTACCACCCATACGACTACAATCCGAAGGCGAAGTGTGACAGGTGGATGAACTTCATCAAGGAGGTCCTTCCGGACAGGACGTCGAGGATGATCCTACAGATGTTCCTCGGCCTCGGTCTCATACAGAGAGGTACTGCATACAATCCGTACGAGGGGAAGGAGTCATCGAAGATTGAGCTGTGTCTCCTGCTCATCGGTACGGGAGCCAACGGAAAGAGTGTCATCTTCGACGTTGCCTGCAACATATTCGGCAAGGACAGGATAAGCAAGATGGACTATGCCGACCTAACTGCCGACGGTGACGAGGGAATGAGGGGAAGGTATCCTATAAGGAACGCCATCTTCAACTGGTCTTCCGATTCCGACCCGAAGAAGTTCGGAAGGAAAAATACCGGAATGTTCAAGAGGCTCGTGAGCGGAGAGCCAGTCCCGATGAGAAAGCTGGGCAGGGATATCCTAGAGGGGAACTCAATCCCCTACCTCATCTTCAACCTCAACGAGCTTCCGTTCCCGGACGATGCTTCGCTCGGATTCATCGAGGCGCTTGCAGTACGTGAGCTTCGACGTGACCGTTCCAAAGGAGAGGCAGGACCCGGAGCTGGCGAGCAAGATCATCCGTGAGGAGCTGAGCGGAGTGTTCAACTGGATATTCCGTGGCGCGATGGAGCTGAGGAGCAGGAAGTACAGGTTCCCGGCAGCTGAGGGAAGCAGGAGGCAGCTGCTCATCTCTCTTCTAGGAAGCAATCCTATCTATGCCTGGATAAGGGCGTATGATATGAGATGCAGTCGGGAGGCGAGGGGGCGAGATTTCGGAGTGCATGCTTGCCAAGGAGATGTACGAGAGGTTCGTCGAGTTCTGCAAGGCCAACGATGTCGAGGAGAAGGATATCCCTACGATTCAGAAGTTCGGGCGTGATATGAGCGACAAGTACGGCTTTTTCAAGAAGAGGTCACAGGGCGGAATGACGTATCAGGTGTACGGCGCGCAGATGATTGACCTGAAGCAGGAGCTTCTCATCAATGACGTGAAGAATAAATTGCGTGGTGAGGAGGATATCAAGCAGCCGGAGAGTTTCATTCAGCCTGATGATTAACGGTTATAAAACAGATTTCTATGATAGACAAGGAATATATCAAGGAGATTATCTCCCGTATCACGAAGAAGAAGACTGACGGGAATATTGTTCCGGCCACCGCTTCGATGAGCGAGATTATGACTGCTGTACGCGAGGATGCCCTGGAGTGCATGAGGACCATGTGCAACGAGAGTGAGATTGCGGTTAATAGGACGTTGAATAGTGTTTCATTTAAATGTTTGTAGCTTATGGGAGAAAAACTTATATTTTGTATATCCGATGCCTTTATAGATGGCGACAGAATTCGCGGATCTATTCATAATGTTGTGGACAAGGCGTTCGAGTCTGGTATCAAGATGTCATCTTGCCGATACAAGAATCACAGCATAACGCTTGACGTGAGCTTTGAGCCGGAAGGTGGTTTTGACAAGATGCTGCTCGAAATCCTCTACGGCGACAGAATAAGGAAAACCATTGAACGCCTCAATTACGAATGGCTGAAGAAGATGTGGAAGGCTTCTGATGACGATTTTCGAGTATTCTGGTTTGAACAGATACGCAAAAAGTTTGAGGAGCACGAGGATCAAAATGAATTTAGATGGCAGACATGAGAAGACATCACAATCCTAATAAAGTACCTCCGTTCAAGCCGGACCCGGAGCATTGGACAAGGAAGGTCCATTCATGGAAGGCGAAGGTTGCTTATGAGACCGAGGATGATGCTTGGGAGTTTCTGAATCAGATTCCGAAGTTGAAGGCGAAAGACCCTGTAGTTTACAGGTGTTCTATATGTAACAAGTTTCATATTTCAATACATCATAAAAATGACAAAGGAAGAATTTCTTAAAAAGGCTCATGCGATATACGGAGACAGGTATTGTTACGAAAGAACAATACTAGGAGGGCACCTTGACAAAATCTGTGTAACATGTAAAGAACACGGAGACTGGTATCCTGTAAGAAAAAACTTTCTTAGTGGACATGGATGCCCAGAATGTGCAAAAGAAGCCTCTTCAAGTAAACAAAAGAAGAGTATTAAGCGATTTGTCGAAGATGCTCGCAAAAAGCATGGAGACAAATATGATTATTCGAAAGCTGAGTACAAAAATGCGCTAACAAAAGTTTGCATTATTTGTCCTACGCACGGAGAATTTTGGCAAACGCCAAATAGTCATCTAAATGGGTGCGGATGTAAGAAATGTGGTGACGAGTTTCGCGGAAACACAAGGAGGTTTACAAAAGAGCAGTTTATCGAGCGGTCTCGTCAAAGATGGGGAGACAAATACTCTTACGGAAAAACAGATTACGTTGATAATAAAACGAAGGTTTGTATAACATGTAAAAAACATGGAGATTTTTGGCAATCTCCTGCAAATCACATGACATGGGAAGGGTGTCCAGTTTGCGCAAGACTACAAAACAATGATTTGGTGTTCGGAAATTGGAATCAACGACGAGATTACTCCAGCAACAAAATGCCATAAGGCTTATAACCATTGGCAAATGATACTTAAAAAGTGCTTCGACCAAGAATACAAAAGCACAGCACCCAACCTATAAAAATGTGACTATGTGCGAAGAATGGAAAAGATTTTCTGTGTTTAAGAAGTGGTTTTGATGCGAATTATGTAGAAGGGTACGATTTAGATAAAGACTTATTGTCCGATAATGGTCGTAAGATGTATTCTCCAGATACATGCTGTTTTATACCGCATAACCTAAACGTTCTGCTTTGCTCAAAGAAACTTGGCAAAGACGGATTTCCTAGAGGGATAAGAAAGGAATTCCGTTCGTATGCGGTTAGAGTTTGCTTGCATAAGGGGAAAAGAATCAGGATTGGCAAGATACGCTCTATAGATGAGGCTATTGACATCTATAATAAAATCAAAAGAGAAGATATAGCTTCAGTCGCATTAGAATATTATAAAAATGGTTTAATAACCAAACGTGTCTATGATGGTTTTTTGAACTACGACTTTAGGAAATTTGTCGCATGATATGTTTATAACAAGAAATAGTTGAGAATATGAAGAAGAAAGGATATTACGAATACGACCAGCCGATTTATCCACACTTGTTATGTGTTGGTGTCGGATTACAGTTTGAGGATGCAAAGAAAGCATTCTTGAATAATGATGGTACGGATATTGAGGAATACGAATTTGGTAAGTGTGACGGATTTACATATTACGGACTTCATGTAAGAAGAGACGGAAGAAAGTGCGTTCTTGTTCTGTTTGGGAGTAAAAACGCTATGCGTATGAATGTCGTTTGCCACGAATCTAGCCACGCTTGCGATGCAATAGAAAACGACATTGAAATGGAGCACGGCGGCGAGCCTTCTGCCTACTTGATTGGTTGGATTGCGTCTTGCATCAACAAGGCTCGTTTGGACATTGGAGATTTCGTTGAAATTAAAGATAAGGAGGAGTAGCTTATGAGAAATTACTGCTATAAGGTTGAAAAGAACAGATGGAGAAGCACCGATAAAGCAGATACCATTACTCGTATTGAGGTAAACGAAATTGGCACATCAAAGAAAACCAAAGAATTATGTTCAAGGGGAATCATGTGCTGTGTTTACAATACTTCTTCTTATTATGAGGAGTATGATTCATTTTTCTTTCAAGCTGAGAATGCGGTGGAAGCTGCAAAGATAGGTTACGATCATTATTTGAATAGAGATTTAGAGATACGAGGTCGTTATAACGTAAACCTCTTTTCTCTTGATAAGACAATATCATTTGATGATGCAATGGATTTGAGCGAGGAAGATGCTTACAAAAGATGGCAAGAGTGTTTATAAATTTAAAAAGAAATAGCTTATGATTAAGAAAGAAGATATTAATGTTGGAACTGCGATTTTACATCACACGAAATGATTGCTTAAAATGCAATTTTGACCCGATAGGCATTCAGGGCGGTAGCACTCCAATTCTGTTCAATATAGAGAAAAAGGAATCTGATATTTATATATGTACATCTGTTAGCACAGATTTACAAGTATTTTTGCTCGTTTTTCGCGAGGAGAATATTATGATGTTTGGTACAAAAGTTCGATATAGTAGCACCAGTTGCCGGTAATCATAATATAGATATAAAATTCCGACATTGAAATGCATGGAAATATTCTCAATAACTTGCATGATACATACATCAAGAAAAATCGTGATTATGGGAATGCTTTTTCCGAAATGTATGATGAGCTTGGTATCAACTACGGCTACGGAAAGATACGAGAGAAGGTGAATCGCATCAAGACGTTGAAGGACAATGAGGCGCAAGTTGCCAATGAGCCATTGCAAGATGCTCTTCTTGACTGCGCTAACTATTGTATCTTGACATTGATGGAATATCAAAAACGTAAGGAACATGGAGCAGACTGATTACACTTGCAAGGATTGCGTATTGTTTAATGAAGAAGATTTTTGAGTTCCCATATTGCATGGGCAAAAACTTATATACATACGTAAATCCTGACGATGATGCTTGCGGAGACATTATTCCGCTGGTATATACTTGCAAGGATTGCTTTTTCTTACAAGGACGGAGTTTGTCATCATCCTACCGTGAATATGTCTACTTCGGAAGGAGATCCTTCTTGTACAGATTTCGAGTATAAGGAAATAAAAGTTGAACTTTAAAATATTGTTATCATGGCATTACCATTTGGAAAGACTATCAAGACAAGACACTTCACCGTGCTGAAGTTCAGTAAGAGCTTGTCTAAGAAAGAAGTTGCTTCACTCAGAGAGGATATCCCCGATGATATCAAGAAGCATTTACAGAGAGGCTCGCTGCCTTTCATCAAGATTGCGAACATTGCCGGCACATGGGGAATCGAGTACTCTATCGGTACATCCATGTACGCTGCGCTCGATGAATGTGTTCCTGTTGCTGTAGGAGACCATTATGAGTTCTCCAAGGACGATGGAAACATCATCGAGGCATTTGCCCAGCTTATGTATGCGGATACATCGTTGCCTGGCGATGCGGAATACACGGCAGGTAAGTTGAAGCTTCGTGACGAATACCTTGCCCGTGAGTCTGCGAGACTGAATGCTGCTGCCGACAAGGGCAAGACAGAAGAGCAGCTTCGTAAGGAGAGTGATGAGGCCGTACAGGAAGTCATCGACCGCGATAAGCACGCCGAGACTATTCTTGAGATGGCAGAGCAGATTAAGAAGGAAGGAGGCAAGGATGAGCGATAAATTGCTTGAGGTCGTTCAAGACCATACTTCCCTGGTACAGGCACTCCAGTTCATTTTGGAGGCCGCAGAGACTAAGAAACTGCCTCCATACGGTGTTCTTCCTGTATTCAATGACGACCTTCTTAATGATAGGCTTAAGGGTATACTTGAGTTGGTTACCGGAGAGAAGTATCCTTAATTGACTTCAAAGTTTTCTTCTACTTATATATTTGTTTTAAAAAGCGAGGGGCAGCATCTGTGAAGACGCTGCCCCTCTTAGTTAACCAAAATAATTTGAATTATGCTCAGCAGAAAGAATCTGTGAACATTAATTGTTTGCAAAGGTACTTGGTTCTGCTGAAATTCTAGTAAAACAAAGTAACTTTAACACGAATTTAACTATTCCTTCTTCTTTTGAAAGGTCGCCTGACCATTTTTGAAGATAATGCAGTCATCGCAGAGATTGTATAAAAATTGTATGTATATGCATTTTTATCGCAAACAGTTTGGATATTTATACGTTTTTTCGTATATTTGCATTGGGATAGGTTGGAGTAGCTACCAACTGACAAGGCTAACTCAGTGGGCCTTCCCTTTCTTTTAACCACTGAGATAACTTATAATTTCACTGAGATGGATAACAGTATTGAAATTTGGAAAGACGTAAACGGATATGAGGGACATTACCAGGGAAGTAAATCTTGGCAATTTAAGACGTTGCAACGAAAAGTATAAAGACATTCCTGTACCATTAGAGTACGGAAAAGACGGGAGAGTCTATGCTAGATTACGAATCGGGCATTCAAAAAAGACTTAATTTCCTCTTTGTTTGATCGTTGCGACAGCATTTGTTTTAAACGATTCGAACTCAGAGGATATTTCTTATATAGATAATAATCCTAAAAATTGTTCTGTAAGTAATCTTAAGTGGAATACAGGATTCATAGGAGAAGAGTGGAAGGATATTAAAGGCTACGAAGGCTTTTATCAGGTAAGTAGTCTTGGCAGGGTAAGGTCGTGTGGAAAGAATAGTAAAGGTGGTAGACGTTCTTCGTTACGAGAAGAAGTAAAATTCGCAAATTAAATAAGCGGCCTAATGGATATTATGGATTGCTTCTTAGCAGAGACGACACAAATGTAAACTTTAGCATTCATAGACTTGTCGCTGAAGCTTTTATACCAAATCCTCTTTGCTTACCTCAGATTAATCACAAGAACGAGAACAAGGCTGATAACAGAGTCGAAAATCTAGAGTGGTGTACAGCCAAGTATAATTCTAACTATGGAACAAGAAAAGAGAGGGTAATGCGAAATAATAAGAGAATGCAAGGGAAAAAGATAGTTTGCATGGATGTAAACGGAAATATTTTACAACATTACCCTTCTGTTCAGTCCGTAAAGAAAAACGGACATAACGTTGCATTAGTACACGCGTGTTGTACCGGTGCTAGACATACACATCATGGATTATACTGGAAGTTCGAGTAAGGGTGTCAACCCTTACTCTTCCTTTGACAAATTGCCTTTCCGTTTTTAAAAATCAGGCAAGATTGGCAGTCCGACGGGTAATCTACTGGAAGATAGAAATGACAAGTTGTGCTTTCCGTATCAATCTCATCCTGCTTAATCTTGTTGTAGTCAGCGATGGACGCAACTATCTTAAGCCACTCTGGTGATCCGTACTTGGCTTTTCTCTGAGCCAGCACCAGGTCTTTAAGTATCTGCTCCTTAGAGGTAGCTTTCGCCAACTCTTCAGGAGAAAGCTCTTCGGCGTTCTCGTTCTTCGCTTTCTTTCCCTGCACTTCTGCGATTCTCTTCTGGACAGACTCCTGAGCTTCGAGCGTATTCATCTCGTTTTCAAGGAAAGATTTCTCCCAGTTGAGACCCTCTCCCTGGAATGCAATAGACCAGCTGTCACGAACAGACATACCTGAACCACGGAGACTGGCGTAGATGTAATAGCGAGGGTCTTTCATCTTGAGAGCCTTCGCCTTCTTGTATGTATCAACGGATAACGTGTATCCTTTTGTTTCTTCAATCATAATCTTGATATTTAAAAGTTCAATGTTTGCTGCCTGCGGTGTTCTCTCCATACATTGATAGACTTGCCGTATATCCAATAGTCGAACACCTCTTCCGGCGACAATCCTTCGTCTATCATCCTTCCGCTAGCCTGGATATCCTTGATGGCCTTAATCCAGCTATTATAGATATGCGGATAGCGTTTGCAGTCGGCGAGTTTCTGCTTATAGTTGTGCATAGGGCAACAAAGACAACCGATTCTGCTATAGCCCTCATCGTAGAGCTTGCAATGCTTAATACCGAGTGTATTCAAGAATAGCCATACCTCATCATCGGTCCACTCTATTATTGGAGAGATGAGAAGCGATTCGTAGCCTCGGATGCAGCCGATGGTACGCTCATCACTGGCATTGGTGATGTTAATCTCGTGGATGCCACACCGGGTTGGACGACCACGCTTCTGACCGTTCCTTTTATCACGGAACTCGTCAAGGCCTTCAAGAGAGCCGCTGTACTTATGGTTGGTAATCTCGACCTCGCTCCTACCCGAACGCTGCCTGCTTTCTGCGTGACGGATTCCGATGAGAACCACGTTACCTGCGCCAATACCTTCTTTATAGACTCTACAACACCATCGTATCAGTCTTGTCGGGAGCATACCTTCCTTTCGGGCTTGATTGTAGATACTGATTTTCGGCTTTATCATATCTACGTCAGGATACTGCTCGCGACCAAACTTAATTACTTCCGGTGGATCAACAGAAGTGAGACCCATGTGAGCCTTGAACTTCACACCTGCAATCTTGGCGATATGGTACAGACACTGGCTATCCTTTCCTGCGCTGAATGAAAGATAGAAGCCTTCGTCCGGCGAGTATGCCAGCGCAAGCTTTTCAGCCTTTCTCAGCAGCTCTACGGAGTGCCTTATCTTCTCTTGAAAGTCTTTCGGGAACTTCGGAAGAATATCTTCTAAAGTAAAATTTAATTCAGAATTTATCATGTCATTTCTTTTTATTATCCTTGAATGCATATACTGTAAAACATTGACACGAAACATGGAATGGTGGGTATGGATCTTTGAAAGAATGGAGTCCGGCATCGGCTTCATTTTGACAAATGTCGCACGGATAACTACTTCCTCTCTTTACTAGAATCCGATAGCCTTGTTCTCCTGCCCCGTACTCCTGCTCTGCCTGGCCCCATGCCAATGCAATCACCTGAGAAGCGTTTCTTACGATATTCTGATAGGTCGTTTCTGTAATAGCCCTTTCCGTAAGAAGGAACGTCGATGTTGATGTCTTTTCTCTTCGCTTTGGTGATAACCGATGTGTGGTATGGGTCCTTATAGCCTGTTCGGATGGAAGATAGGAGTTGCTGTTCAGAATATCCCATCAATGTTCCTGCCTTGATCATCCTCACGATGTCTTCTGCAAAGTTTCCGAGATAGACGGCGTTTCTTTCAGCTGTCGTCTTTCCGTAGATGTCACTGACGAGAAACGATTCGATGTTTTCGCTGTCTATTCCGAGAATCCTGCACGAAGCCTTGGAGTACGCAGAGATGTAGCTATTGATGCCCTCCTCAGCCTCAGAAGTAACATTCTTGGCGTAAGAGAGCAAGGCTGACTCGTTTGAAAGCCTGCCTGCACCTCTGTATCGCTTACTTGCGGTAATTACCTTCTGTGTCGATTTCCAGAGAATATCTGATATGTGGCTCTCGCAGTTTCGGATTGCCTGCAAGCGTTTCCTGCTGTAATCGACAGAACGTTTTAACTCATCCATAGGCTATTAATTCTTCTTGTTGAATTCGTCCCAATGTGACTCCCCTAACCTGTTGCCGTTGGAATCGGTGTTAAATTTATTGGGGCGCCCACGCTTTCTTCCGTTACCGGTATTTACTGAGGCTGAGTATCCGTTAATCTGAGCTGTAGCTTTTTCCTGCTCGATGGCGTTCTCTGTTTCGTTATCCGCACGCTGAATATCCATGAGGAGGTCTTGCTGATCCTCTTCCTTCTTCTCGCGCATGATACGGTCGTATTCATCGTTAACCGGGAAGTCTGGGCAACGCTCAGATGCAGTCTGCTTGGAGAGGAAGTTATTCTGAACTGCTGTTGCTAAGTTTGTAATTATTTCAGATTTATTCTGGTGAACGTAGATTTCCACCCAAGCGTGAATAGGAAGACCGGTCATAGTGGCCATGCAGTTTTCTTCAACTCCGATACCGTACTTTGAGATACGAACAAGTTGATCCAGGAACGGATGCATCTTCTTAGCATCGTTCTCAGCAACCTCGATGGCAGGAGAATAGAGCAGCTTGATGGCAACGCCCGGAAGGTCACCAGACTTCAGCTCCGGTGGCTTTACTGTGAACGAAAGCTCATAGATGAGGTCATACGACTTGTTGAGCTGTGTCGCAAATGCATCGGAAGCGTCTGTTCCGTTAATGAAGTCAGCATCACCATTCGTATCGGTAATCTGAATCATCTTAGCCGATCCGTCTGTATCTCCAACAACGGTAATGTCGTCACCATCGCCCTTCAACTTCATTATAGGGAAGGCGTAAGCCTTGTTGTTCTCGCAGAGATAAGAGAAAGCTTCCTCGTAGTCCTCGATGTTCTTCTGTACAACAGACCAGCATGGACCATCGTCGTTCCTTACGTATGCAACAGGGATAAATGGGAAGCCGTGAGCTTTCTCTTCAACGCAAGTATAGTCGTCTATTCCGAATATCTTGGCAATTCTTTTGATAGTTTCCTTAACCTTGCCTTCGTTAACTTGCTTCTTGAAGCGGTAGAATGTCTTGTCATCCCACACCTCTACCCATTCAATCTTTTCATTGCCTTCCTCGTCGAAGTCGTAATACTTGCGAGCAAACACAACGAGTTCGCCAGTAAGAGGGTCGAACTGAGGATACAATGTGTCACCTCTATCGAAAGCCAATGTGCGAGTACCGAATTTCTTGTTTTTGTCGAAGAATCCGACTACAGCAGCCTCAGCAACTTTCATGTACGAGCTTACAGCCTCATAGTGCCGAATCTCCATGTCGTGCATATACCATCCCTTTTTGAACTTGGCAAGAAGGTTAATATACTCTTCCTGCTTTTTCATCTCAGGATCACCGGCAAGCTCAAACTGAATATCGTTGCCGGTCATATGAAGAACGTGCTTCGTATGAATAACCTGCTGGAAAGCGAACGCGGTTCTCTGAATCTCCTGTACATACCATTTGCCGTCTTCCGGGTTCTTTCTCCAGATGTCAGGATAAAGATTCTTGTCGAAGATTTTGTGCGACGTAGGATAGAACTCACGGAGGAAGTCCTTCTGAGTCTTAACTACTCGGTACAATGTGTCTTGCGGCATCTGAGGGTCTTCATTATCGGACACCTCGTTCCTGCTATAGCCATCGTGGGTCATGTACCCCTTTGGCGTGAGTTCAAAGAAAGGCTTCTTTACCAGAATCTTTCTGAAATTTGTTACCTTGATAGCATCCATAATCCTTTTACCTTTTTATTTTTCTTTTTTGTTAAACTGAATATCATTACATAGAACCAAGATTCAAAGAAGTCAGGCGAGTGCCCGACATATTTCTTGGCAATCTTCTTAGGTAATAGCTTGAATCCCCTATCATCGCTGTTCTCGTCACGTCGGAGCATCTTTCGTTCTTTCTGAAGAATCTGTCTGAGGGGAACCTTGTCGAATCCGTTTCCTGAATACTTTCTCTCTAGCAGGGATGAGTCGATGGAAATCTGTCTCTCCTTTATCATCTTATAGAACAACCATGCGCACTGAGACTTCAAATCCTTATATAGGTATTTGATTCCTTCTTCTTCCTGATGATTCCTAGCGATAGGTGCTGCCTGGTTGTTGAATGGGACGGCATCCTTGAAGAATCCCTTGAAGTACTGACCGATGCCCTGCATATCGTAGGTGAAGTTGCATTCCTCAACACCCCACTCTCTTAGCTTAGCCTCAACTACAGAAACAAGAGTCTTAGGGTCCAGCCTCAGCACAACCAAGTCTTTACAATGCCATCCTTCCCATAGCCACATCACGAAGTTGTCGCCGCCGGTGAAAGCAATATCGGCAGAAGCTCTGCGTTTTCCATCTCCTATCTGTTCTGCATTGTCGTAGATTTCATCAAGGTCTTCCATCTTGATCATGTCATCTCCGGCAGCTTTCCAGTTCCAGTTAGCTTCCAGATCTCGCATACGCTGTTCCTCGTCCTGTTGGGCAAGGTTGGCGAGATATGAGACATCGGTAGAGATAAGCTTAATGTTCTCTGATACGTCCAGCGCGAACGAATGTCGCCGACTTGATGAACATTTCGAGCTTCGTGTATCCAAGCTCCTCGTAGCTGTCCTTCCAAAGGCTGTCAATAATGCCCTTACACTGTTCGTACACCTCTTCTCTTGTGTTACCCCAGTAGATTGAGTCCGGTGTATCACCATCCATGAAGCAGTATCGGATAACTCCGTCTCGCTCCGGTATGATGTAACCATTCTCGTCAACCCACCAGTCGATGAACTTTCGTACCCAAGATTCCGGGTCAGGGTTACAGGTAATCCAGAAGCGGTTTCGGATATGAGCTGCATTTCGGTTATTGGTCAAGAGATACTTGAACTTCTTGTATGGGCACTGAGTACCCTCATCGATGCAGACGTAGGCATACTGGCGACCCTGGAATCGTGTCTTGAAGTCCTGATAGGCTCCAGCATAGTACGAGAATTTAAGCCATCCTCCGTTATCGAAGTTCCAGGTCATGTCATTTTGTGACTTATTGTAAGTTCCAAATTGGGAGAACAATTTATAAGAGTCTGTCACTAAGGACTGTAAGTCGTCTTTTTCGTTGCGAAGAATCGTTGCATGAAAATCTGGATTTTTGATATCCTTCAGAACTTCCATAAGGGAAGAGAACGATTTAGAGCCGCCTCGCGAGCCGCCAACTATCTTAATATCAGCGTCTATAGACAGCATGCGTTCCTGACCGCCACGCTGAGCTATAATCTTCAGCTTGTCGGGATGCTTCTTGTCGGCGTCTCTTAATGATTGGATATACTCTTGAGTATAAACAGGCTCTCCGTTATCCAATTTTAATCCTGAATAAATCTCCTTTTGCATAAATATACAATTAATACTGCAAAAAATATACAATTTTTTCTGTATTATTGCATATTTATTCATATATTTGCAAAAACAAAAGGTATATTTATACGTTTTCGAGGTGGAGGGACCACTTTTCGGGATAACATTTTTAATAAAACAACAACATGACAAGAGAAGAACTCTTAGCATTAGTGAACAAGGAGGCTGATACCACCAAGTTCAAATCACTTAGCCAGAAGACCATCAATGAAGAACTTGATGATGTTTTGGAAGATTTCGGCGACGATGAGGCAGCAAATAGCCAATTAGGTTACCAAGTTAGCAAATACGCCTTAAGCGCATGGACGGAAACTTGCACAAGAATATCTCTGACGAGGTAAAGAAGAGCAAGGAGGAAGCTGAGCGCAAGAAGAAGGAAGAGGAAGAAGAGCGTAGGCGCAGGGAGACAAATAAGGGTGACGATCCTGACGACAAATACTCCAAGCTGCTTGAGAAACTCGAAGCTCTCGAAAAGGCTAACGCAGAAAGAGACAAGAAGGCTGCAAGGAAGGCAACCATCGAGTCAGTAAAGGCAGGTTTGAAGGATAAGTTCGACAAGGCAAACCTTGAAATGAAGAACTACTTCCTCAATGCTGCAATCGCAAAGCTGGAGATTCCGGACGAAGATGTCAACATCGACGACCTGGTTTCTAAGGCTGAAAAAATCTACACCGCAGAGTACAAGGAAGCTACCGGTGAAAACGGTATTCCTGCAAAAGGCAGTCGCACGTCTAGCGGAGGCACGTCCACAGATGATGACAAGTTTATGGAAGAAGTGGCCGAGCGTCGAAAGAAGAGATTCGGCGGTGGAGACAAGAAGTAATTTCAGGATAACAATTTTAAAAAGGTAAAAAGATTATGGACAACACTTCTATTTCCTACATGGAACAGATGGGTACTCGTGGTATGCTTAACCATGGTGCAACCATCATTCAGACAGAAGGTAAGGTCGGCGGAACCCCGATATGTGTTTTGCCGGTCTTGAGGCACTCATTAAGAATGCCTTCGTTCACCCACCTATTGGTGGCAAGCTCGTCAATCCGTTCAAGGGTCAGGCTAAGATTTATGCCGGTGACTTGATTGAGCACGACCTTGGTTTTACAGCTGGCAACGACGGTCCTGGCGCAACATTCAAGATTCTGAAGGCTTACGGTGTAGCAAAGGCTACAACCGCTGAGACCGATACAGAAATCTACATCGTTCGCAACGGATTCGTTCACATTCCATTCCCAGGCGACAACATCATGATCGGCCAGAAGGACTTCAAGACTAAGGCAAAGGGTGTGACTGTTTCTGCTGTTGAGGCGACAACCGATGCCACAGCAGGTGATGTTTGGAAACTTACTCTCTCTGCTGCTCTCGGCGCATTGAAGGTCGGTGACGTATTGGTTGAGGCTGCTAGCGCAGGTGCTTCGGTATTGCCGATGGTGACTAACCCTAACTGCTTCGCTCCGAGCGACAACGATTTTCCTTATTTCAATGCCGGTGGAGACAAGTATCATCAGCCTCGCAACAACAACAACTTCTGTATGTTGAATCCAGACTGCGTTATGTGGCTTGACCGCATGGGTCCTGTTCCTCCTGCCGTTAAGGCGATGAACAAGTCACTCTACCCAGAGTTCTGGCACATTTTAACCTATTGTCTAACGTAAAAAGATTGATTCAGGATTATGGCAAAAATTGATATTGGTGTCGAGCAGCTTGCGAAGTTCTTCACTGGTAAGGGTAACAACACTTACCTTCAGAAGTTCGTCAATCGTGACGGCGTACTTCGCTGTAACAACGGCTGGTATCTGACACAGGGTGACATTGACCCAAATCTCACCCCTACATCTAACAATGGTGATGCAACCTTCAAGGTTCGCACACGTACATTGAACCCTGCAACCTTGATGAACCTCCGTGCTCCTCTCGGCGAGGGCTATCAGAACGACCATGAGGGTATTGAGTGGTACACCGCTTCAATTCCAGACTTCGCTGCTGACGGCTTCCGTGAGACTGCGACAGAGCGTTACCACAAGATGAAGCTTCTCCAGGATGAGTTCGGCAACGACGCTGACCTGGTTGATGCTTACCTCGACAAGGTACAGGTATTGTACGACTCACTCGACATGACTATGACCTACATGTCAGCCCAGTTGAGTTCGACCGGTTTCATCGACTACGACAAGATTGGTCGTGGTATCCATGAGCCTCTGTATGACGCAAAGGTTCCAAAGGAGAACTTCAAAAAGGCGGGTGCGCTTGCCTGGAACGATGCAAATTGCGACTTGCTTGAGCAGATGCGTAAATTTGAGGAGGATTGGCGCAACAGCCATATTGAGTACCGCAGCGTACCTCTCGTATGGCAGATGACCAAGAACGACTACAATAACGTGTTCTTGAAGAACAAGCAGATTGCTGAGTTGTACAAGAGCTGGGCGAACGCTAACTTTGTGGCAGTTTTGCAGAACTACGGTCCAAACAACGCAATGTTCTTGAAGTCTGTTGTTGACCTCAACGGTCTTTCTCCTATCGAGATTGTTGATGAGGTTGAGCACAACAAGCGCTTCGATGGTACAGTTACCGAGATTCGTGGTTGGGCAGACGGAACAGTCGTTCTTCGCCCAGCTGGCAAGCCTTTGTGTTTCATGCGCAAGGAAATTCTCGATAAGCGAATTTTCGACACTCTCGGTAACAAGCTCGTGGATGTTGCTTGGGCACAGACCAACAACCGCCTCGGTTTGCTTCGTAACATGGTCACAGCGAACGGTATGTTCAAGGAGTTCAAGACAGACTTGTTCCTCGCTTCTGTTCCTGCCATGCTCGATTCTCCTTACCGTTGGATTATCGACATTACCAAGAAGGGTTAATTCTTTAACGTAACAAGATTGTATGACTATGGATTCGGAGATGAACATTTACACTGTGAACGACTACCTTATTAATAAGGTGAAGTTCGAGATGCCGATGAAGGCTCTGCTTGGCATCATGCACGACAGGGAGCTTGAAAACGGCATCGACCTCGAAGCCTGCGACAAGGACAAGGTGAGACTTGCCTATGCAGACATGCTGAAATGGTTTGTTCTTGGTCCGAGCAAGGTGAACAACACCTCCGATTCCGATAACGGATGGACTCATTCGGGAGGTGGCTATGACATGTCGGACAACGACAGGAGCGAGATGAAGGCAGAGGCTAACGCTATCTATGCAGAGCTGGAGCCTGATTCGATGCTAAAGAAGAAGTCCACCTTCCGGGTGACCTCCCACGGAGTAAAGAGGGCGAATTATTCTCCTTGGGGAGAACCTCTCCCTCACATCATCAAATAAGGCGTATGGAAAAGGAAAACATCAGAAACCCAAGATACCCTCACATAATCAAGATCGTGAGGAAGGTCGTCGGAAAAGCCGACCCTGATGACCCGTTTGCCGATGATGATGCTCCAGTTGGTGAGGACAAGGAAATCATTCTCTACTATGGCGAAGGCCGCAGTTACACCGATACCACTACAGAGGGAGACAAGAACGTCGACCAGAACAAGAGGAAGGCATCGATTCCGGTCAGATATGACGAATGGGATGCTGACAGATGTCCTCTTGACGGCGACACCATCTACTCCACTGTCGGCAACAACACAGAGGTAGGTATGGTTAAGGACTGCGAGCCGGATAATAACAGGACTGTTGTTTATTGGGACTTTACTAGGGTTTAGGCTATGGCAAAATACTTTAGCGGAAAGCGTCTGTCTCTTGGAGTGCAGTTCGAGCATCAGATTAAGCCAAGGGTTGAAAAGCTGGCGTATGACAAGATGCTTGCGATTATGCAGGAACTTGCTCACAGAACCGTCAACTATTTCAAAGAGAACAGGACGTTCTACAACATCACCGGTAACGCCTATACCTCATTCTATGCAGCAGTGTATTACAAAGGAAAGCTCATTTACATGGTGCGTGCCTCGAAGGGTGAAAAAGCACCAACGAGAGTAACCCTGGCGGAAGGAGAGAGATACAATCTCCCGTTCTACTACGACGGAGGTGAAAACAAAGGCTATACCGGTAAAGTCGGTGGTGGTCACCAATGGGGTCCTAACCTTATATACGGACGTATCGGAAAAGTCAAATCATCAGGAAAGGACTGGGCGCTCGTTGCGATATGTCCTGTTGAATATGCAGTATTCGATAAGGAGAACCGCATTTTCGAGACGGTTTACAACACATACGAGTCTCTTCCAGATATGTTCGATGCCTGCGTAGTGTACGCCAATAGTTCAACTTTTAACAAACTGTAAGCTATGGTAGATATCAAGCAGATATATTTCGACTTAGGAAACGCCGTAAAGGGTATATGCGACAAGGTGTATCCCAGGAATCGTCCTAAGGCTGTGGATACCAAAATAGGTAGCTACATCGTCGTAAGTGCTCCGTACACTATCAGGAACAACGAGATGAACTACGATGGCTCCTACAACTACTATACTACCACTATACAGATAGAGGTGTATGTAAGAGATAAGGCCTCCTCGGCGAATCCGAATGGTTTCAGTCCTGCGGAAATGGATAAGAAAGTCAAGGCGGTCCTCGAAAGATTCCCGATTTCTACAGACAACATCATCGTTACCAGGCCGAACGTTGCTATCCAGGCTGACGACGGCGCAGGTTTTTCCGTGACAATCATACAGGGAAGGTTACGTACTAGATAAGTATTCAGGTATAACAATTTAAAATATTTTAGATTATGGCTATGACAACTATTGACAAGATGAAGGACATTTTCAATGGTCCTAAGACTCTGCTCTACTCAAAGGCTATCACAGACTTGAGCAAGGCTTCAGTTGACATCACACCAGAGATTGAGCTTCCAGTGGAGGTTGATTCGCTTAAGGCAACCATGGACGGATCCGACCATCAATCACGTACAAGGTTATCGGTCTTGCCGGTGACTGGGCGACTACCGCTGAGTCTCGGTGACTTCAACGTAGAGTTCGTTGTTCCTTCAAAAGGCAAAGGACCTGCTGAAAATCATGTTCGGCGAGGATGCTATCACCGAGCTGACCAAGGTTACCCTGAAGGGTACAGGTGACGCTACTCTCGATGCTACTACCGGTTTTACCGGCGTTGCAGTTGAGCCTAAGAAGTTCAAGATTAAGGGCACTATCGTCATCGTTGACGACGAGAAGGAGAACCTTATGATTGTGACAAACATCGCCCTCTATGCAACGTTGCAGTGGGATGACACTGGTTCAAAGCCAGTTGCATTCAAGTTCGCCGGTTCTATCGAGGGCGCAGGCATGCGCAGCATCGCTTGGCTTACTAAGGCTCCAGGTGCTGGTGGACCAGGCATTGGCGGTTAATCAAGTAAAGTCTTCTTTAGGTAATTAGATTCAGGATAACAAACCGTTGGGCGGCAGGCTAATCAACAGCCGTGCCGCCCTTCTTCATTTAATAGCATACAATCATGGCAGAAGGAAAGAAAATAGAGCAGCCTTCAGTGGACTTACAGGAGTTACTCGACAGCGTGCTGCACGACGAGCCTACCGAGTTCGTGTTCCGTGGAAAGAAGCACAAGCTCGGTTGGCTTCGCAAGGGAACCATGAGCAGGTGTTCCCATATCCGGGCAAAGGAGAAGAACGAATGGAAGCGCAACGTCAAGATTTGCGTCTGCATTCTCCTCAACAACATCTGGAAGATACGATTCCTGTATTGGATCTACTGGCGCTGGCTCTACTACATCAAGGATGTGGATATAGCCGATGTGCTGAGAGTTCTCGATGTTTCTAAAAAAAAATTCCATCGAACGCATTCTCACTGGCTACCATATTAGCGACCGGGATGACGGACGTGATGATGACGATGACGAGGAGCGAAGCAAAAGCTATCCAAGCAGAACCAGCTGGGGAGCAGCCTTCTCACTAGCGGAGAAGTTCGGTTTTCTCTTTCAGCGTAAGTACTTCATCGCGGCCTACGACTACTGGTGGGGCTATTCATCGGCGCAGATTGACCTCATGGTTGCAGACCAGCCTCTTGTCGTCTATCCTAAGACCAAGAAGGAAGGTGGTCCAAAGAAGCACACCAAGAAGGAGATGGATGACCTCTACGACAGGTGGGTGGAGAAAAAGAAGAATGAGGGAAGCCTCGTTGGCAAGAAAATAAGTCTTGCTGATTACTTAAACAATAAACTCTAATTTTAAAATATTCAGGATATGGCAGGTGGAAATTTAGGTGACTTGTGGTTCCAACTTGGTGTCAAGGATAATACCTCCAAGGAATTACAGAAAATCATTGACAAGCTTAAGACTGGTGATGATGCTGCGAATGCGCTTCTTCGTGCCCTCCAGGGATTCGGAACAAAAAAGTCTGGATTTAAGGAGGAAGCAGAAAAAGCCAAAGAGTTCGCAGATGTTCTCAATGAGATAAACAGAAGGATTTCCAAACTCAAGAAAAACGATAAAAGCGATGAGGCTAAAGATTTGCAGTTAGCGGTAAAAAACGCTCTCTCCTATCTCGATATGCTTCAAAGAATAAATATAGAGCGCAGTAAGATTTCAGAGCTGCGCTCACTGAATCCTAATGTTGATACCTCGAAACTTAGGGAAGCCGAGCTGATGCTTGAGAATATCAATAATCAGCTTTTCAGATTGCAGAATAAAGACACAAGGCGGCGGAGGTGGCGGCGTAGATAGCGCAAAGGTTTTGCAGGATTATGCCAAGGTTCTTCAAAATGACATTCCGTGATGTAAAGCAAGATTACTGATCAGTTCAAAAAGGAGAATCCTCTTTCTGCCTTTTCCGGTGGAGCAGCAAAGGTTGAAGCTGACATAGCTAGAGTAACCGAAAAGCTCGCTAGGATGCGAGACCTTATGACAGAGGGATCCTTGAAGGGTTACAGCACAAACATGCTTGGTGGAAGTATTACCGAGCTTGACAAGATACTTGCCAGATTACAGGCGGCATCTGGAAACAAATCAATCCTTACCGATGCTGCGCAGATGAAGAATCTTTTATCTGACGTAGCAGTAGAAATGACGAAAGCCTCAGCCGCAACACAGGCTTACGGGCGAGAGAAGGGAAAGACTATTGCACTGGAGAGAGCCGCAGCTGAAGTGTATGACCGCCAAAAACGTCAGAAGGACGCAGCAAAGAAAGCTCAGGATGAAGAATTGAAAAATATGTCTGACTACATCAAGCGTTACATGGCGCTTGTGGAGAAGAGACGTGAGGTTGCAGAGAAGGCAGGTATATCTCCATTTTTCAAGAACGATCAGGGCCTGAAGAACATCAAGACAGAGATAGATACCTTGCTTACAAGATTAGGGAAGGTCAGAGAGGACATTACCCTGTATCAGCACGCTATCGGAACCGGTACGAAGGAGGGTATTTCCTTCGGACAGCAGGGCTTGAAGGAGGCCAACACTGAAGCGGAGAAACTGATGGGTACAATAACAGCTCTTCAGAACGTTTACGATACTCTCCGTGTCAGCCAGGCAAATGTCAAGGACCTTATAGGCCAGACTCCTCAGAAGCAGAGACAGGACGACATTCAGAAAAGAATGTCTGAATATTACTCTAATCTCGAAAAATCTTCAGCAAAGCAGGAGGCTCAGGCTGCAAGAGACGCTGCCAAGGCGAAACGGGAAGATGCCGCAGCCGAGAAGCAGCGACAAAGAGAAATTGATATTTCTACTCAGCGAATCAATTCTCTGTCTGATGCCCTCAACAGGTTGAAGTCTGCAAGGTTTACAGCAAAGATGCTTGGAATCAATACGGACGAGATAAACCAGCAGATTTATAAGGTTATAGATTCTATCAACCTGCTCGAAACCGCAAGGAAGCGTCTTAATCGCAAGGATAAGGATGCTCTCGGTTCTATTGGCCAGATAGGAAACGGAAGAGAAGTACAGCTTGCTAATCGTGTTGCCGCTGAGTACGAAAAGTCCAACAGAGAGGTACAGAAGGGTATTGAGCTTGAGCAGAAACGTCAGCAGGCAATCGTTGACTCAGGAGCTAAGATCCAGTCTCGGCTGGTCCGCGGCTTCGAGAAGGCTAATAGCCATGCGGGAAAACTGAATTCAACGGTGCAGGATTTGAAGTCACTTTTCTTGCAGGGAGGTCTTGTGTTCGGCGCACAGCAGTTCGCTATGAGCATCATCACTACTGGTGGTGAGATGGAGAAGCAACATATTGCTCTCCAGTCCATCCTTGGTGATATGCAGAATGCGAACACAATGTTTAACCAGATTAAGGAACTCGCTCTTAATTCGCCATTTACGTTCTCTGAGTTGAACCGAGATGTTAAGCAGTTGGCTGCGTATGGCGTAGAGTACGACCAGCTTTACGATACAACCAAGAGACTTGCAGATATGTCTTCTGGTCTTGGTGTCAGCTTTGATCGTATCGCTTTGGCGTTCGGACAGGTCCAGGCTCGTGGCTGGCTCGATGGCAAGGAACTCCGTCAGATTGCTTATGCAGGTATTCCTCTGCTCGAAAAGTTATCTGAGTTCTACTCTAAGCAAGAGGGTCGAAATGTCTCTACATCAGAGATTAAGACTCGTATATCAAGCAGAGATGTAAGTTTTGATGACGTGAAGTCTATCTTCTGGCAGATGACTGATGCAGGTGGTCAGTTCTATAATATGCAGCAGGTTCTGAGTGAGACTTTGCTCGGACGCTACAATAAACTGAAGGATGCCTGGGAAATCATGCTTGCCGACTTTGCTAACGGTAAGAATGTTATAGGTGGAACCTTCAAGGGCATACTTGATGTTGTTACCAATCTCGTGCAGCAGATTCACGTATTGGGTCCTGCTATGGTTGCTGCATTCGCCGGGCCGGCTCTTATGCGTGGAGTTAAGATCCTGGAAGGCGGCATTGGAAAGAGAATACTGAACTCAAAGGGGAATATTGCGAAAGAAGCAGAACTTAAGCTCTTGCGTGGCGAGAAAATAACTCCTGTAGAGAAACAGATTATTCAGTATAAAAATCAGATTCGAATTCAGGATATCCAGGCACTTGCAAAGGCAAATGCGATAACAAAAGCTGAGCTCAGGCGCTTGTATGTTACCGGCCAGATAACCAAGGAGATGTATAAGCAAGGTATGGCTCTCACCAAGCAGGAAGGTCAGGTGAACAGAATCTCCCTTGGTGGAGTGCTGAAGGGATTGGCTAGCCCTAGTAAATGGGGAGCCGCAGGAGGTATGCTTCTCGGAGGCTTGAAATCCGGAATCAGTTCTATCATCGGCTTTCTTGGTGGGCTTCCAGGAATAGCTATATCTGCCGGATCTGCAATCTTTGCATACTACTGGCAGAAGCATCAGCAGCTGAAGCAAGACATGGAGACTACTGCTGACGAACTGAAAGACAGATACACTAAGATTGGCGAGTTCCTTCGCGATAACGATGCGGATAAAGCCATTAAGGACGGCGATGAGGAAGAGATAGAAAACCTTATTGACGCATATAAGGAAAAGCTGAAGGAGATTGCTCCTGAAAAGGAAAATGCTTTCACAATGAGCCTTCTCGAAAAGAAATCGAATGAGGATAGACTTAAGTATCTCAAAGAACAGCTCATCCTTCTCAAACAGGTTGAGGAGAGCACTCAGAAATCTCTTTCTAACGAGGATACCTATAAGGGATTCGACGAGAAGCTGTCTTCTGCAAAGGAGATAGCAGAAGCGTTCTCTTCGGCATCCGCAAAGGCGAATATGATTAATGCCACCCAATCCGACTTTGCTAGCTTCAACTCCTGGGAGGAAAAGTATAAGGATGAGGTGAAAGCCATGCGCAATTATCTCATTAATGAGCTTGGAGATATTAGCAACAGCCCGGAGTTGCAGGGTAAGGCTAACCAGATTCTTTCGTCATTCTTTGCAAAGCAGGGATGGAACCAGGATGTTTCTGATCAGTTCCGTGCTGACGTTCTTAATGCGATGGGTGTTGAAACTGGCTTCTACGAGAATAAATTCAAGGATGCTCTCGATAACGCAGTAAACACTTCGTTTCCTTGGATTGGTGACAAGATTCGCAACAACCAGGAATTGACAGATGCAGAGAAGGTCCAGGTTTCAAACATGATGAAGGATGCTGCGGCTCAGGTTCAGAAAGACTATCCTTTTGCATCAGACGCATTGAAGCGAATGCTTGCGGCTGATAGATTCGAGGCTGTCATTCATCTCGTATTCAGGAACGATGACTCGGATCTCACCCAGCAGCTCGAAAAGAATCTCAAGGGTAGTGGTTACGACTACCATGAGAAGAACAAGTACGTCAAGAGTTGGGGAAAGGATGCCGGAGACGACTACGATAAAGCAAAGAGCAACGCTGAGTCGGACATTACTGCTGCCAAAAAGGAACTCAACACCAGAAAGAAGATGCTTGCGCTGGGCAATCTTTCTCTCGATGAGTTTACACAGAAGCAGAAGGAGTACGAACTTAAGATGCAGGCTTATCATGATAACTGGGGCGAATGGTTTACTGGTAACGACAAGAAGAAAAACAAGAAAACCGGTGGCCGTAGGTCAACAGGCGCTCAGACAGATAAGGCTCTTGAAGATTTGAGGAAGCGCATCGACTACTACACGAAGAATGTATGCTGAAATACAAGGAAGTTTAAGGAGCTTTATGGAGAAGGTGCTCTTGGTCAGCTTGCTAATGACGGAGAGTTTGAGGCCATCTTTAGGTAACAAGAAGAGATTCCCTATCTCTGATTACACCAACTACGAGACTTCCATCAAGGAGCTCTTGAAGACTCTCCCTGCATCAACGAAGGACAGATTGGACTACGCCGCAAACGAGAAGGCAGGTATTCAGACTGAAAACCGAAAACTTCTCGAAGACCAGCGCAGAGACGAGCTGAATGTACTCAACAGACAGCTTGATGTTATCTCTGAGCAATACGAGACGTATAAGAAAATATACGAGCTGGAACCGGAAACAAGAAAGGTGCTCAGAATATAGCTTTCGGTGGAATTGTTCAGTTTGACACTTACAAAAAGTTCCTGGAGGAACAGCTTGACATTGCGGTAAAGCACGACAATATTCAGTCTAAACTCAATCTCTCAACGGATGAGGTTAAGGATATGAGTCTTGAAAATGTCAAGGATAAGTATGGTGAAGAGACCCGTGTTTATGATATCCGCAAGAAGCTGGAAGATGAGAACAACAAGATCAAGAAGGAGACCATCGACCTGATGGGTAACCTGATTGAGAAGAATGCTACCATCGCCCAGCAGATTGAGGATGAAAACCGAAAATACGAGAGACAGCTTGAACTCATCAAGGGCATCGAAGACCCGCAGATGAGAGACAGAGCCAAAACCGGAGCCACAAAGACTCACAACGAGAATGTGGCAAAGCTCCAGTTTGAACAGTTCAAACAAGAGTCTGACTGGGTAACCATCTTTGATGACCTTGACAGGGTATCTTCTGCCACCATCAGCTCGATGATTACGAAGATAGACGATTTTTCGAGAACGACGGGATTGTCGGTAGAAGTAGTAAAACAACTGAGGGATGCTCTCGACAAGCTAAGAAAGGAGGATATTGACAGAAACCCACTACCCTATATCTTCGGGTCTGTAAATCAAGGAAACGCTATAGGAGGATACTTAAAAGGTAACCTCGGTGCGCAGTACATGAATGGCAAAAAGTATGTGCCTACCGCAGAACAAGCCAAGAAGATGGGTATAGAATGGAGTGCTGCCGGGTATAGCAAAAACGAGCTTGAGAGCAAACAGAAAGGAAAGTATGCAGACTCGTCGGAAGCCATAACATCGCTTGCGAGTAAGTTTAAGGCGCTGGAGAGTACCCTTGACCCGGTAATCAATCTGTTTAAGGCTATGGGTGAAGAAGATTCCATTCTCGGCCAGATTACAGGTGGTGTTTCAAGCGCATTCTCTTCAGCAGCAAGTACGGCTGGTGCATTTGACACCCTTAGTAAGATGGATGGTCTCGGGTTTCTTAAAGGTGCTGGTCCATACGCAGCAGCCGCTTCCGCAGCGTTGAGTATTGGCGGTTCGCTCATCAAGGCATTCGGTGCAGACTACAGCAGTTACGAAAAAGCTAAGGCCGAGTACGACAATCTTACCTCAATTTGGGATTCACTCATCTCTAAAAAGACTGAGTATATGAACATCCATTGGGGTACAGAGGCTACAGAGGCATCCAAGGAAGCTCAGGAAATGCTCAAAGCCGAAATCGAGCAGACTAAGGTAATTGCGCAGAATAGGCTTAATTCAGGTGCGTCAGCTGGCTCCCACTCTATCAAATATAGAATGTGGAAGGGTTCATATAAGTACAATGGCCAGAATTGGCGTGACGTAGCGGGTGAAATCTCTTCGAAGTACGGGGTTCAGTTCAATGGTATGGAAGATATGCTCAATATGGATGCTGATACTCTTTCAAAGATAAAGAAGGATTATACCGGCCTTTGGGCTAGCATGGACTCAGATTTCAGAGATTACCTGGAAAAGCTCATTCAGTACGGAGAGAAGGCTGATGATATGATCGAGGCTTTGACCGAAAAGCTTACCGGCAATAAGTTCTCGGACTTGGTGTCTTCCTGGGGTGACGCGATGTCAACTATGGCAAACACGTCAGACAGTCTTGTTGATCATTTCGAGGAGAATCTGAAGAAGACCATCTTGAACTCGATGATTGAGAATATCTACGGAGACAAGATTAAGGCTCTTCTTAAGAAAACGCAGGGGTATGCTGAAAATGGAGACAACATCAAGGATTCGAACGGAAATGTAATCTCTGAGTACACGGGTGCTGAATATACTGATGTCAAAAATACCACGGAGGACCTTACAAAGCAGATTGAGGCTACTCGTGACTATCTCAAGAAAGTGTACGGCTGGTCTGACAACAGCAGCTCCTCTTCAAGAAACTCAGTCAAGAGTATTACCGAGGAGACCGGAGACTTGATCGCCTCCTACCTCAACGCAATCAGGCTCGATTGCTCTGTTATGAGAGCCGAGCAGGCTAAGTACTATCCAGAGATGAGCGAGATTGCAAAATCTCAGTTAACACAGACTCAATGCGATTGACTCGAAATACGTTACGCAAATGCGGATGCGGCCGAGAGAATTGAAAGTATATTCATTGAGTATAACGGCAACTTCAATAGAGTTCTTAACGGAACAAAATCTTTGAAGATGAAGTAATAATAGGGGGCGAGGATCTATACCTGTGCCCTCTTTTGTATATTTATGCGTTTTTAATCGGATATTTCTTGCATATTTATGTATTATTTTGTATATTTGCAATTATAAAAAGTTGAATTAAGGTATGAAAGATTATTTCAGGATATACATGCAGAAGGAAGGCGATGGGAATGAGGTGAAGGACTCCATCGCCGACTTCGGTATGTACGTTAGCGAGAGTCCGTTCAAGCCTTGCGATTCAGTCAAGGAACCTGTGAAAAGGGAATGGCACGACGAGCATGGCGACGATGAGTATATTGGCAAGGATGGTCTTTATATGGCAGCCTACGAGAACAAGATCAAGTTCCTGTTCAAGGGGGATGCCTTCGGCGCAAACGAGAAGTGTAAGGCTTTCATTGACTATCTCCGCAAGTCTGGCATGATGAAGATGTACTGCGACTTCAACAAGATAGGAAGGCAGCATGTGAGACTGAAGAGCATTGATCCGGACCTATACAGATATCCGGGCAGCGAGGACTTGCTAGTCCTCTCTATTACTTTCAAGATTAACGACCCTGTTACTGACATCAAGCCAATTATGGATGCGCAGGGCAGGATTTCAAATTTAGGATAACACAGAACATGAGTACTTGGAATATTTATCATAAGGATGGCTCGAAGCTTACAGACGTTAACGGAGAGCAGATAACCGTTCATGGATTGGAATACTCCGATTCTTGGATGGGTGAGTGCTTCGTGACTATCAATTTCAAGAATGAAGTGCCTATCAACTTTCAGATAGGCGACTATATTGTCTATCGTGGCGAGCGGTTTGAGCTCAACTACGAGCCGGGCAAAGATAAGCAGGCCAGACCCGACACATACGGAGAGGGATTCGTATATGACAGCGTGAAGTTCAACGCATTGCAGGATGAGCTTGCTAGGGCTGAGTTTCTCGATGTGGTATTGAACGACAACGAACTCCACTACACTTCCCTACCGAAATTCCCATTCTTCGTACAGACTTTGGACGATTTGCTCGACAGGATCCAGGCGAACCTCGACGAGCAGATTGGTGCGGGTCTTTGGAAGATTTACTCCCGAAACAAGGAACGATCCGTGCAGCGTGGAGCCCTCGAAAGTGAGTGGTTGTCGGTTTATGGAGAGAAAACCGAAGATAACGTCATCGAATCGATGTCTATTACAGTGGACTCACAGACCTGTTGGCAGGCCCTTGCGCTTGTGAACGAGAAGTGGGACATAAACTTCATAGTCAGAGGAAGAAACATCTATGTCGGTACTACAGGAATTGAGGCAGGGCATATCTTCTCTTATGGTATCGGAAATGGACTCTACGAGATTGTGCAGAACGCAGATTCTGAACAGAGCGTCATTACAAGACTGAGGGCTTACGGTTCCGAAAAGAATCTTCCATCCCATTACTATGCGGACCTCGGAATCAAGTATGTAGCGAATATTACAAAAGTCATCGGGCGAAGCACGAATGTTGAACTCGAATTGGACATCGATTATATAGAGACGTATTTCAAGAATAAGAGAAAATACGTCGTTTCCGGTGAATCTCAGGAGCAGTCTAACGGATGGGTCCTTCAGGTAACATTCGATTTTCAGACTACAATTACCGGTTATGTAACACAGTCTGGCAGCTCTGACAAATGCAGGTTCTACTCCGAGTTAAAGGGAGGACAGGTAGATAGCGGAGACGAGGAATCAAAGGAGAAACTCGACGCATTCATCGCTCAGGTCAATGCCGGAAACACGAAGATGTATATCACGTCCGGTCTCAACAAGAAGATTGTTCCTTCATCGATGAAGGAGTATGCGGAGAATCTTCCGAACAATATGGCGGTAAACAGGCTTATGCTGCCAGGATTTCCTCACGTATCTCTGAGTGATTTTTACGACTCTCTTACTGAACAGGAAAAGAAGTATGTGAATCCCAACCGGGAAACTGCATAAATTCTCTACTGATCCATATAGGCCATACATCGATTCTCTCAATATAGAGGAGATTGGACTCCGTTCGGCATCGCAGTTCTTTGACACTGATGATAAGACGAATGGAGTTATTGAAATCTACCCTACTATCGAGGAAATGGAAATCGGTGGAGTGCGTGTGGATGAGATTGATGAGGGTGTTGCTCCTGATGATGACGGCCGATATGATGGCGACCATGGTCCGAATAATGTTGATATTTATCTCAGAAAAAGCTGTTGATTTCGATATAAAAGATTTAGCGGACGACGATTTCTCAATCTCTATGAAGGATGGTATGTGCGGCGGACGAACATTCAAAGTGGCATCCTCAACCAAGGTTGATGGTAGATGGAGACTTACTATTGAGAGGAGCAAGGATGATGCTCTTGAGCTGTGGTTCCCATACAAGGACTACCCGATCAAGAGTGGCGACCATTTTGTCCTTACCGGCATCACTCTTCCTGATTCGTATGTAAAAGCCGCATCACTGAAGCTCCTTAAGTATGCTATTGCGTTCCTTGACAAGAATGACTACACAAGGTATGTCTATCAGCCTAAGGTTGACGAGCTTTTTATGGCGAGACAGCATGATAAGGCGCAGGCAGACGAAACCGGAACTATCAAGAGTCTGCACGATACCCTGAAGGCAGGCGACCTGATGAACTTCAATGATACAGACCTCAATATCGAAGGAATCATCTCTATCGATCAGCTCACTATCAAGGAAGAAGATGGTAAGATTCCTACCTACGATATAACTCTTCGTGAGGACAAGGAGGTTGGAACTATTCAGAAGATGCAGCAGCAGATCTCGTCTCTTCAAAGCGGAAATGGCGGAACCGGAGCAGGATTGACAACTACACAGGTCAAGAATCAGGTCGCAACAGAGGGAAGTAAGCATTTCATCTCAAAGATAAACGATGACACCGCTCACGGAACTATTACTTGGGAGAAGGTGCAGAAGTTCTTGCAGGGATTGACAGCAGAAGACTTATCTCAATTTAAGAAGGGTGCGACCTTCGGGGAATTTATTCAGGGAATGCTCTTCGGTACGGGCGGAAGGATTGACGAGCTGGGCAATGCCGAGTTTGAGAGCATCACATCCAGGAGTTCCATCATTGCAAAGGAACTCATCGTAAACCGACAGACTGCCATGGAGAGCAATTTCGTCTTCACAGAGAGCGGTATGGTTGAATCTGTTACGGAGATTCCTGCGGCAACGGAAGGCGGCAATGTAACTTACGACTTGAAGCTTCAGAAGCGGTGGGATAACGACTTTACGGCATTCAAGGAGAATGATGTGATATTGGCATCAATCAATACATTGACGGAAAACGGCAAGTATTATGATATGTGGCTGCGAGTACTATCTGTTAATACCGTAACGAATACCATTACGGTTGTATGCTATCCAGACAACGAATGTCCTAGCAAGAAGAATTATCCACCTTGTGAGCTGGCAAGATTGATACGCTGGGGAAATGCGGTGGATGAGGACAGACAGAGCTGCTGGTATATATCTTCCTCCGAGGGGTTGCTTGTGTGGCTCGACCACGTTACAAAGCCAACAATTGACAAGACGAATTATTCTCTTGCGATGGGTAAGTTGCCAGATGCCTTGTCGTTCCTCTTTCAAGACTTCCCTACCGCCGACAAGCGTGACGGAGCTTTCTATGCTAAGTGGATGATGGCTGAATCATTTCAGCAAATAGACTATCAAGGCAACCCAATCTACACGACAAGAGACAGAGGCGTATGGAGCTTGTCAGTTGCGCAGGGCGATACCCCTTACCGAAATGGTGACAGAACGATTGATACCGTCTATTACCTCGGGTGCAAGTGGCAATGTCTTGAAGACAAGACAACGAAGCCGCCGACTTACTCTTCTACCGCTTGGGCATTCGTGGAGGGCAATCCTTACTTCACCCTCGAAATGCTATCATCGAAGCTGTGGAACTTCCGTCTAAACGACTTGATGGCAACGAACGCTGATGACTCTTGGAAGGTATTCACTACGTTATCTGTTGTCGGAAGGCTCTACAATCAAGACGTGACGGATTCGATGACGAACGTTGTGTGGACTAGAGAGACGAACAACCATACGGCAGACAACAAATGGGCACTATCCCACGCTAATAGTGGATTGTCGGTCGATTTGACGTATGAAGATTTGGGCGGTACGGCATTCCAAGTAGGCACGGTGGTCTTTCGATGTAGTGCTGAAATCAAGGATGGCGAGACGATGTATTCCGAGGACGTGAGTGTTAATTTCTAAAATGTTGAACTTTTTAAAATAAAATAGGATATGGCTAAAGAATTAGCGGTTAGTGTTGACAAGATGATGGAGATACAGCCTACGGCTTACTCTCAGTCCGTCAGCATAGAAATAGTTGGAAATATCATCAACAGACAGCAGTATGATGGTATCGAAGGCTCATTCTCTCCAGACTTCTCTATTCGCCCTTGTACGATGTTTCCAGCCTGCTATCTCATTGACCCCGATAACCCAGGCGAGACAACGACCTGTAACAGCCGTCTTGATTCATTTAAGTGGTCTGAGGTAACATCTAGCGGAATTATTGTCGTTGCTACAAGCGAGAATGCAAGTGTGAAGGCTGGATATGAAGCCGTGAGGGAAGGAACGGATAAGGGAACTCTCTATATCAAGCAGAACTCCGTATTAGGCAAGCCTCGGACAATGCGATTCGAGGGAAGCTGGATAGACCCAGTTTGCGGATATAAGTACACATTCGTTGCTAACAAGGCTCTCTATCTTGAAGACTGCACTAACGCAAGAGCGGAGATTATGCTGGATAGTCCACCTACTGTGCTGTGGAATCCTATCAAGCACGCTGCATCTAAGACCCTTACTGCAAGGATTATGGTTGGAGCTAAGGATAAAACGGCAGACGGCAAGACGATGATATGGTGGTATCGCATTCTTGACAACGGAACGAAACAGCTCATTTCTTCCGTTGATGATGCCGAGAATTACGAGATTACCGCAATGACAAAGGGCGCGAACGGACAGATTTCTTCTATTACCATCGACTGCGATATGATAGGCGAAGGCATCGGATATGAGTTGAGAGCGTGCTATATCTATAGCGGCAGTATTCCTTCGTCTCCCCGTGATGCCGATGCCCGAAAGGTTACGTACATCAACAGAACCATTCCGCCGCTCACAGTTCAGTTTATCGGTGACGGCTTCGGACTCAACGAAGATGCGACATCTGTTGTCTGCCAAGCCGTGGTTAGTGACAATAACGGGGTTATCGAGCCATCCGTGTGGCAAAAGGTGCTTCGGGCTAAATGGCAGAAGGTGACGTACGGCAAGAGCACGAACAGCGGCGTTACCACAATGACTGAGAGTGTGGAGGTGTTAGGTTATGGCGAAACGTTCCAATGCCTTTCGAAGCGAAGAAAAGCATCCGTCTCACCATCGAAGACCGAGGGGCTTACGAGCTGATTGTTGATGAGAACGGAAATGCCCTTGTAGATGAGAATGGAAAATACATCATATCAAGGGAGATTGATGAGAATAACGGATAATGTTGTCTAACTTTAAAAAAAATAAAGAATTATGAAATACTACGTTAAGGTTACAAATCAGGTTGCTGAGAAAATTATCAGAAGCGGAGTTCCGCTTACAATGACAAGTGACGGAAACTGTCTGCTCTACCAGAGTGAGTTGAATGATGTTGATGGCGTGAACCTCAATGAGAGAGCAGCCAATGTCGGCGGCTCGCTGATAGCTGAGAGTGATGCTCTTGCGGAAATCAAGGGAACTATCGATACTCCTGCCTACTGCTACACTCCAGTCGAGTTTGGCGGCGAGGGTGATACCAGAGATAATGGCAATATCAGTTCGGGTGGCGGCGGTAATCCGTCTTCCGAGAATACAGGTAACGAAAATACAGATACTAAAGGAGAAAGTGAGGTAAGCGATGAGTAAAGCTACGGTAACAGGACAGATTGTTGTCACATCCAATGGTACTACGTTGCACCCAATCCTGCAATGTAATACTGGTGATATATATCAGAATTATGACGGAAACCCTGCGTCACCATCCAATGTTGTGCCAAATTTCGAAGCGAGCGGTGCGACCAAGCCGAAACTGGTTATGCAGGCGTATTCAGCAGAACAGGGTGCTGGTAACTCATTCGACCTTTCTAAGGGTTCTCCTACTTGGATAGTGGCTGGTGTAACACTGAATTTCAATGCTTCTCACGTCTCTACCAATACAATCGGTGGCACGTCTGGGCATTTCACAGAAGGCTCTGATGTAAGCGGAAATCCAACGCTCACGGTCAATAAGAACCTGATTAATATTAATGGTGGCGATTCGTTCAACATCATCTGTAAGGTCAGCGTATCAATGTCCAACACGAGCGTTACGCTACAAGCAATGTACCCAGTTTACATAGCCGAGGGTGTGACTGATTCTAAGCGAGTGAACATTATCGCCACGTCAGACAAGAATCTCTTCACTATTACGGAGAAGGGCGGAACTTGCACGGTCAAGGCGCAGGTAACGGATGGTAATATGGTTACATCTACTGGCTATACGTTCAAGTGGTATCTGCCAGATGCCAATGGAGGATGGGTGCTCAAGCAGAATAGCACTTCCGCTACATTCACAATCAACGAGACGGACGTGGATTCTTCCATCATCGTTAAGTGCGAGGCATACAAAGGTAATGACTTCTACGCTTCCGATACACAGACCATCAATGACGTGTCAGACGAGTACATTCTATACCCAAACCCTACGGATGGGAACGACAACCCTGTAGCCGAGAACTTCATTCAGAACTCAGGCGGCAAGATTGTCTATAAGCCGTATATGCGCAAGAGGGGTTCAACCGCTAATGAGACGGAAGTAACGTTCTCTATGTCACTCTATTCAAACGCAGGTGTGCCTATCAATTCTGCTATCACGAAGTCGGGCAATACGTTCACGATTACCGAAGCTGGTATCAGAGATTATAAGGGTGCGGTATATTCTATAACAGGAACTAAATAGTAGCCTATGGTAAGGATATTAGCAGAAGCGACTGGCTCTATTTCCTTCTCTATGAGAGGTGAAAAGGGTGAAAGCGGTGATACCCCCTACGTTACCAAGACGGTTGTCGATTATGCTATTACATCAAGTGTAAGCGAAGCCAAAAAATGGACTTCAACCGCACCCGATGCGAGTGCGGCAGCCAACAAGGGCAAGTTCCTTTGGACGAGGACTACTTATACTTGGAGCAATAACAAGACAACGGAGAATATCACCTATACGTACATCGGAAAGGATGGCAAGGATGGAACTTCTGTGACCATCAAGGGGTCGAAGGGCAGCACCTCCGAGCTTCCCACCTCGGGTAATACTTTGGGTGACGGATACATCATCGGTGGCTATCTGTGGGTTTATACTGGCACATCTAAGACTGACTCCACTCACGCTAGAGGATTCGAGAATGTCGGTAAGATACAAGGTGACCCAGGAACACCAGCAGTGCAGTATTATACTCACATTGCTTGGATGGATGATTCCAAGGGCACTGGGTTTACAGTGAGTGCTAATGGTAAAGAACATGCTTATGTAGGCGTGCTAGTAGATAAAACACCAACTGATTCTGAAGACTGGACTAAATACGATTGGTCTTACGTCAAGGGTGCAACTGGTGCAACTGGCAACGGAATCAAGAGTACCGAGGTGACCTATCAGATTGGCAGTAGCGGCACTACTCCACCTCAAGGTACTTGGAGTACGAGCGTTCCGAATATTACGGATGCAAATCCATATTTGTGGACACGCACCATCTTCAAGTACACTAACGGGAGCAGCAGTAACCCTTCTTACTCCGTAGCAACGAGGGGGTACAAAAGGTGCTCTGATGCGTGAGCATGACGGATTTGAATCAGGAAGCTACAAGTACTTGTCTGGTTCGGGTGCAGAAGCGTATATTGATGTTGTATGCATAAATAGAAAGTGGTATCAGTGTACAAGTACTTATACATCCTCCTCACCTAACGTGACTGACGGACACTGGTCGCTGATGAACAATTACACGTCAATAGCAACTCATCTTCTCCTTGCCGAGAATGCTACCATCAATATGCTCGGAAGTAATCAGATTAACCTGTACACTCCATCAAATGGTGCGATGTTTGGATCGTTCAGAGTGGTTGAGGATGTTAACGACTGGAGTCTTTGGCTTGGTGGTAAGGATGGAAATTCTGCTTCCTTTGCAGTGACACGTGGTGGCGCAATAAAGGCTACAGCTGGAACCATTGGCTCTTTCATCATAAGGGGATCGCAGGGAGGTTATTACGAACTTTACGCTAACTACGGAGGAGTTATAAATTTCAGTGCACCATCGAGTATTTCGTTGAACTCGCGAGGTATATCTGTATCTACAGGCGTTCCGGGGAATGGGGCGCAGTTCTTCTTCGGCAATACCGAAGATACCGAAGGTACACCGTCTTGGACTAACGGAGCGTTGCGTATAATGTTAAATACACCAAAAGGTGCAAATACAGACCAAAGTGCTGCGTACATATCAGTTATTGGTACGTCTGGCTATACGGCAAAAGCTCTTGAACTGTCTGCGATGGGCGGCACGAAAAGCCACGCTATCGCTATAAACAACGGAGATGTGGCAGGTCTTAGACCATCTTTTGCTAATATAGCATCGAACTACACTCTTACTGAGTATGACCACACGATTGAATGCTACAATTCCTCGGTAATCACAATTACGCTGCCATATTCTCCGAAATACGGGCAATGCTATACTGTCATCCAGCGAGGAGGTAGGGTGATTTTTTCGTCAAGCAAAGGTATCTACGATGCACGTTCCACCGTTACGGGCACGACTTGGAACTCAGATTCGAGAGGACAGGTAAGTTGGTTATGGTATAACGGTGGTCAGTGGATTGTATGTTATGTAATAAGTTAAAATTAATTAGATATGAAGATAGAATTAGAACATTTGGAAGTATTTATGACACTCGACAAGAATCAGTGTCAGGTTGTTAACGCTCGCAAGCAGATTGCGAACATCATCTATTCGCAGGGTGCAGGTCTTGGATTGGTCAGGGCGAGCGTCTTGCCGTTAAAATGTGGAACGGAAATGACGATACCGAGTACACCGATGACGAGGTGAAAATCATCAAGGAACTCGTTGAGCGAACTACCGCTCCCTGCTTTATTGATGCAGTGAATGCCGCTATCAGCAATGCGGCATCGGCAGAAGAGAAAAATAAGTAATAACATCATTTTAAAGACATATTATGGCTATAAAAACAAGAAAAATCAGCGATTGGCTGTCTGCCAACGGACAAGCTATCACAAATGCTAGCGCAGCTAGTATGAAGACTTATTTGGAGCAGAATCTTCGCTCATTACAGGATGGTGTATATATCGGCAAGATTCAAAAGGAAACTTGGGGTTCATATATGCGATGCGAAGCGTGGCAGATTACCGATATCGGTATCAGTAAGGCAGATGCCGATGCGGTCGTTGTTCAGCACGGCAGCACTCGTATCGGAATTGCTCTTACAGAGCCTAGTGATGCAATGAAATGGGGAAGCGTACAGAATGCTAGTTCTGTCGGATATCAGACATCAAGTGATTGGAGTCTCCTCGATGGCAAAACTAGAACAGCCGCTATTATGGCGAGCAGTTATTACAAGAACGATTCCCCTCAGACATACGCAGTTGCTTTCTGTTATAACTACTCGAAATCACACACGGGTGACCCTGGAGGAGATGTAAGCATTCCTGCAAAATCGTGGTATCTCCCTGCTACAGGAGAACTGGAGATTATTCGCTCTCATTTCGAGACCATTAATCTTGCCTTGCAGCGAATTAAGAATGCAGGCAAGCAACAGACTGATTTGCTACAGCGGGCGGATTACTGGTCGAGTGTTGAGGGTTCGGGCGCGGGTGCGTGGCGTCTGGTTTTCGGCCTTGGCCTTCGGGGGCAGCAGCGGTAAGGTTGACTTTTCGCTTCGAGTTCGTCCTGTTACAGCATTTTAATCATTTTATCTCTTCATCTCTTTACCTCTTTTCGACCGCAGGTCGGTCAAGCGAGGTTGGAAGGTGGAGAATCACGAACACATAAATAATAACAATATCACGAATAATTAGTGGCAATAAGCTATAATATCTATGGCGTTAGCGAAGGATTTACAGATATACAAGGACACATTCGAGTTGGTCGATAAGCTCACCGCAATGAAGGTTGGGTTTCCGAGAATGTATCGTTATGATTTAGGCGAGAAAATGACAAGCGTTGCTCTTGAACTTTTCGAGTACATTCAGTTAGCGAATATGTATGCCGATAACCGACATCAGTATATGATGGGATTTCGTGTCAAGTTCGAACTCCTTAAAACTGTCCTTCGCCTTTGCTTTAAGAGAAAGCTATTCTCAGAGAAGCAAGCCGGCTGATATTTGCAGACTGACAACCATCATCGGTAGGCAGGCTACAGCTTGGGGAAATTCTAAGAAAGGTTAGTCCTGCTTAGAATAAAGCTAGAGTATAATTAGGTTAAGGCTTATTATAGAATGTGATTCTCTATAAATAATGGTCTCGCTGCTGTCAAGTCGCATCATCATTTGTTCGGTGTAGCGAAGCAGCTAAGATGTATAATAGAGAGCGAGAAAATAGCGGACGAATTACTGGTCGAGTGTTGAGGGTTCGGGCACGGATGCGTGGAATCTGAATTTCGACAATGGCAATCGGAACAACAACGGTAAGGTTGACAATTCGAATCGAGTTCGTCCTGTTACAGCACTAGTTAGGAGAGTTAGGAAGATAACAGTAATGGTAAAGGCAGAATATATTATAGCAGCCTATGAAGACTGCCGCAAAGGTAAGGCATCATCACCAGATGCAATAAGGTTCGAGACATACCTGTTCGAGAATATAACGGACTTGGTTGAAAGGATTAATTCTAGGACATACGAACCACTGCCATCTATTACCTTCGTTGTCTCCCGACCTGTTTACCGAGAGGTCTTTGCCGCTAATTTTCGTGATAGGGTTATTCACCATTATATTGCTCTACGATTAGAACCGCTATTCGAAGGAGTATTTAGTGATAGGACATATAACTGTCGCTGTGGTAAGGGTCAGATCTATGGAGTAAGGCAGCTTGCAGCCGACATCAAGGAATGTTCTGAGAATTTCACCAAGCCATGCTGGTATCTGAAATGTGATATGAAAGGTTTCTTTATGAGTATTCCTAGAGAAGAACTTGCAGATAAAGTAGATGCGTTTATTTTAGATAACTACAAAGGAGACGATATAGAAGATCTGCGTTACTTATCTCGTGTTACCATAATGAACGACCCAACAAAGAACTGCATCAAGCGTTCTTCTGAAGAGACCATGACGAAAGTGCCCAAAGGCAAGACATTGCGAGGAGCAAAGAAAAACCACGGTCTTCCTATCGGAAACCTTACAAGTCAACATGATGCAAACTTCTGGCTCAATGATTTCGACTGGATGCTTGAATTAATTCTACATATCTATTATCACGGCAGATATGTAGATGATTTCTTCTTGATCCATCAGGATAAGCAGGTATTGTTAGCTTCCGCTCCTAAGATAAGAGAGTATCTTGCCAAGATAGGCGTAACCCTGCATCCGAGGAAGATAGAACTGCAATCCGTATATAAGGGTATCAAGTTCACAGGTATGGTAGTGAAGCGAGATAGGATTTACGCAAGCAACCGTATGGTGAGTAACTTTAAACAACTGGTACATCACATGAATACGTTGCCAGATAGATATACAATAGAAGAATTACAGCACTATGTTTGTTCTATCAACAGCTATCTAGGGTTGATGAAACATTGTGATAGCTATGATATCAGAAAGGGCATTATACTGGAGATGGATTTAAGATTCTACAAACACCTTTATATTAAAGGTCATTATGAATGTGTCCGTATCAAGAATAAATACAAGAGAGATATAATTAATACGAAAGAAGCTAAAGAAACGCAATGGCAATGATTTCGATTCACTAATGGATAATTACTATGAGCCAGATAGAAAGAAGAATACTAGAGAGAATCCCGACCGAGAAGGAAATCAGCCTGCTTCTTGATAAAGGATATGAGATTGAGGTTTATATGAGAGACGGAGAGGTTGTTATGGAGACAGGCGAAGCACCATAACGCTTACTTGGCATTATGGTGCTTCTTATCAACAGATACTTAACTTGCTTAGATGAGGGGGGTGTAATTTAAACTGTGTCAAGGCTTGTTCTTAACTTTCATTCCCACTCCCTGCTGGGGGCATGCCCCCAGCAGGGAAGCCTTTTCGGCTGCAAAGTTACATAATTTTAAATCTATCTCCAAATTTTATTGCCAATTGTTGAGAAATTTGTCCCCAATTTGCCAGTGGCATAGTCCATTTCTTACGGATGTTGCGGTAAGCTAAGTACACAAGCTTCTCCAAAGAATTATCCGTAGGAAAGACCCCTTTAGTCTTTGTGACCTTTCTTACCTGTCTGTGATACCCCTCAACCGTATTGGTCGTATAAATGAGTTTACGGATGGCTGGAGTATATTGGAAATATCTCTGTCAGACGTTCCCAATTATCACGCCATGACTTGATGACAATTGGGTACATCTCTCCCCACCTTAGACTCTAACAGGTCTAAATTAGCAGCAGCGGAGTCTTTGTTTACTGCACCATATACTGTTCTTAAAT
>CYGL01000134.1_pt1 | contig 38890 bp, 54 predicted proteins | sample 485531 | NCBI WGS metagenome assembly CYGL01 (sample SAMEA3497897, study PRJEB9818) | human gut metagenome | reverse complement strand
AGGCGAATGGCGGAAGAGCTGAATGCGGAAGGGATCATTTCTCAGCTTGATGCGCGTGCGCTCGAGTTGCTGGTGGAAGCCTACACCGAATATCGGCATCACTGCGAAACACTCGATGTTGAGGGGTATACCTACCGCACGGAAACGCAGAGCGGTGATGTACTGATTAAGGCGCACCCCGCGGCGGCAATGAAAGCGGATGCCTGGAAGCGGATCCGGGCAATGCTTGCAGAGTTTGGTATGTCACCGGCAAGCCGGGCTAAAGTAAATATCGCCGGACCGGATGATGTTGATCCGCTGGCGGAGCTTTTAAAAGCGAGAGACTGATGGCAAAAGTGGCTGACGGGATCCGCTACGCCGAACGTGTTGTTGCAGGAGAAATTGTTGCTGGCGAATTTGTCCGCCTGGCCTGCCAGCGTTTTCTTGATGATCTGAAGTACGGCGAAGAGCGGGGGATTTATTTCAGTGAACCCCGTGCGCAGCACATCCTGAATTTCTACAAATTTGTGCCTCATGTAAAAGGGGCACTGGCAGGCCAGCCCATTGAGTTGATGGACTGGCATGTATTTATCCTCATTAATATTTTTGGTTTTGTCATTCCGCTGGTCAATGAAGAAACCGGGGAAGTTGTCATGCGCAGCGATGGCAGCGGACGTCCGGTGATGGTGCGCCGGTTCCGGACGGCGTACAACGAAGTCGCCCGTAAAAACGCAAAATCAACCCTGTCATCGGGTATCGGCCTGTATATGACGGGGGCAGATAGTGAAGGCGGAGCTGAGGTGTATTCAGCCGCAACCACGCGTGACCAGGCCAGAATCGTGTTTGAAGACGCCAAAAATATGGTCAGAAAAGCCCGGTCGACACTCGGGCGGTTGTTTGATTTCAACAAGCTGGCGATTTACCAGGAGCAGAGCGCATCAAAATTTGAACCGCTTTCCTCGGATGCAAACAACCTGGACGGTCTGAACATCCACTGCGCCATTATTGATGAGCTGCATGCACATAAAACCCGCGACGTGTGGGACGTTCTGGAAACGGCAACCGGTGCCCGTCTGCAGTCCCTGTTATTTGGTATCACCACGGCTGGCTTTAACAAGGAAGGGATTTGTTACGAGCAGCGTGATTACGCCATCAAGGTATTGCGAGGCTATAACAGCGACGTGGAGGGCGCTGTAAAAGACGACTCTTACTTTGCGATCATTTACACGCTTGATGAGGGAGATGATCCGTTTGATGAAACGGTCTGGCAGAAAGCGAATCCTGGCCTGGGCATCTGTAAACGCTGGGATGATCTGCGTCGTCTGGCGAAAAAAGCGAAGGAGCAGGTCTCTGCGCGGGTGAATTTTTTTACCAAACACATGAATGTGTGGGTCACTGCCGAATCTGCCTGGATGGATATGATTAAGTGGGAGAAGTGCGAATACATTGCTCCACAACATGAGCTGAAAACATATCCCATGTGGGTCGGCGTCGACCTTGCTCATAAGATTGATATCTGTGCGGCGGCAAAACTCTGGCGAACCGATAACGGACATGTTCATGCTGATTTTAAATTCTGGCTTCCGGAAGGACGGCTGGAACGATGCTCGCGGCAGCAGGCAGAACTTTACCGGAAGTGGGCGGAGATGGATAAGCTCATCCTGACGGATGGTGATGTTATCGATCATGCTCAGATAAAAAGTGACTTACTGGAATGGATTGGCGGTGAAAACCTCAGGGAACTGGGATTTGACCCGTGGAGCGCAATGCAGTTCAGTCTGGCACTGGCTGAAGAAGGGATACCGCTGGTGGAGGTTCCGCAGACGGTCCGCAATCTGTCAGAGGCCATGAAGGAAACGGAATCACTGGTTTATGCCGGGCGTTTCCATCACAGCAATCATCCGGTCATGAACTGGATGATGTCTAACGTTACTGTAAAACCGGACAAAAACGACAACATCTTCCCGAATAAATCCACGCCGGAAGCCAAAATCGACGGCCCTGTTGCGCTTTTTACAGCCATGAGCCGCTTTCTGGTAAATGGCGGGGGCGTGAATGACTTTCTGTCCACGCTTGATCCTGATGAGGACCTGTTAATTCTGTGAAACAGCTTATTACTGATATGACCGGGCTGATCGGTTTCGGTTTGCTCACTGCTGGCGTTTATCTGTATGCAGGTCTGCCAGCGTCTCTGATGCTGTCGGGCTGTTTGTTGCTGCTTTATGCACTGGTGGTGTCCATGAGGAGAAAACATGCTTCTTGATGCTCTGTTTCGCAGTGAGCCTCTGGAAAATCCCTCGGTTCCGGTAACCGGAGAGGCCGCTGAGACGGATAATATTTTTGCCCGGGATGTGTATGTCAGTCCGGAAACATCCATGAAGCTGGCTGCTGTCTATGCCTGTATTTATGTTATTTCATCCAGTGTGGCTCAGATGCCCCTGCATGTGATGCGAAAAACGAATGAGCATGTTCAGCCGGCACGCGATCATCCGTTGTTCTGGCTCGTTCATGATGAACCTAATGCCTGGCAGACCAGCTATAAGTGGCGGGAACTGAAGCAGCGTCATGTGCTGGGGTGGGGCAATGGTTATACGTGGGTAAAACGTAATCGTCGTGGAGAGGTTACCAGCCTTGAATGCTGTATGCCATGGGAAACCACGTTACTTAACACCGGTGGGCGTCATACTTACGGGGTGTATAACGAAGAGGGTGCATTTGCGGTAAGTCCGGACGACATGATCCATATCAGGGCGCTGGGAAACAATCAGAAAATGGGACTGAGCCCGATCATGCAGCATGCTGAAACCATTGGTATGGGAATGAGTGGCCAGCAGTATACCAGCGCCTTTTTTAACGGTAATGCCCGTCCTGCCGGTATTATTTCTGTGAAAAATGAACTGAACGAACAAAGCTGGGGCAGGCTTAAAAATATGTGGCAGCGGGCGGTGACAGCGCTTCGCAGCCAGGAAAATAAAACCATGTTGCTGCCTGCGCAACTGGATTACCGCGCTCTGACAGTTTCTCCGGTGGATGCTCAGATCATTGATATGACCAAGCTGAACCGGTCGATGATTGCCGGGATTTTTAATGTCCCGGCGCACATGATTAATGACCTGGAAAAAGCCACATTTTCGAATATTACGCAGCAGGCGATTCAGTTTGTTCGCTACACGATGATGCCCTGGGTTGCGAACTGGGAGCAGGAGCTTAACCGTCGCCTGTTTACCCGTACAGAACGGGCTGCCGGGTATTACGTTCGTTTCAACCTCACGGGGTTGCTCCGTGGGACCCCACAGGAGCGTGCGCAGTTCTATCACTTTGCCATTACAGATGGCTGGATGAGTCGGAATGAAGCCAGGGCATTTGAGGATATGAACCCGGTTGACGGTCTGGATGAAATGCTGGTCAGCGTAAATGCAGCAAATCCGTTGAATAACTTTAAAGATACGAAAGGCAAAGAGGAAAAGAACGATGAATGACCGTGAAACGCGCTGTTACAGCGGGGAGGTGCGGGCGGAACAATATGATAATGCCCCGACCCACATTCTGGGGTATGGCTCGGTATTTAACAGTCGTTCAGAACCTCTGTGGGGATTTCGTGAAATCATCAAGCCGGGGGCTTTTGATGATGTACTGAATGATGATGTACGTGGCTTGTTTAATCATGATCCTAATTTCATTCTCGGACGAAGTTCTGCCGGCACGTTGTCATTGTCGGTGGATGAACGCGGTTTACGTTATGACATTGTTGCACCGGATACTCCGACTATTTGTGACCTGGTGCTGTCTCCAATGTTGCGTGGTGACATTAATCAGTCCTCGTTCGCGTTTCGTGTCGCCCGTGACGGAGAGAGCTGGTATGAAGACGACGAGGGGATTGTTATCCGGGAAATCACGCGCATTTCTCGTCTGTATGACGTCAGCCCGGTGACATATCCGGCCTATCAGGACGCAGACTCTGGTGTCCGCTCAATGAAAGCCTGGCAGGAAGCGCGGGCGAGTGGTGCGCTGAAGAAAGCTGTTAACGAACGAATGGCGCGTGAGCGTCTTTTGACCCTTCTTAATGCATAAGGATACTACTGACGATGAAACTTCATGAGATGAAGCAAAAACGAAACACCATTGCAAAGGATATGCGTGCACTGCATGAAAAAATTGGTGATAACGCATGGACTGATGAGCAACGGGCAGAGTGGAACAGGGCGAAAGCTGAGCTGGATGCGCTGGATGAGCAAATCGCCCGTGAAGAAGAGTTGCGCCGTCAGGATCAGGCATATGTGGATGAGTCCGGGCCGGAAGAGCGCCAGAATAATGAGGCGGAGAACGGGAAAAAGGCGGTGGAAGAGAAGCGCGCTGCGGCATTTAACCGTTTTCTGCGTGCCGGATTTGCAGAACTGAATGCTGAAGAGCGTAATCTGATGCGTGAACTGCGGGCTCAGAGTGTAACAACGGATTCTCAGGGCGGATATACGGTGCCCACGCAGATGCGTAACAAAATCATTGACACCATGAAGGCTTATGGCGGGATTGCCAGTGTGGCGCAACTTCTGACCACATCAACCGGGCAGGATATCACCTGGTCAACGTCTGATGGCACGACTGAAGAGGGCGAACTGCTGGCGGAAAATACAGCCGCAACGGAACAGGATGTGACGTTCGGGACCGCTATTCTGGGGGCTAAAAAGCTGTCATCAAAAATAATTCGTGTGTCCAATGAGCTGCTCCAGGACAGTGGGGTGGATATTGAATCTTATCTGGCAAACCGTATTGCCCAGCGTATTGGTCGTGGAGAGGCAAAATATCTGGTTCAGGGGACCGGAACGGGATCACCGTTACAGCCAAAAGGGCTGGCAGCGTCGGTGACGGGAACCATCCAGACTGCAGCCTCTGCCGCTTTCACCTGGAAAGAAATGAATGCCCTGAAACATGCCATTGATCCGGCATATCGTGGTGGGCCGAAATACCGCTGGGCATTCAATGATGCCACATTGCAGACTATTGAAGAGATGGAGGATGGGCAGAAACGCCCGTTATGGCTGCCGGATATTGCAGGCGGTACGCCGGCTACTGTGCTGGGGATCCCTTATGTTATTGATCAGGCTATTGACGGGATTGGTACCGGAAAAAAATTCATTTTCCTGGGGGATTTCAACCGCTTTATCATTCGCCGCGTTACTTATATGGAACTGAAACGTCTGGTTGAGCGTTATGCTGAGTTTGATCAGGTGGCATTTCTGGCTTTCCATCGTTTTGACTGTGTGCTGGAAGATGTGGCAGCCATCAAGGCGCTCACTGGCAAATAACCACTCGTTGTTCAGTTACAGACCGCGCCGACGCGGTTTTTTTATGCCCGCACAGTGTTGCGGGCAGGAGTTTCTGATGGCAGCAATAGTGGAAAAACTCAGGGCGCAGTGCCGTATTGATACAGATGATGCAACTGATGATGAGTTACTGATGCTGTATTTCCGGGCTGCCTGCCGCAAGGCAGAAAATTTTATCAACCGTAAGCTTTATGAGGAGACGGTGCCGGAAGGTGATCCTGAAGGGGTGCTTATAGCTGATGATGTTTTGCTGGCGCTCATGTTGCTGGTCGGGCACTGGTACGAAAACCGGGAAAATTCCTCAGATGTCAGCAAGGCACCAGTCCCGTTTGGTTTTTCTTCTCTGCTGGAGCCTTATCGTTTTATTCCTTTGTAGGAGGAGACATGCAGGCGGGCAGATTACGTGATCGCGTAATTATTCTGAATGTCACCACCGCCCGCTCTCCGTCAGGGCATCCGGTGGAGACGGTGACGGAGGGAGCTACCGTATGGGCAGAAGTTAAGGGTATCAGCGGGAGGGAGATAATCTCAGGCGGAGCAGAAACCGCTCAGGCTACGGTCAGAGTCTGGATGAGATTCCGGCGCGATGTGACAGCGACTTCACGTCTGAAAGTGCTGACCGGTGCATTTAAAGGGGCCATTCTGGGTATAGAAGGTCCACCAATACCGGATGCACGCGCTACCCGGCTTGAAATACTCTGCAGCCTGAAGGGGAATGTGTGATGGATTTCAGTCTTGATTTTTCCGGCCTGGCGGATATTGCACGGGATCTGGAGACGCTCAGCAGGGCAGAAAACAATAAGGTTCTGCGCGATGCCACCCGTGCCGGTGCTGAAGTTATGCGGGATGCAGTTGTTGAACGTGCGCCGGAGCGAACCGGGAAACTGAAGAAAAATGTGGTTGTTCTCACTCAGCGTTCAAAGCGTCGGGGGGAAATTATCTCGGGTGTCCACATTCGCGGACGGAACCTGCGAACCGGAAACAGTGATAACAGCATGAAAGCCAGCGATCCCCGAAATGCATTTTACTGGCGCTTTGTGGAGCTGGGAACGATAAACATGCCCGCGCATCCATTCATTCGCCCGGCTTTCGATACGACAGAGGAACTGGCAGCACGGATTGCCATACAGCGAATGAATCAGGCTATTGATGAGGTCTTAAGTAAATGAGAGAGGCCACACTGTATTCCCTGTTGTCTCAGCTGGCCGGAGGACAGGTTTATCCTTATGTGGTCCCACTGACGGAGGGAAAGCCTGCGGTATCTCCGCCGTGGCTGGTGTTTTCTGTGGTGTCTGACACGGCATCTGATGTGCTTGATGGGCAGGCTGAATCCAGAATTACCGTGCAGATCGATGTCTGGGCGACAGTACCTGATGACGCAGATAATATTCGTGAGCAGGCGCTTGATGCGGTAAGAAAACTGGCACCCTCCGTTATTTCTAAAACGCAGGGTTATGATCCTGACTCCCGTCTGAGCAGAGCCACGCTTGAATTTCAGGTAATAGCCTGAGGTCATTAATGATTTTACCCACCCGCCGCTGGCGGGTTTTTTTATTTTCAGGAGACGAGTATGTCCTCTAATTTTGAGCGTTCGCAACTGACGAAAATTATGATTTCGTCTGCACCGGTAACAGCAGAAACCCTGGATTCTGCCAGCTATCTTGGCCTGAGCTGTACAATCAAAGAGGTGCAGTTTACCGCAGGACAAAAGCAGGATATTGATGTCACCACGCTGTGTTCTGTTGAGCAGGAAAATATTAACGGTCTTGGTGCCGCGTCAGAGATTTCCATGTCAGGCAACTTTTATCTGAATGCTGCCCAGAACGCGTTGCGCAGTGCCTATGACAATGACACCACGTATGGCTTTAAAGTTATTTTTCCGTCAGGCAACGGATTTACCTTTATGGCAGAGGTGCGTCAGCATACCTGGTCTGCAGGAACCAATGGTGTTGTGGCTGCAACGTTTTCCTTGCGCCTGAAAGGTAAACCTGTGCTGACGACAGAGCCGCTGAAAGTGAAGGCCGATTTAAAAAGCACGCTGCGGGTTGCTTCCGGAGCGAAACTTGAAATGGCGGTTGAGGCTGCGGGTGGTGTGCCGCCTTATTCTTATGTCTGGAAGAAAGGTGGTTCTCCTGTTTCCGGACAGACGGCGGCAACGTTCAGTAAGGCATCGGCAGTATCCGGTGATGCGGGTGCATATACCTGCGAGATTTCTGATTCAGCAAGCCCGGTTAACAAAGTGACCTCCACTTCCTGCACTGTAACCGTCAGTTAATGAGGATGGATGTGATGACTAAAAATATCCGTAATCTGGCACTGGCAACGATGTCGGGGTTTCGCCATAAAACCGTTGATGTGCCTGAATGGGAGGGAGCAACGGTTGTGTTACGGGAACCTTCTGCAGAAGCCTGGTTGCGCTGGCAGGAGATCGTTAAAGCAAAAGATGATGAGACACCGTTATCCGTTGCGGAGCGCGCCCGCCGAAATCTGGAGGCAGATGTTGAACTGTTCATTGATGTTCTGTGTGATACCGGACTGCAACCCGTATTTTCAGAGGATGATCGTGAACAGGTGATTGCCGTGTATGGCCCGGTGCATGCGCGGCTTCTTCGGCAGTCTCTGGAACTGATCAGTGATGCCGGCGAGGTTAAAAAAAAGTAGCGCTTCCGGGGATGCGTTTTCTGATGATGCTGGCGCTCAGGATGGGGCGCACATTGTCAGAGTTACGCCGGGAAATGTCCGCATCAGAAATCATGATGTGGGCAGAATTTGACAGGTTCAGCCCGCTGGGGGACGAACGGGCTGATATCCGGGCTGCCCAGATTGTTTCAGCTGTTTACGGTGCGCAGGGGGTCAAAGTGCCACTGAATGATGCGCTTCTTCAGTGGGAGAAGGAGCAGACAGAAGGCGTATCAGATCCATTTGCCGGACTGGAAAACGCGCTTTTAATAGTGTCTCAGTGAGTCAACATAACCGCTTCGGCGGTTTTTTTTCGTCCGGAGAATGAGTGTGGCGACATTACGTGAACTGATTATTAAAATCTCGGCAAATTCCCGGTCATTCCAGTCAGAGATCTCCCGGGCTTCGCGTATGGGGCAGGATTACTACCGTACCATGCAGAACGGAGGCCGGCAGTCCGCTGCTGCATCCCGTGAAATGCGGCGTGCACTGGCAGAAGTGACGGATCAGATAAATACAGCTAAATCTTCGGCACTGAATATGGCGGGGGCATTTGCCGGGGCTTTTGCTACCGGTCATCTTATTTCTTTCGCCGATGAGTGGAATTCAGTAAATGCCCGTCTGAAGCAGGCCTCACAGTCCAGTGATGATTTTCAGGCATCACAGCGTGAATTAATGGCGATCAGCCAGAGAACGGGGACGGCGTTTTCTGATAACGCCAGCCTTTTTGCCCGTTCTGCAGCTTCCATGCGGGAGTATGGTTACAGTTCTGAGGAGGTACTGAAAGTCACCGAGGCGATCTCCACGGGCCTGAAATTATCCGGTGCCAGTACAGCAGAAGCCAGTTCGGTGATCACGCAGTTCAGTCAGGCACTGGCGCAGGGAGTGCTGCGCGGTGAAGAGTTTAACTCGGTGAATGAGAACGGCGATCGTGTTATTCGTGCGCTGGCTGCGGGAGTGGGGGTTGCCCGTAAGGATCTGAAGGCCATGGCGGATAACGGAAAGTTGACCGCCGATAAGGTTGTTCCTGCACTGATTAGTCAGCTTGGGGCATTACGTGATGAATATGCGGCAATGCCTGATACGGTTTCATCCTCTGCAACCAAAGTTGAAAACGCCTTTATGGCCTGGGTTGGTGGTGCGAACGAGGCAAGCGGAGTGACGAAGACGCTCTCCGGTGTGCTGAATGGTATTGCAGGCAATATTGACACTGTGGCAACCGCTGCCGGTGCTCTGGTTGCCGTCGGGGTAGCCCGATATTTTGGCAATATGGCGTCTTCTGCTGGATCTGCAACTGCCGGATTAATTACTGCAGCCAGAAACGAAGTGGCTCTTGCGGAAGCGCAGCTCCGGGGGACACAGATAGCAACAGCCAGGGCGCGTGCGGCGGTTTATCGTGCGCAACAGGCGGTTGTTGCTGCTCGCGGTACCGAAAGGCAGGCAGCCGCAGAAGCGAAACTGGCTGCTGCCCAGGCATCACTTACCCGTAATATTGCGGCCAGAACAGCAGCACAGACAACGCTGAATACTGTCACGTCAGTGGGAAGTCGTCTGTTAAGTGGAGCACTGGGACTGGTTGGTGGGGTGCCGGGGCTTGTCATGCTGGGGGCCGCGGCCTGGTACACGATGTATCAGAATCAGGAGCAGGCCAGAGAATCTGCACGCCAGTATGCCGCAAAAATCGACGAAATTCGCCAGAAAACGTCGGCAATGTCGCTTCCTGAAGCGTCAGATAATGAGGAAAAGACGCGGCAGGCACTTGATGAGCAAAACAGGTTAATTGACGAGCAGAAAAGTAAGATTAAATCCTTACAGGAAAAAATTGCTGGCTATCAGTATGTGCTGGCAAACCCGGGCTGGACAACCGATAACGGTTTTATGATTAACCACATGACGTCGGTAAAAACAGTCACAGAAGGGCTTGCAGAAGCAACAAATCAACTGGCAGTTGAACAGTCCCGTCTCACACAAATGCAGGGCAAAGCGCAATCCATTCAGGATGTGCTTGCCGGGCTGGAGGAGCGGCGGGTTGCGTTGATCCGTCAACAGGCGGCGGAACAAAACAAAGCGTATCAGTCCCTGTTGATCATGAATGGGCAGCATACCGAGTTTAATCGCCTTCTTGGGCTTGGTAATGAATTACTTCAGCAGCGACAGGGGCTGGTGAATGTACCGTTACGGCTACCACAGGCAACCCTGGATGATAAACAGCAGACCGCACTGAATAACAGCAAGCGCGAACTGGCTCTGTCCCGCCTTAAGGGGGAAGCGCGTGAGCGTGCCCGACTGGGCTATGCTGCGGATGATCTCGGCTTTGTGGGAGAGGCGTATCAGACAGCCAGACAGAATTATATCAATAACTCACTGGATGCCTGGCGAAATAACCAGGCAAATAAACCCAAAGCGCATAAAAAGACCGAAGCGGAAAAAACAGAAGATATTTATAAACGGCTGATTAAACAGCAAAAAGAACAGATAGCACTGGCAGGGCAGAATACTGAACTGGCTAAGATGAAATATCAGGTCAGTCAGGGCGAATTATCAACCCTGTCAGAAGCGCAGAAAAAAACGCTTTTGCAGAATGCAGCACTCATCGACCAGAAAAAGATTCGTGAGCAGCTTGCTGCGTATGAAAGCAGCCTGGCGGACAGTAATGCCAGTACCCGGGCGTCTAACGACGCGCAGTTACTGGGATATGGTGAAGGCTCACGGATGCGTGAACGACTCCAGGAAATGTGGAGTATCCGGCATGAGTTTGAGCAGAAAAATAACGAGCTGCTGAGACAGTATCAGGCCGGAGAAATTGAAGAAGCCCTGTGGAAACAGGAGAAAGAACTGAATAAAAAATATCTGGAAGAGCGTCTCAGCGATCAGCAGGATTATTATGCAAAGGCCGATGCTTTACGTAATAACTGGAATGCAGGACTCCAGGAGGGGCTGACCAACTGGGCAGACAGTGCCACCGATTATGCTTCGCAGGCGGCAGATGCTGTCGTTTCCACTATGGACGGGCTGGTATCAAATATTTCCGATGCGCTGGCCGGAAATGTTGTGGACTGGAGAAACTGGGGGAGTTCAATTCTCCAGGAAGTTTCAAAAATTCTGATGAATGCGGCCATTGTTAACGGACTGAAGTCACTCTCCGGTGCCGGAGGGTGGCTTGGTACGGTCGGCGGATGGATTTCGGGGGCGGTGGCAAACGCAAAAGGTGGTGTTTACACATCGGCAAATCTGAGTGCTTACAGTAACACTATTGTGGATACACCGACGTATTTTGCTTTTGCGAAAGGTGCCGGGCTGATGGGCGAGGCCGGGCCTGAAGCTATCATGCCACTGACACGGGCAGCGGACGGCTCTCTTGGGGTCAGAGCCATTGGCAATGTGAATAGTGGCGGGGGGGTTGTTTATTCTCCCGTGTATCACATCAGCATTCAGAATCAAGGGAGCAATGGCGAGATAGATGCGCGCTCAGCCAGGGGACTGGTGGATCTGATCGACAGCAGGGTTGTGTCAATTATGCAGTCATCGCGTCGGGATGGAGGATTGTACAGTGCCTGAGCCTGAAGTTTTTAACTGGATCCCCCGTGAGGGGATGGAGACGACACGAAAGCCATCAGTTATTACGGTAAAGTTTGGTGACGGATATGAACAGAGACGGGCTGGTGGTCTGAATGCGGATCTGAAAACGTTTAAACCGGTATTTCGTGTCACAGATGAATATTCCCGTGCCGCGCTGGACAGTTTTTTATCCCGTCATGCCGGGATTCGTGCTTTTTTGTGGCGTCCGCCAAAACACAACAGGACTGTCCGGGTTGTCTGCAGGGAGTGGAGCATTTCGGATAATGCCATGTATACCGATTTTAACTGTACCTTTGAAGAGGTCACTCACTGATGCAGGATATACAGCAGGAAACACTCAATGAGTGCACTAAAACGGAGCAATCCGCGCTGATCGTGCTCTGGGAAATTGATCTGACAGAGGTCGGCGGAGATCGTTATTTCTTCTGTAATGAGCAGAACGAAAAAGGTGAACCAGTCACCTGGCAGCGGCGGCAGTATCAGGCCTATCCCATTCAGGGAAGTGGATTTGAGATGAACGGCAAAGGAGCCAGTGCAAGGCCAACGCTTAAAGTCTCTAATCTGTACGGCATGGTCACCGGGATGGCGGAAGACCTGCAGAGTCTGGTCGGCGGAACGGTGGTCAGGCGTAAGGTTTACGCCCGTTTTCTGGATGCGGTGAACTTCGTCAACGGAAACAGTGACGCCGACCCGGAGCAGGAGGTGATCAGCCGCTGGCGCATCGAGCAGTGCAGCGAACTGAGTGCGGTCAGTGCTTCTTTTGTACTGTCCACGCCGACGGAAACGGATGGTGCGGTTTTTCCGGGGCGCATCATGCTGGCCAACACCTGTACCTGGACCTATCGCGGTGATGAGTGCGGTTATAGCGGTCCGGCTGTCGCGGATGAATATGACCAGCCGACGTCCGATATCACGAAAGATAAATGCAGCAAATGCCTGAGTGGCTGTAAGTTTCGCAATAACGTCGGCAACTTTGGCGGCTACCTTTCCATCAACAAACTTTCGCAGTAAATCCCATGACAGAGACAGAATCAGCGATTCTGGCGCACGCCCGGCGATGTGCGCCAGCGGAGTCGTGCGGCTTCGTGGTGAGAACGCCGGAGGGGGAAAGATATTTCCCCTGCGTGAATATCTCCGGTGAGCCGGAAGATTATTTCTGGATGTCGCCGGAGGACTGGCTGCAGGCCAAAATGCAGGGTGAGATTGTGGCGCTGGTCCACAGTCACCCCGGTGGTCTGCCCTGGCTGAGTGAGGCTGACAGGCGGCTGCAGGTGCAGAGTGATTTGCCGTGGTGGCTGGTCTGCCGGGGGGCGATTCATAAGTTCCGCTGTGTGCCGCATCTTACCGGGCGGCGCTTTGAGCACGGGGTGACGGACTGTTACACGCTGTTCCGGGATGCTTATCATCTGGCGGGGATTGAGATGCCGGATTTTCATCGTGAGGATGACTGGTGGCGTCACGGTCAGAATCTCTATCTGGATAATCTGGAGGCCACAGGGCTGTATCAGGTGCCGTTGTCATCAGCACAACCGGGCGATGTGCTGCTGTGCTGCTTTGGTTCATCGGTGCCGAATCATGCCGCCATTTACTGCGGCGACGGCGAGCTGCTGCACCATATTCCTGAACAACTGAGCAAACGAGAGAGGTATACCGACAAATGGCAGCGACGCACACACTCCCTCTGGCGTCACCGGGCATGGCACGCATCTGCCTTTACGGGGATTTGCAACGATTTGGCCACCGCATCGACCTTCGTGTGAAAACGGGAGCCGAAGCTATCCGGGCGCTGGCCACGCAGCTCCCGGCGTTTCGTCAGAAACTGAATGAGGGCTGGTATCAGGTGCGCATTGCCGGGCGTGATGCAGGCGAAAACGAATTATCTGCCCGTCTTAATGAGCCGCTGGCAAATGGTGCCGTGATCCACATCGTGCCGCGTCTGGCGGGAGCTAAAAGTGGCGGTGTGTTTCAGGTGGTGCTGGGGGCGGCGCTGATTGCGGTGGCATGGTGGAACCCTGTGGGCTGGCTGGGTGCCGCGGCTGTATCGGGCATGTATGCGGCAGGGGCCAGTATGATCCTGGGTGGTGTGGCCCAGATGCTGGCACCGAAAGCCCGGACGCCCACAGCGACCAGCACGGATAACGGTAAGCAGAACACCTATTTCTCATCACTGGATAACATGGTTGCCCAGGGCAATGTTCTGCCTGTTCTGTACGGTGAAATGCGCGTGGGGTCTCGTGTGGTTTCTCAGGAGATCAGCACGGCAGATGAAGGGGACGGTGGTCAGGTTGTGGTGATTGGCCGCTGATGCAAAATATTTCATGTGAAACCGCCTCCGGGCGGTTTTGTCGTTTATGGAGCATGACGAATGGGCAAAGGAAGCAGTAAGGGGCATACCCCGCGCGAAGCGAAGGACAACCTGAAATCCACGCAATTACTGAGTGTGATCGATGCCATCAGCGAAGGGCCGATTGAAGGTCCGGTGGATGGATTAAAAAGCGTGCTGCTGAACAGTACACCGGTGCTGGACAGTGAGGGGAATACCAACATCTCCGGTGTTACGGTGGTGTTCCGGGCAGGTGAGCAGGAGCAGACACCGCCGGAGGGGTTTGAATCCTCCGGATCCGAGACGGTGCTGGGTACGGAAGTGAAATACGACACGCCGATCACCCGCACCATCACGTCGGCAAACATCGACCGTCTGCGCTTTACCTTCGGCGTGCAGGCACTGGTGGAAACCACCTCAAAGGGGGACAGGAATCCGTCGGAAGTCCGCCTGCTGGTTCAGATACAACGTAACGGTGGCTGGGTGACGGAAAAAGACATCACCATTAAAGGCAAAACCACCTCACAGTATCTGGCCTCGGTGGTGGTGGGTAACCTGCCGCCGCGCCCGTTCAATATCCGGATGCGCAGGATGACGCCGGACAGCACCACAGACCAGCTGCAGAACAAAACGCTCTGGTCGTCATACACCGAAATCATCGATGTGAAACAGTGCTACCCGAACACGGCACTGGTCGGCGTACAGGTGGATTCGGAGCAGTTCGGCAGCCAGCAGGTGAGCCGTAATTATCATCTTCGCGGGCGCATTCTGCAGGTGCCGTCGAACTATAACCCGCAGACGCGGCAATACAGCGGTATCTGGGACGGAACGTTAAAACCGGCATACAGCAACAACATGGCCTGGTGTCTGTGGGATATGCTGACCCATCCGCGCTACGGCATGGGGAAACGTCTCGGTGCGGCGGATGTGGACAAATGGGCGCTGTATGTCATCGGCCAGAATTGCGACCAGTCGGTGCCGGATGGCTTTGGTGGCACGGAGCCGCGCATCACCTGTAATGCCTGGCTGACCACACAGCGCAAGGCGTGGGATGTGCTCAGTGATTTCTGCTCGGCGATGCGCTGTATGCCGGTATGGAACGGGCAGACGCTGACGTTCGTGCAGGACCGACCATCAGATAAGGTGTGGACCTATAACCGCAGTAATGTGGTGATGCCGGATGATGGCGCGCCGTTCCGCTACAGCTTCAGCGCCCTGAAGGACCGCCATAATGCCGTTGAGGTGAACTGGATTGACCCGAACAACGGCTGGGAGACGGCGACAGAGCTTGTTGAAGATACGCAGGCCATTGCCCGTTACGGTCGTAACGTCACGAAGATGGATGCCTTTGGCTGTACCAGCCGGGGGCAGGCGCACCGCGCCGGGCTGTGGCTGATTAAAACGGAACTGCTGGAAACGCAGACCGTGGACTTCAGCGTGGGTGCGGAAGGGCTTCGCCATGTACCGGGGGATGTCATTGAAATCTGTGATGATGACTATGCGGGTATCAGCATCGGCGGGCGCGTGCTGGCGCTGAACATCCAGACCCGGACGCTGACGCTCGACCGTGAAATCACGCTGCCATCCTCCGGTACCACGCTGATAAGTCTGGTTGACGGAAGTGGCAATCCGGTCAGCGTGGAGGTTCAGTCCGTCACCGACGGCGTGAAGGTAAAAGTGAGCCGTGTTCCTGACGGTGTTGCTGAATACAGCGTATGGGGGCTGAAGCTGCCGACGCTGCGCCAGCGCCTGTTCCGCTGCGTGAGTATCCGTGAGAACGACGACGGCACGTATGCCATCACCGCCGTGCAGCATGTGCCGGAAAAAGAGGCCATCGTGGATAACGGGGCGCACTTTGACGGCGACCAGAGCGGCACGGTGAATGGTGTCACGCCGCCTGCGGTGCAGCACCTGGCCGCAGAAGTCACTGCAGACAGCGGGGAATATCAGGTGCTGGCGCGATGGGACACACCGAAGGTGGTGAAGGGCGTGAGCTTCCTGCTCCGTCTGACCGTAACAGCGGACGACGGCAGTGAGCGGCTGGTCAGCACGGCCCGGACGACGGAAACCACATACCGCTTCAGGCAACTGGCGCTGGGGCGTTACACGCTGACGGTCCGGGCGGTAAATGCGTGGGGGCAGCAGGGCGATCCGGCATCGGTATCGTTCCGGATTGCGGCACCGGCAGCGCCTGTCACTATTGAACTGATACCAGGGTATTTTCAGATAACAGCGGTCCCGAAACTGGCTGTATATGACCCGACGGTGCAGTTTGAGTTCTGGTTCTCGGAAAAGCGGATTATCGATATCAGGCAGGTTGAAACCAGCGCGCGTTATCTTGGTACGGCGCTGTACTGGATAGCCGCCAGTAGCAATATTAAGCCGGGTTATGATTATTACTTTTATATCCGCAGCGTGAACACCGTTGGTAAATCGGCATTTGTGGAGGCCGTTGGTCGGGCGAGCGATGATGCGGAAGGTTATCTGAATTTTTATAAAGGGTTGATCAATAAAACGCATCTCGGCAAGGAACTGCTGGAAAACTTTGAGCTGACGGAAGATAACGCCAGCAAACTGGAGGAGTTTTCGAAAGAGTGGAAGGACGCCAACGATAAATGGAATGCCATGTGGGGCGTCAAAATTGAGCAGACCAAAGACGGCAAACATTATGTCGCGGGGCTTGGCCTCAGCATGGAGGATACGGAGGAAGGCAAACTGAGCCAGTTCCTGGTTGCCGCTAACCGTATCGCGTTTATTGACCCGGCAAACGGGAATGAAACGCCGATGTTTGTGGCGCAGGGCAACCAGATATTCATGAACGACGTGTTCCTGAAGCGCCTGACGGCCCCCACCATTACCAGCGGCGGTAATCCTCCGGCATTTTCCCTGACACCGGACGGGCGGCTGACGGCGAAAAATGCCGATATCAGCGGTAACGTGAATGCGAACTCCGGGACGCTCAACAACGTCACGATTAACGAGAACTGCCGGGTTCTGGGAAAACTGTCCGCGAACCAGATTGAAGGCGATCTCGTTAAAACAGTGGGCAAAGCTTTCCCCCGTGACTCCCGGGCACCGGAGCGGTGGCCATCAGGAACCATTACCGTCAGGGTTTATGACGATCAGCCGTTTGACCGGCAGATTGTTATTCCGGCGGTGGCATTCAGCGGCGCTAAACATGAGAAAGAGCATACTGATATTTACTCCTCATGCCGTCTGATAGTGCGGAAAAACGGTGCTGAAATTTATAACCGTACCGCGCTGGATAATACGCTGATTTACAGTGGTGTTATTGATATGCCTGCCGGTCACGGTCACATGACACTGGAGTTTTCGGTGTCAGCATGGCTGGTAAATGGCTGGTATCCCACAGCAAGTATCAGCGATTTGCTGGTTGTGGTGATGAAGAAAGCCACTGCAGGCATCACGATTAGCTGAATTTTATAACCCAGATACGGGCGCCAGAAATGGCGCCTTTTTTATTGCAGAAAAGCGAGAGGTAATTATGCGTAAATTATGTGCTGTTATTTTGTCCGCAGTAGTCTGGCAGGTCGCCGCTGCTACGCCAGCGAGTGCAGCAGAACATCAGTCCACGCTGAGCGCGGGGTATCTCCATGCCTCGACGAACGTTCCCGGTAGTGATGATCTGAACGGGATTAACGTGAAATACCGTTATGAGTTTACGGACGCGCTGGGGCTGATTACGTCCTTCAGTTATGCCAATGCTGAGGATGAGCAAAAAACGCACTACAGCGATACCCGCTGGCATGAAGATTCCGTGCGTAACCGCTGGTTCAGCGTGATGGCGGGGCCGTCTGTACGCGTGAATGAATGGTTCAGCGCGTATGCGATGGTGGGTGTGGCTTACAGCCGTGTGTCGACTTTCTCCGGGGATTATCTCCGCGTAACTGACAACAAGGGGAAAACGCACGATGTGCTGACCGGAAGTGATGACGGTCGCCACAGCAACACGTCTCTGGCGTGGGGGGCTGGCGTGCAGTTTAACCCGACCGAATCCGTGGCCATTGATATTGCTTATGAAGGCTCCGGTAGTGGTGACTGGCGCACTGACGGTTTCATCGTGGGTGTCGGTTATAAGTTCTGATTAGCCAGGTAACACAGTGTTATGACAGCCCGCCGGTTCAGGCGGGCTTTTTTGTGGAGTGGATATGGCAGCAGTAAAAATCTCAGGTGTGCTGAAAGATGGTGCGGGAAAACCAATACAGAACTGCACTATTCAACTGAAGGCAAAGCGTAACAGCACCACGGTACTGGTGAACACGGTGGCCTCTGAAAATCCGGATGAAGCCGGGCGTTACAGCATGGATGTTGAGTATGGCCAGTACAGCGTCACCCTGCTGGTTGAAGGTTTTCCACCTTCACATGCCGGGACCATTACCGTCTATGAAGGTTCCAGACCAGGTACGCTGAATGATTTTCTCGGTGCCATGACGGAGGATGATGTTCGTCCGGAGGCACTGCGCCGTTTTGAGCTGATGGTGAATGAAGTGGCACGTCATGCCGGAGCGTCATCACAGAGTGCAGCGGCGGCAAAGAAATCCGAAACGGCAGCGACATCATCGAAGAACGCGGCGAAAACCTCAGAAACGAATGCAGCTAACAGCGCACAGGCGGCAGCGGCCTCGCAGACTGCATCGGCAAACTCCGCGACAGCAGCCAAAAAATCAGAAACCAGCGCGAAAAATAGCGAGACAGCCACAAAGGCCAGCGAAAAAAACGCAAAATCCAGCCAGACGGCAGCGAAAACCAGTGAGACGAATGCCAAAGACAGTGAAGCCAACGCAAAGGTGAGCGAAACAGCGGCGGCGAACTCGGCGAAAGCATCGGCAGCAAGCCAGACGGCAGCAAAAGCAAGTGAAGATGCTGCCAGAGAATACGCAAACCAGACAGCAGAGCCGTACAGATATGTTTTACAGCCGCTGCCGGATGTGTGGATACCCTTTAATGATTCGCTGGATATGATTACGGGCTATTCTCCGGGTTATAAAAAAGTGAAGATTGGTGATAATGTGGTTCAGGTTGCCAGTGATAAACAGGTTAATTTCAGTCGCGCATCAACGGCAACATATATCAACAAATCTGGCGAACTGAAAACGGCGGAAATTAATGAGCCACGATTTGAGTGTGATGGCCTGCTTATTGAGGGGCAAAGAACGAACTTCTTCCAGAACAGTACAGACCCTTCGAAGTGGAATAAGTCAACTTCACTGGACGTTACAGAAACAGGCACAGATAGTTTCGGGTTTAATTATGGCCGGTTTGTCGTACAGGATTCGATTGTTGGTACAAGTAAAGCGCATACCATTATCGGGCTGTATTCGAGTACCGGAGGGGTTGATACTTCAGGGGACGAAAAGCATGTAACTATATCCTGTCGGGTAAAAAGTGAAGTTGATAATATCGCCGTTCGTATTTTATTTGAACATTATGATGGGGAGGTAAGGACATCAATAGGAGCAGCAAACCTGAACCTTACCACCCGCATAATTAGCAAGACAGGTCAGACAAGCCGTGTTACAGCAAGGTCTGTTAAGGATGATGCAACTGGCTGGATATTTTTTGAGGCTACATTAAAAGCAGATACAACAGAAAATACGGTTGGTGGTTTTGTCCAGTATTCTCCGGATACAGGGCAGATGGTTGCATCAGGGGATTATCTCGATGTAACCACTCCACAGATTGAGGCTGGTACAGGCGCATCATCTTTTATTGTTACGGGGACGGCACCGGTAACGCGGGCAAGCGATATGGTTACAGTTCCGATTAAGAATAATCTTTATAATCTTCCTTTTACGGTTCTTTGTGAGGTACATAAGAACTGGTATAAAACGCCAAAATGCAGCACCGCGTGTTTTTGACACATACCGGCATCAGGCAGATGCGGGGATCGTAATGGGGTTTGGTTCATCAGGTGGGTACGACGGTTTTCCGTATTGCGATATAGGTGGTTCAGACCGACGAATAAATGAAAATGCCGGGCTGGAAAAAATGCTTATTGGTATGCGGGTAAAGTCCGAACGGTCCACATGTGTAGTCAGTAACGGTAAGTTAAGCAGCGAAACTAAAACCAAATGGGAATATATCCGGAGTACAGCAACCATTCGCATTGGTGGACAAACTACAGCAGGATTACGCCATTTATTTGGGCATGTGAGGAATTTTCGTCTCTGGCATAAAGAGCTAACAGATGCGCAGCTTGGGGAGGTTGTGGAGTGAGAGATTTCACGTTGCGTTTCAGTGATAAAGCAGATTTCAGGGCATTTCTCAGGAAACTTAACTGGGAAGAGGACGAAGAGCTGCAGAATGCCGTTCTGGTTGATGAGATTGGTTTTACGTTCAGGGAGACAGATGTTTCTGATGACGGAGAACCAGAATACACGCGAAACGAAGGGTACTTTGTTAATATCCGTCTTCTTGACGATGGATTTGATGATTCCGTGTTCCGTGAGTGGGTGGTTACACCAGAGCGCCCGCTCAGGGAGTGGTTTTAAGGATAGCAGATGGATATCACGTCGATACTTCATGCGCTTTGTGCCGTAGCGGTGCAGGTACTGGCTGGTCTTTTTACCGGAAACTGGGCTTACGGGGCGATAGCCGGTTGTACGTTCTTCATTGCTCGTGAACATACCCAGGCAGAATATCGCTGGATTGAAATGTTCGGGCATGGCAAGCGAATGAATATGCCGTGGTGGGGCGGTTTTGATCCGCGCGCGTGGGATGTAGCAAGCCTGATGGATTTTGCTGTGCCGGTGGTGGCGTGTCTGCTGATCTGGATGTTGATCCGTTAAATATAAAAGCCGCAGTAACTTGCCATGATAGGATACTGCGGCTGGCTGGTTAACTTTCGATAGTGCGAGTATTGAATGATTTCCAGCCGTTACTGATTTTATATAACGGCAGTGGAATTATTCAACACACAGGCAAAACACAGGCAAAACGGAATAAGCTGAGAAAAAAAGCGTGCTTTCCCAATCTGGGGCAAATCACGTCTGAATGACACCTGAAAACAGGTGGTGGACTCAAGAAGGCTTGGAATATTCTTCTTTAATGTTATGTAATTCATTGATTTTTCGTGTACGATTTTAAGACATTTATTCCAAGAAAAATTTTTAACTCTTTGATTTTTCTACTCTGTATCATCGGTCTCGAAAACCGGAGTGGGGGCAACTCCACCGGGGGTTCAAATCCCCCTCTCTCCGCCAAAATTCAATCACTTACACATCATTAAGTCAGTGACAAAAATCACACTTGGAATTACTTGGAATATTTTCTTGGAATATTTTCAGGTAACGGGACATCAAGTGTTGGTGAAACTTTAACCTTCCTGTCATAGATTAGCACTTGCCCTTCGGTTTTGTGACCAGAGAAAAGTTGCTTATCCCGGCTGCTTCCTTCATAGTCTGAAATTCCTTTCGCCTTCAGATCATGAAAGGTGAAGTCGGTTAAAATACCTGAAATTTTGCCTGCGCGATTTCTTGCATCTACCCACATTTCGTTAAAGCCTTTGTACATATATCGGTTGCCGTATTGATTGCTGATCACATAGGCAGATTTTGGCAACTGTTTTGCTTTTTCGATCGCTGCCTGTAATCGTGGACTCCATGCTTTTATCTGTTTTTTTCCGGTTTTCCCTTGCTGGATGAATATCCCGTCGTTTCCAATCTGTTCCCATTTCAGCGATAACACATCGGAAACCCTCGCTGCACACAGATAGGCAATTTCCATTGCGATAAAAACAGGAAGAGGTGCAACGCTTAATACTGCCTGGTATTCTTTGTCGGTTACATATCGTTCGCGGTTTTTGGCCTTGAATTTACTTACACCTGCACATGGGTTAGCCTTCACGTACCCTCGCTCATACCCCCAACTGTAAACACGGGACATACTGCTTTTTTCATGGTTGGCTTGCGTTTTACTCTGCTCCCCTCTTTTGTCCATGTATCGACGGATGTGTTCTGGTTTTATGGAATCCGCTGGTACCTTACCGAATACGGCAAGCAACTTTTTTTGATGTTGCAGATAATCTTTTTGTGTTCTTGGACTAAGGTCACTGTAATAGGCGCTGGCGAGGAATTTTTCCCACAAGCGACCGAATGTCATTGCACGATCGCGATTATTTACAGTTTCCTCATACTTTTTCCATAAAGCAGCTAAACCATCCTTGATGGCGGTTAGTGTGACAGATTCTCTGGATGTTGGTTTCCATACATAACTATATTTATTTGGGTATACATTTGGAGGTAATTTTTCGTGTTCAGGATTTTTCCTTCGTCTTCCCATCAGATCGCACCAAAATTCGGCTCTACCTCGCGTGGTGGTAAAGTTTTATTGCAGGTAAATAGATCCCGGCTGACAATCGGTTTGCCACTACGATTGGTATAGAACGGTAAGCCCGTTTTCCATTAACCATTTTCGCTGGTGGCTTGCATATTTGCAGCCCGTTAATATTAGCAATTCATCTTCGGTTAAAAATAAGCTGCTCATAGCTATATCTCATAACCGCCGCTAACTATATACGGTTAGCGGCAATTAGGGTTGAACATTAAAAATCAGCCTGACTCGGGATCAGTTTTTGCCAGATAGCTGAAACGTATTTTGCCTGGTAACGAGCGTCATCAAGTGCATTATGGCGCTCACCTTCGAATGGGATAGCAGTTCTGGCATCGAAGTCTATGGCTTTCCCCAGCTCAACGATTGTGCGTACATCGCGATCGTTGCAGTAGCGCCACGGGCAGGGGATACCCTGTCGTTCGTATGAACGGCGTAAAATCACGTTGTCGAAGTTGGCCCCATTACCCCAGACCTGAACAAAAAATTCACCGGAGTTTTCGTCGATAAATTCCCGCAATTGCAGTAGTGCATCATCTAACGGGATTTCATCGGTCATAATGGCAGACTGCGCCTCACGTGATTGCTTCAGCCACCATTTAATGACGTCACGATCAATGACTCCGCCAGCAGTATCCAGATCGATGGTCTTGCTAAATTCCGGTCCCATATCTCCGGTTTGTGGATCGAAAAATATTGCGCCTATTGAGATAATCGGGGCATCGGGATTTTTTCCCATGGTTTCAAGGTCGATCATCAGATGAATCCCCGCTCTGCTGGTGGATGTGAGCTTATGATGACCATTCACCTTAATTAAGGGATCTGTCGCCTCGCCAGTTTTATTATCGCTGGCGTGATGCTGATTGCCGCCAGGGTTCTCCTTGTGTGGATGTTCAGCGCCTCCCATTTCCTCCGGATCATTTTCCTGAACTTCAACCTGATTCTCTTCATCGAATGTTTCCTGGTATGTTGCGTCGCCCATCACCGCGCCACAATCAGGGCAGTTGTCGCCACCGCTCTGACCACAGGCGGTGCAGACTTTTTTCCGGTTCCTGTTGCGCTACTGGTTTGGATTGTTTCGTTTCTGGCTCGTTTTGTAACGCATTTGGGCTGTTTTGTTCCGCTTTTTGGTCGTTCCGTTCCGATTCATGCTGGTTCTGGTTCACAGAATCGCGAGTCTGGATCCCCTTGACCCATTTCGGATCATTAGGGTCGCTAATCCCCTCAACAAATTCACCACGCGATACAGCAAGTAACTTATCGGCGTCAGGCTGGCTGATATTGGCTGCCTGCATAATTTTGTTTACTTCGTCAGCGGTGACTTTTACTTGGTTAGCGGAACTCACCTGCGACTGAGCATCCAGCGACTGAGCGTTCTGGCAATGTTCAGTTGTATCCGGTTCCATTGTTTCAGTTGTTGCCTGTTCACCTGCCATTGCGTCAGATGGTTGTGGTTTTTCTTCCTCTGTTTCACGTTCAGTAACCACCTCGCGGTTAATTTCTTCCAGGATATCTTTTTCCGGCGTATGCCGGGCAGCTGTGAGAGTTTCCTTGCTGGGGTTCTCGTGATCAGTTTCCGTCAAATAGGCGTTGATATACCCCTGAAGGCGTCCCGGGTAGTGATAAAATTCAGGGTGTGCGCTTCGGATAAGTGCAAAAATAGCGGCGCGGGAATAGTCCAGAATACCCGGGGTTGCACGAAGTGCTGCGGACCATTCTTTGAACGGACTTTCTTTTTTTAGGACTACTTCTTTTGTCGCGACGATAAACGCTGCCCGGAATTTCATAAATATTAAAATCCATCGGAAGTGTGGCTGCTGCAATCTCCACATCCAGTGTGTCGAGGGTGTGTACTAAATTCGGATTGCGATCGGTTTTGTTCCCACCGCCAGCATTAGCACCCGGAAGCCGTGCGGGTGATGCGTGAAACACGATTTCCTTTCATCCACTCTTTTGTCAGCAGACCCCGATCAATGTAGTCAGCGTCCAGGTATGCTTCGAAAAAAGCAGTTATTAGTCCCAGGTCTGAATTACCAGGATTAGGGAAAACTTTGTCAGTGTCACGAACCAGTTTGTGGAGGTCGCGAATCTCCAGCGAGTCGAGCAGACTGGTTTTATGCGAAATAGCCAGAGCAGTAACAGCCGGTAGTTCTTCAGCCCGTGCAATGTATAATGCCTGGAGTTCGTCGCGTGAAACGTGCGTTACTGGTTTTTCGCTGCCGTGTTGAGCAAGCCAACGAATGGGCAGTTCCTGACCGGAGACAGGCAGAAGCATGCTCTCCTCAATCTCAGTCATGTCTTCGCCGTTGATGTTGGTATTGTCAGTGCTGGCTGGTTTGTCCTGAACAGAGGGGGAAGGGCCGATAAATGTCATTGTGATGCCATCTTTCCCGCCTTTTTTCATAGCGGTTGCAGAATTCAGTATCAAACACGCCTTCTGGACGGAAGGTCGTCAACAACGGGCAAATTGACGCGGACGGGTTTTTTTAAAGTCGTCTTCATCATAATCGTTGTCATCCATTGCGGTAATGCAGCGGGAGATTGCAACAGATAATTTTTTTGCTGTAGTCCAGTAAAAACCACCTTTAATTCCCAGGCGTTTTCTTACTTTGTCATTTTTTGCTTCGCAATATAGTGCAAATTCTTCTTTATCAGTGCTCATTATTGGTAAACCTCATCACAGATTTAAGGGTGAACAAATCTCTGCCATTGCTGACATATAAGAATGAAACTGGATATTTATTACGGTGCTGTTTTAAAAATCCTGCCGGGATTTCGTTATTATCCTGGTGAATAACTTTATCGACCGGATAACAGTTGCCTGGAATTTTCTGTTCGGTTGCTGCTGCCATACATTCCTGCATTGTTCTGTGAACACTGACTGCAATATCAACTGGCTCTCCGGAAACAAGAAAAACCGTCAGAATAAGTGCAAATACTGGATTCATTGTGCACATCCTTTTGGCATCAGACGTAAACGGGCCAGCATTGAAACAATGCATACTTTATTTAATAACTCCCGTTCGTGTTTTCTTTTGTTAATGGCATCTTCAGTAAATACAGGATTACTGATAGTGACACCAATTTCAAAACAACCTTCAGACGTATTAACGTTTGGTAATAACGTTTTCATTATCGCGCCCTCAACAATGAGTTTTGTGATGCGGTGCCTGGTGCCTCCAGGTGACGTTAACCAGTTAACAATTAACGCCGGATACAGAGAATCCACCCATAACACTGTTTTTGGTTTTAACTGTTCCGCGTGCGCTTAGCCGCATTCACCGCATCACAAAATTCACTTTAAAAAGGGCGGCAGAGCAGTCACGGAGTAAAACTGATACCGCCAAACGTCACCAGAAAATTGATAACAGAGGGCGTTGCAGCGGGGTTGTCACTTAAGCGTATGGTCAACCTGACAACCCGGTGTCCTCAACGGGGAAGGAATAACCCCGCCATACTTACCGCCGCGCCATTTCGCGGAGTGCCACAACTGGAAGCGCACGGTCGACGAAAATTTAACGACAGGCTATCTATGAACCAGCTACCTCGCCGTGCGCTTTCGCGTTATGGTCTGACTTTTCATGGAAATATCCTTTCAGTAAACTGTCAGTGCCGGATGCTCACCCGTGTCCGGCGCACGCACTCCACCTCACCCGTGGAGAACTCCTTAATTACCAACCTTAGCTTCGTTGGTTAGCTATTAACGCGGGTATGTAATCATTCTGGCAATGCTTAATGCCGCTGCTTTTTCCAGCCTGGTGATATCCTGCTCCAGAGCGGACAGATTTTCAGCCTGCTTAGCCCTGGCTTCATTGGCCCATTTCAGATCCTGCGCTGCATTAATTTTCTGGCGCATCCACTCATAAAGTTCATCATCGGTATAGTCTGGCGCGATGATGACGGGTTCTCGTTTCTGCATACTGATTCCTCGCGGTGCTGCTTCGCTTATCAGCCGTTAGATTTTGCCGAGCTGGAAAGCGCCTGTTTAAACTCACTGAAGCTGAGAGCTTCTTCGCCTTCGGCAAGGCCTTCGAAGTATTCTTCGTAAGCCTTTTCCATGATTGTGTCGAAATCCATATCACTCACCTGAGTTTCTTTCCAGCCAGCGACGGGCACCAATTTTCGGTTTTAAACGTTTTGCTTTTGGTATACGTCATCGCGGTGAATGTGCCGTCCTGGTTGGGAAACACGCCGTACACCAGAGATTCGTTGTTGCCAAGATCGATAGTATCCATGTTGACCTCATTTCCCCTTAACGCCGGGGTAGCGGAACAAAAACCTGCTGCATAGTTATTAAAGTTGAACCCTGCCGTCATGTTCTTACGCCTCGGGCTGGCTACTTAACCCCTGACCACTGCCTGGTAACTCGAAGTATTGCCCGGCGTTCTGTGGGGCGGGGTGGGTTGGTATGCAATAAATCTAAAAGTATTTAGTTTTATAGTCAAGGGGAATCTAAATTAATTTAAAAAAAAGGTCGGCATAACCGACCTTAAGTTCAAGGACATGGCAGGGTTATAGGTTGAACTGCACACCTTTTGCTACGGCAACAATTTTACACTCTGGCGTAAGCAAGGATGATTGATAGCGCGGATTGAGAGGGCTTAAATACACAAGTTTTCCATCAATAACTAATTTTTTTTATAGTCATAGACGGTTCATTTGTAAGTGGATCTGGAACTATTACAGCGACGATACTGCCATTTTTATAACTCTCTCCTGGTCTTAGGATCACAGTGGCACCAACCGGGATACTTGGCGACCCTGAGGGGTTATGCATAGTGTCATCAGGCATTGAAACGGCAAAATCACCTTCCACTACATCAAAGAATGTGGTGATCCTATCGACATTTCCCATTGTTTTCTCTCCTTCTAAGATTAGGAAAGAAATCGCGTCACCCCACGAAAAGTAGGGGATCTTGGTGCCTGGATTGCTCTGCACAAAAGATAGTTCAGGAGACGATACTCCATACAGGAGATAGGACTCAGTAGTTCCTAATGCCTGGGCTAACTTACTTAGAGCTTTGCTGCCGGGTTCGTTTAGATCTTTCTCCCAGTACCCTATAGTAACCCCAGTCACGCCTGAAAGCTTACCCAGTTCTACTTGGGTGAGTCCCTTATCTTTTCTGAGTTTCTTAAGCCTGATGCCAAGGCTTTCCATCATTTTCTCCCGCGAGTTGAATATAAATTATTTTAGATTGCATTGACCTAAAAAAAATTATCCTGTAATCTAAAAATACTTAGATTTTAGGAGAGTGAAATGCGAGTTGATGAACTTGTTCAGTTTTTTGGCTCTGTTCAGAGGGTCGCTGATTTTTATGGGATAACCCGCGAAGCTATTTACATGTGGCGTAAGCGCCCCGGTGAAATAGTTCCGAAAGGGAGGGCTGCGGAAGCTGCTGCATACTCCAAGGGAAAATTATCTTTGAACCCAGAGCTTTACAAAAAGAAGGATACCACCCGGGACAAAAGGAAGAGTGATTCATGAAAATCAAACATGAACATATCCGCATGGCGATGAATGCTTGGGCGCATCCGGACGGCGAAAAAGTACCGGCTGCGAAAATTACCAAAGCGTATTTCGAGCTGGGAATGACGTTCCCGGAACTGTATGACGACAGCCATCCGGAAGCCCTGGCTCGCAATACTCAGAAAATTTTCCGCTGGGTGGAGAAAGACACCCCTGATGCGGTTAAAAAAATTCAGGCGTTGTTACCAGCTATCGAAAAAGCAATGCCACCTCTGCTGGTGGCCCGAATGCGCAGCCATAGCTCAGCCTATTTTCGGGAACTAGTGGAGACGCGGGCACGACTGGTGAGAGACGCTGATGATTTTGTCGCAGTGGCGATCGCTGGTTTCAACCAGATGAATCGTGGTGGCCCTGCAGGAAATATTGTGGCTGTGCATTGACTCGCAATATTCATACCGGATCATTTCCGGCAATTTGTGAGTAAAAAGATTCGGTATCAAAAGAGGTGAGTATGGCTAACGCCTGGCTCAGATTATGGCATGACATGCCAAATGACCCTAAGTGGCGAACAATTGCCAGGGTGTCAGGGCAGCCAATTGCAACAGTGATGGCAGTGTATATCCACCTATTGGTAAGCGCGTCACGAAATGTCACGCGAGGTCACATTGATGTCACGACAGAAGATTTGGCAAGTGCGCTCGACGTGACAGAAGAGGTAATTGATTCGATTTTGCTGACGATGCAGGGGCGGGTACTTGATGGTGATTTAATCACTGGATGGGAAAAACGCCAGGTGCTGAAAGAGGACAACGGCAATATTTCGCAAACCGCAAAATCTCCTGCAGAGCGCAAGAGGGCGCAGCGAGAGAGGGAAAGAAAGCGGGAACAAAATGGCGATTGTCACGGCGCGTCACGAAATGTCACGCACATGTCACGACGAGTCACGACAGATAAAGATACAGATAAAGATACAGATCAAGAAGATCAAAACACTATGGTCCATGGCGTAAAAAACGCCACGAACCAGGCAGGGGATGTTCAGACCGTCAATCCTGGTCAGCCAGCAGGCACGACACCGGAAGCCGATTCAGCGTATGCGCTGAAAGCCGATTCGGGCGCTGTGCAGCAGGTGATGACCGCAAGGCCGGAGCAATCACACCAACTGCAGCAGCCTGAAGTCGATTCCGCCATTCAGCGGGAAGCCGATCGGGTAGTCCCGGAAAACACCGGGCAGCCTGTGGGACGAGTGGATTATCCGGATGTGTTCGAACAGGTCTGGCGGGAATACCCGTTGCGTGCTGGGGCAAACCCGAAGAAATCCGCTTTCAGTGCTTGGAAGGCCAGATTACGCGAGGGGGTGTCACCAGAGGCCATGCTGGATGGCGTGAGGCGTTACGCAAGATACCTGGCGGCTACCGGGAAAACGGGAACGGAATTTGTTCAGCGAGCGACGACGTTTTTTGGACCGGACCGGAATTTTGAAAACCCCTGGCTGCTCCCGGTAAGCGGCACGAACAACCAGCGTTGTGTGAATCATATTTCTGAACCGGATACCGAAATTCCACCGGGCTTCAGGGGGTAAGTGTTTATTTCAGGTCATGAGGTAATTTTCAGGAGGACTTGTGGCAAAAGTATTTACACAAGAAGAGCGGGAAAAAATTAAGAGGCAGGTTGTTGAACTCGTGCGCCAGAGCGGGCGCGAGACGTTACGACAACTGGAAGCGAAAACAGGTGCGACAAGATATCTGATGAGTGTTCTCGCCAGAGAGCTGGTTGCCAGTGGCGATGTATACAATTCTGGCTACGGGTTATTCCCGTCTGAACAGGATCGTAAGGACTGGCAAAACGCCCGCAAAAAACTCTCAAGGGCAAAGCTGAAGAAAAAAACACCTGTGGTTGATCCGGACCTTATCTGGTCATTACCTGACGGAGAAATACGTCGCTACGACAGTCGCCTAAACATAATCTGTCGCGAGTGCCGGAAGAGCGAAGTTATGCAGCGCGTGCTGGCGTTTTATCAGGGGAATTTTCAGGAGGTGGTGCGGTGAGTGAATCAAAATGCAGGGTTAATGGCAATCAGATAGAACCATGTGCGGCACTGGCAAAATCCCTTGAGCATGATGCTGAATACACGACGCGAAAAGGTCTGCTGATATACAAAATCTGGAATGAGAGTTTAACTCGCGGCCCTGATTTGGTGATGTTGCGTTCCGGTGAATTTTCTAAATCACCAGTTCGGGTTTCATTTTGCCCGTTCTGTGGTGAAAGTCTGAAAACGTGGGAAGCGGAGGCAACCAGTGAGCAAAATTAACTATCAAGAACTGCGCGAGGCGGCGGAACAGGCAACGCAAGATGAATGGGTAGCATATATTTTGCCGGGTCATAACGGCATTTATCCTGCGCGCACGTCTGAGGGTAGGCATTGTGCGGATACTTTATTGACTGGCCTGGCGTCTGTCAGGGGCGGGAGAGCATCAACATGAGCATCAGAACCTACGCAGTGAATTGCAATGACGCATGGCTAAACACCGAAGGTGATGACATCTCCGGCTCATACGTTAAGTACAAAGACCATCAGGAAGTGGTTGCCGCTCTTGAGGCCAAGTGCGCGGCGCTGGCAGCGGAGAATGCGGGAATAAAGTCTGCAATTCCAGAATCACGGGATATTGAAGATGACAATGACAATATGGATGACGTATCTCTCGCGGAAGACTTCGGGTTCAATCATGCAATAGAACGGATGAGGAGACAGATACCTGAAACACCAACCACTGATGCTTTCCTGGCTGAAGTCCGGGCGCAGGGGGTGGATGCTGCTATAGAAGCTGCAAAAAATCTGGTGGCCCAAGAATATGAGTATAAGGATTTCAAAGCGGCGCAGAGTGATTGCTGTATGTACCCTGGTTCAGACCTGGTAGGGAAGGTTGAAATGACTGAGTGGTTAGTTGACTTTGCTGCCCAGCTTCGCAAAGGAGGCAACCAGTGAGCGAAATTAATTACCAGGCACTGCGTGAGGTGGCGGAACGTGCAATTCCAGCAATGGAACGCCTGTTAATGTTGCCAGCTGATGATGACTTGTTAAGTGAACAGGAACTTAAAGATTACGGTGTGGATATTGATGCGCTCAACGCCTTCAAATTTCTGACCGGACCAGAAACCGTGCTGGCACTGCTGGATGAACGGGAAAGAAACCTGCAATACATCAAAAGCCGCGATCAGGAGAACGAGGATATTGCGCTAACGGTAGGGAAGCTGCGCGTTGAGCTTGAAGCAGAAAAACAGCGGGCAAAAGTTCTATTTATGGAAAATGCTCGGCTTAAGTCAGGCATAGCCGGTCTGATACACCTCGGTATTCGATATGCAGATGTTGAGGTCATGAAAATTGCTGGAGATGCCCAGCTTTCTACCCCATGCACTGACAGCATCATAAACAGCATTGCAACAGGCATTCGCATCAAAGGAGAGGAGCATGGAAATAAAACCAGAGGATGAGTTAAGCAATATCGTTTTATTTCCGGTAAAAGAGGATGACCCTCGTAATCAGGTTAATTTTCTTTATGAGCCATCGGAAAGACCATATTGTCATCACGCCTCTGTCCGGGTTGACGAAAAAGAGCGTCAGGTCCGCTGTAAAATCTGCGGTGCAGTTGTGGAGCCATTTGACTGGATGCTCTCTGTGGCGAAAAGAGAAACCAGACTGGCAGATGATGTAAGGCTCTTGCGTCAGGAGGAGCGGGAAAGGCGAAAAAATATAGAAAAGCTAATTCAGATTGAGCGTAACGCGAAAGCGCGGATACGCAGGGCGACAAAATCCAGAACTGAATAATTAAATTTAGCTCTGTTAAAAATTTAATCCTTAACCGGAGGGATTCCTGCACCCTCAGAACATCAGGAGGCCGTCCGAAAGGGCGGTAGTGAAATGCGAAAATTCAAAATAATTATTGAAACGGGAATAGCCGGTGGAGATTTCGAGGATGAATTCGAAGTGGATGATGATGCAACACCAGATGAAATACAGGATGAAGCTAAAGATATTTTCTTTAACTACTGCAATTACTCATACCACGAAATAAAAGACGAAGAGGAAGAACAAAATGGCTGATTTTGGTTCAACTAAATATAACGCCAGTTTTGAAGAATGGCATGAACTGTTAATGGATTATGCAGAGTTACGCGGTGGAAGTGCCGCTGATGCTGAAGCATGGCGTGATGATTATGAAGCAGGGAAAACACCGGTCGAAGCATATTGTGATGAGTGGGGCGATGAATGAGCGAGATTAATTATCAGGAAGGGCATGAAAAGGCAGGGCAGGCAAAACCAGTGGCATGGCGATATCGCTACGTGAAAAAAGGCGTTACAGACTTTCAGGGGAAGCAGTGGGTTGGTGACTGGAAATATGTCCCGACAAAAGAGGATTGCAACGACAGGCCGAGCTATGAGATTCAGGCCTTATTCACTGTCCCGCCTGTGCCACTGACACCAGAAGGATTGATTAAAGCAGTGCGTTTCTATGAACAGGTAAAGCGTGAGAATCCGCCAGTCGAAACCGGAGCATGGAAAGACGCTGTTGACTGGGTGCTCAAAGAGGCTTGCCAGGCTGTAAACATTGGTACCAAAGGAGATTGATATGACCACTTTTACCGACAAAGAACTGATTAAAGAAATCAAAGAGCGCATAGGCAGCTTGGACGTTCGAGACAATATTGAGCGCCGTGCTTATGAAATTGCTCTGGCATCGCTGGAAGCAGAGGCAGTTATGTTCTGTATATCAGGACAAAATGTAGATTCAGAAGAACATGTATCAACCAGCAAAGCGGTTGTTGATGCCTGGGTTGAAGAATGGAATCAGGTTGACGGAAGTCCTGGCGAACCACTGTACAAAACTATGCCACTCTACTATCACGCTGCCTTGCCAGCGCCGGTAGTGCCGGAAGAAGCAACTCCGGAAAACGTAGAAATGCTCTCTGGCTATGTTTCCACGTACAAATTAACCGATAGCGAGCGCGATATTGCTGCCGAAATATGGAACGCCTGCCGCGCCGCTATGCTTCATGGGAAAGGAGAGTGATATGGCAACTTTAACAAAAAAAGAACGGGCATGGTTGAACGAATTACAGGACGTTCTTGATCGCTGCCCATCACCGAAAAAAATTGGTTTTTACACCATTGGCGATAAAAGCATTTACCTGTATGACCTGCGCCGCATGGATGAAATCATGGAGGCTCTTGATAATCGTTCGTCAATGGATTGGTGTGTTGCTGTCCATGATATGAATGCAGGGTTTGATGAAAAGATTTTGTTCCCCTCATCAGTTGAAAGCACTGCGGGTTAAGGAGTAACACATGACCACTATTACCAAAGAACGTATTGAATTGTTCATTAAAAATCCGCTTGAAAACGGGCTTACCCGTGGTGAACAAATGGAACTGGCACGGATTGCGCTGGCATCGCTGGAAGCAGAGCCGGTTGTGTTCTGGTTTGAAAAATATCAAGAAGGGGCTACGGCATGACGACTTTTACCAGAGAGCAGTTAATAGCTCACGCAGAGGAGACTATTGAAGCACAGAGACTGTGCATACCGGGCACAATCGACCATGACATCATCCGCACATATAAGATGGATATTGCTGTTCTGGAAATCGCACTGGTATCGCTGGCAGCAGAGCCAGCCGGTAAATTGCATGAATACAAACCAGTGGGATATCAGCGTCTGGTCGATGAGTTAACCATGCTGGTAAAGCAGTTAACCTGGCAACTGAGGAAAGCGAAGCCAGACTGCAAATTACCGGATAAGGCGATGAGTTATCTGGAGCGGAACGGACTGATAAGCGTGGAGGATATTTTACGATGACCTGGCCTGAAGCATTAACAACGGTAGGAATTGCGATGGCGGTGGCGCTGGTGGTGTATTCGATTTGCCGCTGGGGATAAAAACGGTTTGCGGGAAAAGGAGAGTTAAGTAGAATTGCAGCGGGTGCTTGAGGCTATCTGTCTCAGGCATGAACACCAAAAGGCAGATAGAGAAAAGCCCCAGTTAACATTACGCGTCCTGCAAGACGCTTAACATTAATCTGAGGCTCAATCTATGAACGGCAAATCTAGGTTAGCCTCTTACGTGCCGAAAGGCAAGGAGAAGCAGGCTATGAAGCAGCAAAAGGCGATGTTAATCGCCCTGATCGTCATCTGTTTAACCGTCATTGTGACGGCACTGGTAACGAGGAAAGACCTCTGCGAGGTACGAATCCGAACCGGCCAGACGGAGGTCGCTGTCTTCACAGCTTACGAACCTGAGGAGTAAGAGACCTGGCGGGGGAGAAATCCCTCGCCACCTCTGATGTGTCAGGCATCCTCAACGCACCCGCACTTAACCCGCTTCGGCGTTTTTTCCGTTGATTAACTCTAGTTATTAGAGAACCGAACTTTTATTGATGGGGCAGGGAGATGAAGAAACTTGTTTTAGTCGCAGGTGTAATGATTGCAACAGTAATGTTGGGAGGGTGTGCAGCAAAGGTCGATCCAGCGTTGAAAGCAGAAGCAATGAAGCCACTAACATGTAATGATGAAAAGCAATGTGACTTTTATTGGAAACGAGCGCAATTCTGGTTGGCTAATAATTCCTCATGGAAAATTCAAACGGCGACAGACACGCTAATTTCCACTTATAATCCCTCTCCAAATAGTCCATTCCTCGCTTATCAAGTGAGTAAAATGCCAAATGAAGATGGATCCTCAAGAATTTTCATCAAGCCTTTTTGCGATAATATGTTTGGCTGTCAACCAAACCCCTATCAGGCAGTTGTTTCCTTTAAAAACTTCGTTAAAACAGGGCAGTAGTGTATAGCTTGGACGATAAATTATTAGTGAAAACGCCGTAAACCCTCACCCAATGTGGACTAAGCCTATCAAACATGACTGTGATGATTAGTCCGTAGTTGTTGCCTATGAAATCTGGATTGAGTCAGGGTTTAATCCAATAATTATTCTATCGTTCCTTTACAAGTCTGGTATATTACTTTCAGTTTGTTTTAGCATACCCGCTTCGGCGGGTTTTGTTTTTTCCTGGCATTCTGGTTTACAATTCGCACGCCAGCCTGAACAACTGGCACCTGCTGCGCCAGCAGAGACAACCGATGGCGCACGATACCAAATTACACAATTCTGATGATTCTGCCGTCTTTGCCAGCAGGCACGGGCGACGTTCCCGCACTTTCAAATCTGACTGGTTCCAGCATGACCCATGTACTGAAGAACAGGCCGAATGGCTAATTCATAACTATCGCAGACGCGGATACGAGATTAAGAAAGCCCTCAGCCTCGATTATCGTCACTGGATAATCTATGTCAGGCTCCCTTATTCCGAACGCCCACCGCGCCCATCCCGCACATACCAGCAACGGATCTGGAGGTAACGTGCGGATATTACTTCGACCTGTTCTGGTACCGGAACTCGGGCTGGTGGTCCTTAGGCCGGGCCGTGAATCCATGCAAGTATTTCATAACCCTCGAGTGCTGGTGGAGCCTGAACCGAAAAGCATGCGCGGTCTGCCGTCCGGAGTCGTCCCTGCCGTTCGCCAGCCGCTGGCGGAGGATAAATCATTACTGCCATTTTTCAGCGATGAGCGGGTGATTCGTGCTGCTGGCGGCGCTGGGGCACTGTCTGACTGGCTGTTGCGTCATGTCAAATCCTGCCAGTGGCCTCATGGTGACTATCATCACAGTGAAATCGTCATACATCGTTATGGTACCGGCGCGATGGTGTTGTGCTGGCACTGCGACAACCAGTTGCGTGACCAGACATCCGAATCACTCGAGCAACTTGCTCATCAAAACCTGTCAGCATGGATGATTGACGTCATCGGTCACGCAATAAGCGGTACGCAGGAGCGTGAATTATCGCTGGCTGAATTATCCTGGTGGGCGGTCCGCAATCAGGTGGCGGACGCGCTACCGGAAGCGGTATTACGTCGTTCGCTGGGGTTGCGTGCGGAAAAAATCCGCTCAATGTACCGTGAAAGCGACATCGTACCGGGAGAGCAGACAGCCACCAGCATACTGAAGCAGCGCACAAAAAATATTGCGCTACCGCCTCACATCCACCAGCAACAGAACCCACCACAGGAAGAGACGGTGGTCAGCATTGCCGTTGATCCGGAGTCACCGGCTCAGTATCTCCAGCGCCAGAAACCACAACGGGAAGAGATGCCCGTATACACGCGCTGGGTAAAAACGCAGAAATGCATGTCGTGTGGCAATCAGGCAGATGATCCGCATCACATCATTGGTCATGGACTGGGTGGGATGGGGACAAAGGCTGATGATTTGTTTGTTATTCCGCTGTGCCGTAAATGTCATAACGAACTGCACGCCGGGGTAAAAGATTTTGAAGAAAAACACGGCAGCCAGCTGTTGTTGCTGATTCGTTTTTTAATGCACGCGAGAAATTCGGGTGTCCTGAAGTGGAAAGCATGAATGACTGAACGCATAGAATTTGTTTTGCCTTACCCGCCGACGGTGAATACCTACTGGCGACGTCATGGCAATACGTATTTCATCTCGGAGGCCGGAAAGCGTTATCGCCGTGATGTGGCGCTAATTGTTCGCCAGCAGCGGCTGAAATTAAACCTGTCCGGAAGGCTGGCGATAAAGGTGATTGCAGAGCCACCGGATAAGCGTCGTCGCGACCTGGACAATATCCTGAAAGCACCGCTGGATGCGCTGACGCATGCGGGAGTGTTAATGGACGATGAGCAGTTTGATGAAATCAATATCGTTCGTGGTCAGCCAGTATCTGGTGGACGTCTGGGGGTGAAGATTTACCCCATAATGCATTAAGAGCAGGTCAAAAAATGAAACTGGAAGATTTACCGAAATACTACTCCCCAAAATCCCCTGGCCTGACCGATGCATCGGCCTCAACGTCAAAAGATGCGCTGAGTATCACTGATGTGATGGCCGCGCAGGGCATGACACAGAATCGGGCTGAGATGGGTTTTTCTGCGTTCCTGGGGAAAATGGGCATCAGTATGAATGACAGGGCGCGGGCAACAGAATTACTGGCAGATTATGCACTCAGTCGGTGCGATCGTGTGGCGGCGTTGAGAAAACTTCCGGCAGAAATAAAACCGGTAGTGATGCGCATTATGGCTTCGTACGCTTTTGAGGATTATGCCCGCAGCGCAGCGAGTAAAAAGCAGTGCCCTTGTTGCTATGGGGAAAAATTTATTGAAAGCGTAGTTTTTACAAACAAGGTCCAGTATCCGGATGGTAAGCCGCCGGTATGGGCAAAGTGTACGAAAGGTGTGTATTCGTCTTACTGGGAAGAATGGAAAAAAGTCAAGGAAGTGGTAAAAGTTGCCTGTCCGGAGTGTGGCGGAAAGGGTGAGGTTTCCACCGCCTGTAAGGATTGCCGTGGGCGTGGTGTCGCCATTCATCGTGAAGAGTCGGTAAAACGTGGTATGCCTGTTATCAGAGACTGCCAGCGTTGTGGTGGTCGTGGCTATGAAAGACTACCATCAACGGAGGCATTTAATGCTATATGCGAGGTGACAAACCAGATAACACGCGCGTCATGGGAAAAAACAGTTAAGAAATTCTATGATGCGCTGGTGACCCGGTTTGATATTGAAGAAGCATGGGCTGAGCGGCAGTTAAAAAAGGTAACTAGGTAACAAGGTTGATTTTTCCGGAATCTGTGGTAAATTCGTCATAACAATGGGCTTTTTATGCCTGACGTTAGAAGAGTTTCTACAACCCGCCGCCGAGCGGGTTTTTTATTGCGGAATTAATTACGGACCGTTATTATTCTGCTCCCGGCCCTTTAGCTCAGTGGTGAGAGCGAGCGACTCATAATCGCCAGGTCGCTGGTTCAAATCCAGCAAGGGCCACCAACCGCCACTAGCTCATCAGGAAAGAGCGTCAACCCTTTAAGTTGAGTGTGCGAGGTTCGAGTCCCCGGTGGCGGTCCAGTGCCGACTTAGCTCAGTAGGTAGAGCAACTGACTTGTAATCAGTAGGTCACCAGTTCGATTCCGGTAGTCGGCACCATATGCGGGCATCGTATAATGGCTATTACCTCAGCCTTCCAAGCTGATGATGCGGGTTCGATTCCCGCTGCCCGCTCCAGTTAGAGTCTTTCAGTCTGCGATGATGGGAAATCCCGGAGTGACTGAAAGACGTTTAAGTTATGAATGATCGCTTTTTTTTGCAAAATTGCTGTGCAGAAATACTAACCTTCGGGCAGGCGATCATTCATAAGCACTCTGCTTTTATTCCGATTAACTGTGAGTGGTTTGTTGGATAGAGTGCTTTCCTTACTGTATATATCGTTTCGCCCGCTTTTGCGGTTTTTTCTTTTCTAAATCCCTTTCATTTCTCAGTGTAAAACTACGCCATCCGTTATTTGCGGAGGTGAGGCTATGAAATCCATGGACAAAATTTCAACGGGCATTGCCTACGGCACCTCCGCAGGCAGTGCTGGCTACTGGTTTTTACAGTGGCTTGATCAGGTCAGTCCGTCACAGTGGGCTGCGATTGGTGTACTGGGGAGTCTGGTTCTGGGCTTCCTGACATATCTGACTAACCTGTATTTCAAAATCAGAGAGGACCGTCGTAAGGCTGCACGGGGAGAGTAATTCAATGACTCAAAACTATGAACTGATTGTGAAAGGGATCCGCAATTTTGAGAATAAAGTTACGGTAACTTTTAGCGTTACGGGACAAAAAACGCTTTGACGGTGAAATTTTTGACCTGGACATCTCGCTGGACCGTGTTGAAGGTGCCGCGCTGGAGTTTTATGAGGCAGCAGCCAGAAGGAGCATCAGACAGGTCTTCCTGGATGTTGCTGCCGGGTTATGTGAAGGGGATGAGCAGTCGCCGGAAAAGCGCCCCGTAATTTTAGATGCGCAGAATGTGTGGATAACCTACAAAGGAAAGCTACCAGGAAGAATTACTGGTTCTCTGAAGACTCCTCCGGAATCACAACCTTAAGTCACTGACCGGAACAGATAAACCTGTCCGTGGGCGGAAACCGATAAATCCTGATAAATATCCATGAACGCAAAAATCAGATACGGCCTGTCGGCTGCCGTTCTGGCACTGATTGCCGTCGGTGCGCCCGCGCCTGATATTCTCGACCAGTTTCTGGATGAAAAAGAAGGTAACCACACAACGGCATACCGCGATGGGTCCGGCT
>CYGL01000133.1_pt1 | contig 39030 bp, 52 predicted proteins | sample 485531 | NCBI WGS metagenome assembly CYGL01 (sample SAMEA3497897, study PRJEB9818) | human gut metagenome | reverse complement strand
GGAATTGATGCAAAGTATCTAATGAATTGCACGTAAGTGCTAAATGTTAAACATTACATTACGTTCTGTGTACATTCCTCGCTTATAACTAGGCTTCTTAGCATAGTAGTCTACTGTGTTAAGGAGTAGTGAGTAAAGGAAGTCATACTTGTTAAATCCTACCTCTTGTGAGATTATCTCTACTGTGTTAGTCATTTTAGGTGATATGGTATAAAACATACTCATATAGGTCTTATAGCTTGTTCCCATATGCTCTAGTTTGTCTAGGATAAGGACATTATGTCTTTTAAGCTTAACTGTGGTACGTTCTCTTAGGTTGTTTATGTAGGTAGGTGTGTAGGAATAGTGGCTTTGGAAATAGTCCTTAAGGAGTTCTGAATATTGGCTATATAGTTCATTATATTCACCTCTGTGCTCATAGATATAGTCACCTATCATCATAGCACTAGGAATTTTAGTACCTAGCATATATTGGTTAAGGTGTTTATAATATCCACAGGAATGAATCCATTTGTAGAAGTTTGGTGTTAAGGTATTAGGGTAGATAAGGACTGGTTCTTTTGTGTCTAGGTATAGATTCATCACTGTGGAATAGAACCAATTAGCAAACTGTTGGTCTGTAAGGACTGGAAGTAGGTGAGATATAAGCATCTGTGACTTGATATGTGGGTTATTGAAGTTAAGATTAAGGTCACACAGTTGCTCTATTGTGATATTTAGTTCTTTACACAGTCCATATTTATCTCCAAAGAGTTTACACACAGCATGTAGTGGGAATTGGTTATAGGTGAGTTGATGTACATCTACGTGGTATTTAGTCTTAAGGAAAGCCTTGATTTGTTTTTTAAATTCTTTATCAACAAGCTCTTGTGGTTCAAATTCTAGTGCAAGTAGGTACTCGTCTTTTTTAGCAAAGGTAGTACCTCGTCTTTTCTTCTCACTGTTAAAGTGCCATATAATTTTTGTTTCCATGTTTTATTACCTCGTGAGACTATTTTACCACAGAAGAAAAAGAAACACGAAGGGGTAAGGAATAAAAAGTTAAATAAATTTCAAGTAAATAAAAGGTATCAGTGGACTAATAAGATTATAACTAAATATATATTATATATATTCCTTATTCCTAGGTATATTATATATAATGCACAGATGAATAATGGAATGAGTAAATAAAAACTAACCGTGGCTAATAAGATTACTCTTTATAATTTATATAATTACTCATAATATAATTCCATTATATTATTCCTAATTATATAAATAAGGCACACAAGAGTTTAGAAATTCATTAAAATTATTTCCATGTGTGCTTAGTTGGCTTAACGCCCTAGCCACATTCCAATAATTTTAATAATTAAGTCCTTTGGTATTGACAAATAAAAATCTCTGTGATAGAATAAGACTGTGGTTAAGATATTAGCGTTAGATTTATCAACAAAAAGTTCGGGTTATTGTATTTTTGAGAATGGTGAGGTTATAGACCATGGTGTGATACAGCATCATGACAAGGATTTCCTTGTGAGGTGTCACTATATGGCTGAGTTTATTAGACTTCTCTGTGAAAAACATGGAAAGTTCAATACGGTTGTGATTGAAGAGCTAAAAGTTATACATAACCAAAAAACACTTGTGATTCTTGGAATTTTACAAGGAATGGTGTTAAGAGAACTGCATGCAATTCCTGTTGAGTTCATTATGCCTTCTGTGTGGAGAAAGACTTTTGGATTGAATGGTAAACGCTCTGAAGCTAAGGAAAAGGCGATTGAACTTTGTGAACAGCTTGGTTATACTGTTTGCAATGATGATGATGCAGAAGCTATTCTTCTAGGAAAACATTTTGTTGACAAGAACAACTGACTGTGGTAAACTTAGTCTGTGACAGCTTTCCCGTGTTTTTGCTGTTGCTGAACCTTTAGTGGTTTACCTCCTTAGTTTCCTGTGTGACAATCGTTGCACAGGTTTTGTATAATATGTCCTCATAGCCAAGCTGGCTAAGGCAACAGATTGCAACCCTGTGATGCGTAGGTTCAAATCCTACTGGGGACTTGTGTTGGTATAGCCTTTGTGCTTTACTAAATGGTGGATATTCCACCATATGGCAGTGATAGTTCGTTAGTTAGGGTGCAATTCCGTTTACTGCCCTGTTCCTTTTTGGAATTTTGATAATCATTTTATTCCTTTCTATTTTGTGAAGCTGATGCTGTGAAAACTAGGGGTTTGATTCCCCTATCACATTTATTAAAAATTGTTAGAGGTAAAGTAAATGGCAACTAAGTCAAAACTATATTCTGAAACAATGCGTGAGTTAAGTTTGCTTGATGAAGAGTCACTTAAACTTTACCAAATGCGTTGGGGTCTAATTGATGTAGATGATTCCTTGCTTGATAAAGTAGGTTATGAAGTTTACTCTAAGATTCCACCATGTACACCAGTATCAAAAAATGCTATGTTACAAATCATGGCTTCATTTGATGATAACTATGAGCGTAGAGAATGGGCTGACCGTATTGAGGGTAAAGCTACACAAACTACTGTCAATGTTAATCATGACACTAAGGATGGTGTAAACGAGCTTAAGAACTATACAAAAGCTAAACTTGATGAATTGTTTGGGAAAGGGTAGTTATGGCTTCACACAATCCTAGAGATGATGTTTTTGAAAAGCATTATGATGAGATTACACAGCTGTTAGATGCCTTTGTGATTTCTGTTGTGAATATGGGTGATTATATCAGTGCTGAAGATGCTTTAATAGGCTATCTCATTGATACATACTCAGAAGTATTCCTTGGTGAGATTGATTATATCTTGGACTCACTTGGTATTGATTTATCACCAGAGGAAGAGATTGAAATTAGGAATGGTGTGAATACATCAGCCTTTGCAAGAAGTAACCAAGGTAGAATTAGAGAGATTCTTGAAGCTCATGCAGAAGATTTAAGAAGCAGAATTATTGACAGTACAGATACTGTGAATAAAGAGGAACTAATCAGAGACTTTCAATCTAACCTGACTCGTATAGCTATGAGTGAAGCTCAAATGGCTATAGAAAAAGCTTCTGTGGAAAGTGCAAAGCTGTTTGAAATTGTAACTGATGGTAAAATATTAAAAACATGGAACTGTGTAGGGGATTCTAAGACTTGCCAAACTTGCTTGGCTATGAATGGAGTGACTATACCAGTTGATGAAAGTTTTTCTAATGTAGCACCTTCTGCTAACATAGAGGAACAGTTGAGCTACACAGGAGGAGACATTGTATATGCACACCCAAGATGCAGATGTTGGGTCACTTATTCAAAAGCGTAAGGTACTATCTAATCGTGAAAAGTTATCAATACTGCTTGACCAAGTAACTCCACAAGACAAGCTCAAGGATGCTGTAAAGGGTAAAATCCCAAAGCATTTTAAACGTAATACTATACGTGAAAGACATGGGTTTGAAAAAGAGCTTGAATACTACAAGCTAGGATTCACTACTGCATTGTCTGAGTTTAATATTGAGTTATGGTGGTCTCAAGCTGTACAGTTTGGGGCTTTTCTTAGTGGTGATTATAAGACTGGATATTGTGTAGCTACACCTCGTTATGGTAAATCATTTTTGTGTGGTATCATGTCCAATCATTTTGCCTACGATGGTGAAAATTGCTATGCAGTTGGTTCTACACAAGAGTATTCTAGTATTATCATTCAACATGCTAGGGAGATATTAGTTAATGCTCACCCTGATGTAAAAGCTATGCTTTCCTTTGATGATGGTAAAGATGTTACAGCTGTAGATAAACGGTTAAAACGAGGTCTTTCTTCATTCTCAAATGAGGGATTTACATTCCGTAATGGAGGTAAGCTAGAAGGGCTATCAGCAGGTTCTAACTTTACTGACCCATCTAAAATCCACGTTATTGGTCGTGGTGGTAATATGTTTGGTGATGAAGCATCAGATATTTCACCGATTGCACTTGGACACATGGGTCGTAGGGAATTTGAGTCAGATGATGGTCGTAAATTGATTATGTACCTAATCTCTAACCCTCGTTCTCTTAACAACTTCTATGATTTTATGACAAATGATGATTTAGCAGATGATGAGTTTGTCATGTGGCTAGATGTTGTGACAGCTATTGAAGAGGGTAGTATTAAATACACCAAAGAAGAGCTTATGCGTTCACAGTTTACTATCACAGAGGATTCCATTCGTGAAAACCTATTGTGTGAGTTTCCTACAGAGCGTTCTTCATTCTTTGACTCTGCACCTAATGTTCTTGATAGCTTTGACCCTAAAAACAAAGAGCTTGATTACTTCATTGGTGTCGATAGTGCCTATAAAGGTGCTGATAGTATTCAAGTAACTGTTTCTGTTGTAGATGATAAGAATCACTTCACTGTGCTTGATACAATGGATATTAAGCCTGCTGAGTGGATAGATGGTATTACAGCTATAGAGATTGTTGATAAGATTGTCACGATAGCTAATAGGCTCAATGCTAAAGCAATAGGTATAGATGCTGGTGGTGGAGCACATATTGTTCAGCCACTTAAGATGAGAAGACTCAGTGGTAAGCTTAGATGTCCTGTGTATGATATAAACTTTGGTGGAAAACCTACTGAAATTAAGGTATTGGCAAAAGACCCTAGTGCTGAGTATGCTTATAACCGAAGAGCTGAGATGCACTTAATGCTAAGAGGTATGATGGAAGCTCAAAGGGTTTCTTTTGTTAAAAAAGTATGGGATGCAATTAGTAGACAAATGTCATTTGTGTCTGAAATACAAAAACCTGAGGATAGATTGGTCAAGATTAGACCAAAAACAGAAATAAAGAAATTATTGAAACACTCACCAGATGAACTTGATAGTGTTTTATTATCATTGCATGTTGCTGAGTTGTATTATTTAGGAGGTTCTTAATGGTCTGTGGAAAATGCCATAAAGATGATTGTGGTGGCGATTGTGCTATGGACAGATATTTCAATGCTGAATATAAAGATAGGTTAATTTTCCAAAGTTCTGGTTTTAGAGGAACTCCTGTAAGTGAAAACCTTGAAGATATTGAAAGATTGGCACTTGATTTACCTGATGTTGACTATATTTTGGATAATATTGTCAATTATATGTTTACAAACTCATTAACTACTGATGATTTCACAAAAGATGAAAAATTAAGGCAGTTTTTATTCAGAAATAACTTTAATGGTCAACGTAACTATGATGTTTTGAAACAAGTTGCAAAAGGTTATCGTAAATATGGCTATTATGGCTTGTTAAATACTGGAGATGGTCTTGTAGGTATTCATCCAAAGGATATTTTAGCTTGTGTGATTGATTATCCTAAAAAACCTGTCTTGAGACAAACTCTAGCATACTTAATTAAGAATAATAATGCTTATATTACACCTTATGACCAAAAAACAGGTAACCCTAGGGTTGCAACAGACTTTTCTGAGGATGAAATTAAGAAAATACTTGCAAATCCTGATGAATACAAGAATGATGTCATGGTTGTAAATGAAGATAACTTCGCTTGTGTACGACTAGATACATCTCAAGTGTTCTGTATGTCTCCTTTGCTTAAAGACCGTAAACGTGTAGAGCTTATCTTAAACATACTAAACCGTATGAACTATGATATTTCACGTAATGGTATTGGTACTATTGCTTTGCAAGCTAAAAATACACTTGAAGAGCAGATTGAGGAAAGCGTAGAACAAGGAACAGCCTTTGGTAGTGGTGAACTGCTTGATATGGGTCGTACAGCTAAAGAAGAACGTAATAAGAAGATTATTGAGGATATGAATGCTTTTGCTGAAGAGCTTTCTAAGACAGAGTTTAATGATGCCATTGTGTATTCTGGTAACTTCCAAAATCTAGAACAGCTTGAGCGTGATACAAAAGCTACAGACTTCCTTGATTATTTATCACAATATGTTCCAGCTATTATTTGTCAAATGTTTGGAGTTCCTGCTCGCTTGTTTGACTTGAATAAAACTGTGTCTAACATTGGTACTTATAGTATCATTGATAATGCAATGAAAAATACTATTATCCCAATGCGTGAACACTTCCTTGGACAGATTGTTAATCTATTAAAAAACGCTTCAGGACTATCTGAGCATATCAAGTTTGATAGTTATGAGTTCACAAACAACTACAACTATAATAATGACTTGTATATTCTTGATGTTTATGATAGACTAAAAGAAATAGATATAAATATGGCAGAAGCCTACTTAAGTAAAAACTTAATTGTATAAAGGAGAAAACATGGCTGATAAAATCATGAGTATTGAAGAACTTTCAAAACTTAGACAAGATTTTGAGGATGCAACAAAAACTGAGCAACCAGTAGCTATCCAAACACCTACAGTTTCTATTGTTAATGGTGATAGCACTCGTACTGGTGAAGTTACACCAAAAGACTACACTATTACAATGTGGTTGCCTATTGTTGGTAAAGCACCAGAAGGAGCTGAAATTGTACAAGATGGTAAAGCATATGTACAAGAAGTTGAAGCAAAAGAGAAGTTCATTACACCACGTATGGCTCGTAAGGTTCGTAACTATGCTTCTGTGATTTCAATAGCTTTTACAGATTTTAAAGAAGATGGTAGCACTGAGATTTACACACCAGAAGACCTATTTAAAATGTATGAGCTTTTTGATGATAAAGTAATTGATGCTTGTGAAAAACTTGTAAGTGAAGTTCTAGGTATTCCTGAACACTTGACGGCTTATATCACAGATGTATCATTGATTGAGAACTGTGGTAAAATTTTAAGAGAAAATCCATCATTTTTTCAAGTTGGTTAGTTACCTAGTTCGTTATAACTGGGCTTTTGTACAAGGTGCTATCAAACCTATAGATGAGTACAAAGGCATGGCTTATGATGACATGGTAGTAGTACAACTAAATGATATAGATGAAATGGCATTAGCTCTGTGTAAAGAGTATCATATACAGTATGGTTATATCATGGATAATATGTATTATCCTGATATGACTGTTATGTATGCTAAAATGGTTAATGAGAAAGCTTTCTCAAGTTACAATGACTATTTGAATTTAGATGAACAGTCTCAAGGAAAATATGTAACTGATTATGGTAAACCAAAGCCTTATGTATATGAACTATTGACTGCTGATAAGCAGAAAGCACAGATAGAGGAAAGAAGAGACGGACTAAGGAACATGTACCGTCATGGAGGAAAATTAAATGGCTGAGATTATCAGTGATGTGTTAGGTTTTTTAGATAGTAAGCGAAAAGAAATCATTCCAGAATATACTCGTAATGGTAAACCTGTTTATACACTACGTAAATATGCAGAACTTACAGACTTAGATGCAGATGTAATCATGAATGGTGGAGTTGAGAATGTTGCACAAAAAATTCCTACTATTGGTGCAAGTGGTAATATGCTTCGTACACCTCGTACTTCATATGCTGTGAATGTAGATGTTGCATTTGACAATCGTGTGAAAGTATCTACACAAAAGAATGAAGATGGAACAGAGGAAAAGGTTTATACGTTTGTAGTAGACCAACGTGCACTTATGGAGCAAAAGTCTGGGCATATCTATGCTAACTTCATTGTTGGTTATGTTGTAGGTAAAGGTTCTGGTAAAAAGGCTAAACCAGAAGTACGAGGTACAGTTCATATCAAAGAAGAAGAGTTTGTGAATGACTTTGATGCAACTTTTGAAACAAGTGCAATGGAAGAAATTATGGACATTATTAACAAATATAAACTTGAGTATGGTACTGCTAAAGTGATTAACAACATTGAATTTTAACTAAATGGTATGAGAGTTGAAAAGCTCTCTTTTTTTGTTATACTAATAATAGAACATTCAAGAAAGGAGCACCTACATGGCTACAATTAAAGTTCCTAAAATGCACTTGACAGTTAGTGTTGCTGGAAGTGAAAAAGAGTTTACTTCTCCACTTGCAGAAACTATCCTTGCTCAGTTGCGTAAAATTGTTGTCGGACATGACCAAGTACAGTATTTTGACACTGATGAACACAAATTCAAGTCATTCACTTATTGCTGTGGTGATAAATATTCATTCAACTATACTGTAGATGAAGTCACACTCAAAGATACTGAGCTTGACTGCTATGGTTTCCCTATTACATACGCTGGAGATAAATAATGGAAGTTAAAGAGGTTGGAAAAACTTACAATGAATACCTCCGTGAAGTTCGTGCTAGACAGTTTGGTTATGAGAAAGAAGTAATCTCAAAAATCACTGATGGTACTACAGTAAAGGTGGTGGATGATGAGTAAGTTTCGTGTATCTCGCTTTCTTCAACGTGATTTAGTAGTTCGTGTAAACTTCTTAAATGATAAAGGTATTATTCAAAACCAACGTAAATTTTTTGAGTTTTACCCAAACAATAATCAAGAGAGTGATGGTTGGTATGAAACTACTGACCAAGTTCTTCTTGACAGTATTAAGGAAGCTACGGAACAACTGCCTTACTCACCAGAAACTGAAGCAGGTTTAAAACGTGACAATGTTAAGTATGAATATGCTTATTGTCCAACTTGTGGTGGTAAGAAAGTGAGAAAACTAAAATATAATATGTTTGAGGTTGTGGACTAATGCCTATTAAGACACAGATAGCAGAGAAGATTATGAATGAAATCAATGAATACATTGAAAAGAAAGATAATCTTGATATGATTATGAACCTTTCTAGTGGTACTAAAGAGGTTGAACATTTATCTGTGAATAAGGTAGACAACACTGATGGTTATATGACATTGCTCTCAGAGGGTTCTGTGTTATATCAAGATGATACTATTAGATTGTATATCTGTAAGGGTACACTTAAAAAATGGTATGACAGTATTGATGGAACTTTTGAGGGATATGTTTCTACAGGTCATAGAGATTTGAACTCTTATCCAGTACGTGAGGGTTATTTTAGAAAATCTGATTTAAAACTCATTGAAGATGAGAATGGTCGTTATGATTTGCTTGTGAAACCTCATGTAAACCTAGAATTAAGCAATGTTAAGGACTTGATTATTCAAGATGAGCCATTTGCTATTTCATCTGAGTTCTTGTGGTATTCAAAAGATATTGAAGATGATGATATTGATGAATATGCAAAATTGGTTGCTTATAACATTGAACATGATGGTAGTGTTGAAGTTCCTATCACAGATACTATTGAAATAACTGGGTTCTCATTTGTGGGTAATCCAGGAAATGCAAAAAGTGGTGGTTATGAACCATCAATCTTAGTAAAGAATGAGGAAGAACACTTGAATAAAAAAGAAATTCTTGAAAAAGTGCTTGCTCATCTATCTACAGAAGTAGGTGAAGAAGCTGTTGAGGAAACAGTAGAACCAGCTACAGAGGAAGTAGTAGAAGCTATTGAGGAAGAATCCAAAGAAGCAGAAACTACTGAGGAAAAGGTAGAAGAACAAGCAGAAGAAGTTGCAGAGGAAGATGCTTTGACAAAAGCAATCGCTACAATTACTGAGCTTAAAGAAGAAGTTGCTAGCTTGAAAGCTGAAAAAGAAGAGCTAGAAGCTAAATTGGAAGCTAAAAAAGCAGAAGATGCTAAAGTAGATGAAAAATTGGCACAACTTAGTGCACTACTTGAAAAAGCAAATCCATCTGTGGAAAAAGCTGAAACTAAACCAGAAGAAAAACCTATGAACCGTTTTGGTCGTATGCGTTTTGGAGGACAATAAATTGAGTAAAGTTAATTTTGATATTTTACTTGGTGAAGCTATTGATAACCTTTATGAGCAAACAAAATCTCATTTAGAAAAATTCACCAATGAGAATGGTAAAATCCCATTTGGTATTTCTCGTGATTGGTCTAAAGCACAACCATCACTACGTGAAGTAGGAATGGATGATGAGCTAGTTAATGATATTCTTAAACGTTTTGAACAATCTAGCCTTGGTGCATTACGACAAGCAAAAAATGGTGACTGGATTATTGAAGGTATTACTTGGGGAACTAAAGCTCCTGACTTTGCCAACGATACATCAGATGCTTGCTGTTTCACTGAGAAATTCACTATGCAAGCTACAGGTAATGCTACTCCTGTTAAATACCTATGTTTCAAAGACTGTGAAACTCGTCTTGACCGTTTGATGAAAGATAAAGTTCACTTTAAACAAGGTGACTTGCTTAATACATTCCAACGTTTAGGAATGTCTTATGAAGAAGCAGAACAATTCATGGCTTGGTACACATTTGCATTTATTGTGCAACGTCATATCGTTCAAGGTATGTTGAACTTCCAAGGTCAAGGACTTCGCCCATTTGCTGGTGTTGCTGAAATGATGGCTCACCCAGGTGTAACTCCTATTGATGCTTCTGGTTCAGTTATTGGTGCTTTCCGTCAAGTTGCTTGCTACCTTGATGTATTAGACAACCAATCAGCACGTTATAAAATCTATGTTCATCCATTGACTTTACGTGGAATTAAAGCTGAAATTGTTCCTGGTAAAGATGGTAAACTCCCTGAGGGATGGGCTTATGATGGTGGAAAACTTACATTCAAAGGTATTCCTTTCGGTGTATCATACCACTTGCCATTTGACCTTGAACAAACAATGACTGGTGAAGCTTATGTAATTGACTTGTCTCGTGTGGAAGCATTGACACAGTATGACTTGTTCGTACCTCAATCTTCTATTTATACACAACGTACAGATGATACAACAAAACCAGGATGTGAAGTGATTTGTGATAAATATGAAAACTTTGGATTGGTTCATACAAACTCACCAATTTCACATATTCTTGTGGCTAACATTCCACTTGAACAAAGCTGTCCTGCTGTTGTATTTGAGCGTATTCAAGGACTTCTTACAGGGCTTAATCCATTCCCTATGGCAACAATTCCTGCTAAATAAGGAGATAAGTTATGCAACCAGAATTGGAGCTTATTAGAATAACTGAGAAACTTCAAGCAAATTGTGGTTGTTTTGACTGTGATGATGGAGCAACAATGCAAAAGTACATGGAGAGTTTTCTCCGTGTACTTGCTAGGTTATTCTGTTGGACTGATGGTGAATGTTCTACTATACTAAGAACAAAGAGACATGAAGTTATTCCTTTAACCAAGTTTGAAATTTGTGGATGTGATGCTATGGTTGAGGTTCAGCCTTACTACTTTAAAGGTTTTGACCCTACAACACTAAAGGTATATGTTCATAAGCGAAAAGGCTTAGAGCGTGAGGAATATGAATTTAGATACGGACAAATGGAACTGGTCATTTGTAGATGGTACACTTCTTGTGAATATTACAGATGAATTAAGTCCTTGTTGTAGATGTTGTGACCCATGTTCTTGTGAAGCTGAGTATAAACTTGTGCTTGACTATGAAGCTGGTTATACAGCTAATACACTTCCAGATTGTATCTATGAAGCTATGTGTCACTTCTTAAGTATATTTATAGCCTACCAAAATGATTGTGGTACACTTGATGAATGTGCTAATATGGATAGGCTTGCTGTAGGTTCTGTGTTGAAGCAAAAATCTGTTGACTATATTGTTCGTGAATGGACTATTGACAATGGAAGTATAGATAGAGTGTATCTAAGATTGATTAACACATGGGCTTTACAGACACTTAGTTCACTATCACTGTGTAAGAGAGTTTACACAGATAATATGTATTTAACCATTAGGAGAAGAAAAGAATGTTAGTAAAATACAATGGAGAAGTATCTAGGGAAAGTCGTTCCTATGGATGCTCAAAATGTGGTACTGGTCGTTCTATAAATGGTTTAGAAACTTATAAAACTGTGTATCGTACTTACTACAGTGGTCGTTTATATATCTTTGAAAAGGGTAAAACTTATCCAGTAGATGATATTCTTGGTAAATACCTAACGAACTTAAAATACACAGATAATAATGGTGTTATTAAACGACAATTTGAGGAAGTTGCAGACAATACTGAGTCAACTTTTGTGAGAAATGTTGAAGATACTGAGTTTGCCATTCCAAAAGAAGAACCAACTTCAAAACCAGTTGTTGAAGAAACACCTAAGCCAACTGAAACTCCAGTTGAAAATAAACCACAACCTACTGAAGAAACACATAATACAGGTATACCATTACCTACAAATGAAGAACATCTATAAAAAGAGGTTAGCCTATGTCACTACCTAAAAACAATAAAGAAATTTTAGTTTTAAGGCAAGGAACAGCTACACCTACATATGATGAAAATAGTCGTCAAGTTATGAAATGCCTATGGGAAGAAGTTGAACACCTAAAATGTGTAGACCACATGCCTACATCAAGAGGTGCTGAAAGTGATGCAACTACAACTCATACACTAGAAACTTCAGTGCAGATGGAAACATTCTACTTCTCATTGCATAATCAACGACACACTTGTGACTTTGATATTAAGCATGGGTATTACATTCTACAGCGTATATCTACAAGATGTGGTTTATATGACTGTCCAGAGGATGCTGGTTATCTATTTTGGAAAGTTGTTGCTTGTAGGACTTATGAAATTCTTCCTGGTTGTTGGGATATTAAGATGACTGGTGAAAGGTTGGCTGGACGTGAAAGTGAGCAGTTAATCTTAGAGTGTGCACCTTACATAAAACAATTACAAGGGGTGATTACTCGTGACCACGATTGATATTCACAACTGGAAAGGTATTGAGTTTGCTAAAGAGTTTGTAGACTTCACTGTGACTGGTATGTTAGAGGCTAAAGCAATAGCTTCACAAGATACTGGTCGTATGGTAAGGTCTGTGAAATTAAAGAAGAATGGTGATGGTTTTTCTGTGTATATGGATAGGAGTGACTATCCACCTACTAGAAGAGGTAAAGAGCGTTATTATGCTAGTGTTTACTACTTCAAGGGGTATAAGACATTACCAGCTTTTCCTTTCATTGAGAATGCTTACGAGACTATTGGTGATAGCAAAGAGCTTGTTAATTCTACAAGTGGTTTCTATGGTATTTATAGAGCTATTAGACCATCATTTAGGAGGGGTTCTGGTACAGCTAGATATAACTCTAATGACACTGCTAGTGCAAGAGAGTATTTATCAGCACAAGGTAGAAAAAATACAGTTAAGATACCAAGGAGGTTAGCTAAATGATTAGTGCTATTTATATAAACATTAAGAAATGGCTACAGATGTACGGTTCTGATGTATTAGACTACTTTATTCAGCCAGACAATCCAGATGAGTTAGACCCAAGAAAAAGGTATAACAATTTTGATGTTCAGTTCAATCAACATGTAGGCACTACTGAGCACTTTCAATTAAACCAAGGTGTGGAGTTTCCATTTCTTGCCATTGATATTGAATGTGATTCTACTGCCAAGTGTTTCTCAAGAGTTTATATAAATTTCTCTGTGTATTATTCACCAGTGACTCCACCAACAGGTCGTGTGTGTATAGAAAATACACCAGAGGGTAAATTAGAGTATAGAGAAGAAGTGCATTGCCACTTACAGAATATGTTGGTACACCAAGTTAAAACAAATAAGGGTATTCAGAGAAAGACATTTGCTCAAGATGTAGCTTCTTTGAAAGATTGGTACTTACCTATTAGAGTACAAGTGCTTGATATAGGTTGTCCTGAGGATTTTTCAAATGAGCTAGTTGATGAGGTAGAAATGTTCTCGTTCCCTGCAACCCTATCAATATTCACTTGTTTATAAGGAGAAAAGAATGGCACAAGAAAGACCATTAGACTTAAATGAGTTCTTCCAATCTCGTAATGAGATTGCTAATGCTCATGGTGGTAAATTGGAGCTTCAAGCTATGGGTCGTGTTCGTGAACACATGGTAGAGGAAGCTAGCAAAAATGTTGTTAATTTTAATAAAGCAGAAGGTAAAAAGGAGAAATAAATGTCTGGTTGTACAGTAGATATGTCTCATCCTATGTATGGTTATAATGCTCAAGATAAAGATTCTAAAATCATTGTAGCCATCACAGAAGAAGTTCATCCTTGTGTTAGTTGGAAGTCTGACAAACAAATTCAAGTACCAACAGGTACTCTTGTGAATTATGTACGTAAAGATGTTCCAGTTGACCAGTTGAACTGTAACAATGTTAAGTGTATGAACTCAGGTACACTATTTGTAAATCCAGCCGATAAACAAGCATCTGTGAAATATCAAATTCGCTCTCGTGCTGAAGATTTTGCTCTTGGATTTAACATGGTATACTTGAAGTTACCACAAGCTGGTACTTATGAGTTGAAAGCTATTGTGTCTGACTTTACAGATACAGCACAAACTAATTCATATGTTTATACACAAGAGTTTAAAACAAACGCTCCAGGATTTGTATTGCGTACAGTTGACTTAGCTGATACAAAAGTAATGACACAAACTGGTACAGGTTGGAAACCATCTAAGAAAGGTATTGTGGTTACTTATCAAGTAACTTACAAAGGAGAAGATGCCCTTACAGGACATATTGGATTCTCATCACCTTCTATTGTAAATGACCGTTCAGAATTGCGTAAATTCTCAAATGTGTTGCTTTCATGTTTGACTTCATTTACACATAATGTGTCAGTTCCTGCTACAGATGCACGTTGCTTTGGTCGTCAATACAACAAAGACCAAGTAGAAATCACTAAAGAAATTACAGCTACGACTACTTCATGTAATGACTATTGGTTGAATCCACTTCAATCTATGTCTAAGAAAATGACTAGTGGTATTCCTGTAACTGATGGATTTACAGTTGAAGAAATCACAGTGGATGGTAAAACATATGGTTCATTTGTAATTCCAGACTTGTACTATGAAGATTGTAACACTATTACAATTTCTTCAAACAGCTGTGCATGTACTTATCTTTCAAATTTACCTATTTCATCAGGTGTTGAATTGGAAGATGATGAGTTTGTAGCATTGACAGCTGAAACACATGGACTAGACCGTGGTACAATTCTTGTAAACCCAATGTATATTGGTGAAGAGTTGCTTGTGACTTATAATGCAGAGCGTGATGTAGAGTTGATTGTTGCTAATGACAAACGACTTCGTAATACACACTTCCGTGTAACACAAATGGTTGAAAACACTCGTGGAATTAAAGAATACTATGTATTCAACAATGTCCTTATCACAGAAAACTCTCGTGAGTTTGGAGTTGAAGGAGAAGTAACACTTTCTCTTACATTCACTGTGTCTCGTGATAAGAATGGTAACTTCTATGAAATCCGTCGTGATGTAGAGGGTGAATAAAACTAGGAGATAAAGTATGGCAGTTAGAACTATTAAGGTTGATATTACAGGGTTAAAGGATATTGAAAAAGCCCAAAAGTCTGTTTCAGCTTTAAGAGATTCTGTGTTAGACTTTGAAAAGCAATTACAGAAGCTGGGCGGAAAGGGAAACTCTCCGCTCTCTTTTAATGTAAAGCTAGAGATGAACACAGATAAAGCCTTAAAAGACTATCTTTCCTTAAAGAAACAAATTGAAAGTCTTCCAATTACTAATACTACTAAAGGTTCTGTGACTTCAGACAATGTTGGTTCTAGAAACACAACAAACTCTAATGCTATTCCTAATAACAATGGGTATGTTAGAGTTAGAGACCAAGATTATAAGTCATGGTTAAATCTTAATAGTGCTATAAATAATGTCACAAGCTCCACTATTGGTCTTGCTTCTCAAATGGTTAAGCTAGGTGCAATAGCTCCAGCTAGGGGACTATTGTCTGCGTTTACAAGTATAAACCGTTCTGTGCTAGATACCCAAAAGAACTTAATGGGGCTAGTAGGTAATGGTATTACAGGTGCATTAAGAGGTGGATTTAGCACTATTACAAGTTCTGCAAAAACTGGTTTTGATGGTCTAGTTAAAGAAGCAGAAACACTTGGTGATGCAATGCAAGTATACCGTATCAATATGCAAGCATTGGGTGTTGATGATAAAGAAGTAAACAAGTCTATTAAACGATTAGGGGACTATGGTAAGGCTACTGTGTTTGATGCAAGTGATTTGCTTGAACAAGCTGGTATCTATAGTTCCTATGGTCGTACAGACTCAGAGCAAATTGTTAAGGGTTATGCAGGACTTTTAGCACAAACTAAGAACCCTAAAGAGGGTATGAAGACTGTAACAGAGCAAACATCACAAATGCTTGCATCTGGTGTACTTAACCAACAAGACTACAAATTTATTCGTCAACGTTTATCAGCTCTAGGTGCTTCAAGACTTAATGCAGAATTGCAAAAGCTTGCTGAATCAAAAGGTGCTGATTCTATTATTTCTGCCACTAAGAAGAGGCTTATTACAGCTGATGAGTTCCTTGATGTTGTAAACAAGCTAGGTAATAGTGATGATTTCCAAAAACTTGTAAACTCCATTGTTACACCTAAACAGGCCATGGAGAACTTAAAAGAAACACTTTCTAACCTTCTTGTGTATGATAAGATTGATGATGAGGGTAATTCTACTCCAGGTGCTTTGAACCGTGTGTATGTAGCAACCCGTGACTTTATTAAGGGCATTACAGATATTGTAGGTTCTAATAGATTTGAGGGCTATGTTAAAAACCTTGGAGATGCTATTGGTAATACTATTCAAAACATTAACACGTTTGGTTCTGCTTGGAGACTAGCTTTTGATAAGCAGTTTATTGAAAGTATTAGTAAATTTGCTAAAGGATTCAATGAGGGTGTGAGTGGTCTAGATGTAGGTTCTACATTATTTAAGACTACTAAAACATTGTTTGAAGTGCTTAACAATAGTGGTAAGTCGATTGGTGAGTTTACTAAGAATATCACAACTAGTGCTTTTGAATTGGTAGATGCTTTAGCTAGAGTTGCACAAGCTGGAATAAATGGTGGATTCCTAAATGTAATTTCTGGTATTGTAGATATTTATAAGAACATTGCTAATTTAGCTGTTGATAGTGATTTTGTAAGTAGTTACGCTTCTGTGCTTTCACAATTAACTGGTGCTATTAACAATACTATTAAGTCTATAAATGTTGAAACTGCACAGTCAGTTGTTCAAAGTTTAAAAACTTTTGTTTCAGCTACAATTTCACTTGCTGAGGGAATTACAACCAAGACAACACTTATTGATTCAGTCGCTAGTGTGCTTCAAAGTGCATTAGGTGCTCTTACAGAAGTTATAAATAGTATTGGTGAAATGGGTGCAGGAAGAGCTAATATGGCTCTAGAAAACCTTAAAAATGCTTTAATTGGTATTATAGATGGTATCAAGCCATTACTCATTGAACTTGCTCAAGGAGCTGTTATTGCACTCTCATCAAACAGTGGTAAGAACTTCTTTAATGCTGTACAAGGATTTGTACAAGCAGTTGTAGGAGCTATTAAGAATACTCTTGTGTCTATTGGTGGTTCTGTTGAAGGTGGTTTAAGAAAACTTCTTGACTTCCTAACACTTGCTGTGAAAGTTGCTTCTGGAATTGCTACACTTCTAGGTGGAATAGGTAAATACCTATTGATAGGGTTTATTGGAACTAAATTCATTGCATGGGCTTCTAATATCATCATGTCATTAGTCACTGTGGCAAATGCTATGAATAATGTCAGTGGAGGAAGAATAAATCCTTTTGGACTAGGTGGTTTAGGTCAAGGTGTCAATAGTTTTGGTGGAGCAAATGTAGCAGGTGGCGTTGCCAATGCTTCTAAAAATATGACCCTTGGAAGAGCCTTTAGTAAATCTGTTGGAGCAGGTAAATTTACATATGGTCAATTATTGAGTGGTGTCGAAAATCCTACCACATTGAATAAAATGAGTGCTTCCGTTAAATCACTTGGCACTGGTGTGAAACAGTTTGGTGGATATGTAAATAAACTATCACCAGCAGTTAAAAGTCTTAGCATGTTTGGTGCAGGAATTGCACTTGATGCAGGTAATACAGCTATTCAAAATTCTAATGCTTCACAAACAGTAAAAGATGGTGTTGGATTTGCTAACACTACTGCTCAAGGTGCTCTACTAGGTGCTAGTATTGGTAGCTTTGTTCCTGGTGTTGGTACAGGTATTGGTGCTCTTGTAGGTGCTGTAGCTGGTTTTGGTATGGGTATATATAATGCTAAATCAAATGAGGAAGCAAGGAAGAAAGTTGAAACAGAAGCTAGAAAACAAGCTGAAGCTGATAGAGCACAAGCTCTTGATGAAAAGTTAAAATACCTTAAACAAGTTGCAGATGAAAATGCAAGTATGAGAAATGAATACTATGCAAATTTAGATAGTAAGGATAATATTACTACATCTGTGGCTAAAGCTAACTCACTGATAGAAGCAATTAAAAATAATTCTAATAGTAGTATTCAAGAAGCTGTTAATTCATTAGGTATTGAAACTGCAAAAGTACCTAAGAATGTTGAAAGTCTATTTGTGAAGATTGGAGACCAAGTTAAGAGTTGGAAAGAACTTAAAGAAGAGACTGGTATCCAAGATGACCAAAGACTACTACAAGCATTACAGCTAGCTAAAGCTTCTGTTGGTGAAAATATTATAGAGTTTGTTACAGAATCTGCTAATGAGGTTGTTGCAAGTATTAGTACACTTACCCCATCTGAACAGCATAGACAAGATTCAAATACTGATACATTTAAAGGTAAACTTCAAGAGCTAGGATTTAAAATCCAAGAAGGTAAAAATATAGTATTCAATCAAATTGCAGGTTTAACAAAAGAGTTAAATGATGCACTTGCAAGTAATAACTATGTCAGTGCAGATGATAAAGCTACTGCCCTTAAAAACATTCTTGATAAAGTTGGTATTGATACAAGTGCTTTAGTTGGTAAATCTGTGGATGAACAGCTTGCAATTATTAAACAACTTGCTGAACAAGGTGGTCTCTTAGGTGGAACTGTAGAACAGCAAAGAAATAATCTTGCAGATTCTCTTAGACAATCATTAGGAGAAACAGCTGTATACTTTGATAATATCCTTACAAATGGTTATTTAGCAGATTTACAAAAATTCAATGAGGCTCTTATTGAAGCAGGTAACTTAAAAGACCAAGGTGCAAATGTAGACCCTAATAAGGTTGAAGCATTTAAACAAAATGTTATAAATCTTATTCAAACTGCTCATTTGAAACTTGAAGAAGGTAATGCTCTACTTGGTAAAGCTGGAATTACTGATGTTAGTGTGGTTGAAGTCAGCAAAGGTGTATATGAATTTAAGAACTCAATTAAAACAACACTATATGATGGAAGCGTTAAATTAGGTGAGGGTACAGTATCAATTAAAGGTGCAGGTATACCAGATACTCCTACTTTTGGTATTGGACAAAAAGCCAATGAATTAGCATTTGCTGTAAGGCAATCTATTGAAGCAACCATTGCCAAATTGGATGAAGCAGTTAAACAAGTTACACAAGATAATGATACTCAAAAACAAGCAGTATATAGTAATTTACGTAGACAAGCTGAACAAAGCATCGAATATAGCACTGGTGGTCTTATTCCTGAATATCACTCAGACGGTTTACCAGTTGGTATAAATTGGAAACCTAGAGGTACTGATACTGTGCCTGCTATGCTAACTCCTGGTGAGTATGTATTACGTAAGAAAGCAGTTGATAGTCTAGGATTAGGATTCCTAAATAATCTTAATAAGTTTGGTTCTAATGTGTTGCAAACCATGAATAAATCAACTATAATAAATAATATATACAATACCAATAATGCCAAAATTAGCCAAAATATTGATAATAAATCTCAATATCTAAATGGTATGTATGGTGTTGATAAATTGATGAGGTATGTTTAATGTTTAAGTGTGATGAGAATATTGCAAAACCTAAACGTTACATCCAATTTAATGACCTTGTTTTTCTAGGGACTAAATCCATAGATGAACAATCAGAAAGTATAAGTTTGCGTGAGAGTAAAACATCACGCACTTTTACTAATGGTTCTTATGTTGGTAATGTTGGGGAAAAATCCCTTATAGATAGTAATACTATATCTCTAAAGATAGCCCTAAGAACTAATAATTGGTCTGAGGAACAAGTACAAGGTCATTATGATTTTATACTTGAGCAACTAATTACACCAGGTAAGTTATGGGCTATCAATACAGGGTTGCAATTAGTGTGGTGTAATGCTTATGTCACAAGTATTCAGCCTAATAAAGAATGGGTTATCACAGATGATGATTACCTTGTGTTTAAGGTTGAATTTGATAATCCAGATGGTGTATGGTATAAGGCTGATGAAGCTAAGACCTATCTAGAATACTTTGAGAACTGTGACTTTCTTGATATGAAAGCTAGCTGTGTAGGTAAGTCAAGACATTGCTGTAATGGTTTACCTAACTGTAACAATATCTGTGAGTGCTGTGAGGACGATTGTAAAGACCTTGATGACATGATTGACCTTTGCTCTGCACAGTCTAACTCACAATTTATGAATGACTTCTTTGATGAGTGTAATTCAAATTGGAGAGTTGTTTATAATTGCTCTAAGGAAAAATCATGTAAAAGCCTTAAGGATTTTTATAAGAATACTATTTGTGATAACTGTGTAAATGAAGTTATGAATGGTCAATTCCTTTCAGACACTGTTTTGGATAGTCACAAATGGAGTTTTGCACTGGATGGAAAATTCAAAGACCCTGTTGTAAGAATCAATGATGTTGATTTTAAAATAAATGGTGAGTATGAAGGTGTATTGACTGCTAACTATAAAGGTGAAATTAGATTTGCTAAATCTTGGGAATGTTTAGAGTTTAGCTATAAAGAAATCTCACTTTCTGTGTTAACAGTCTGTGCTGAACTACCAACCATTAAGAAAGGACTTAATACTGTATCTGTAAGTGGTATCTTAAGTGACAATGCTTGTATATACATAGATTATGAGGGAGTAACATTATGATTGGTTATATTGAGAATACTGAGAGTTCTGGACTTGGCTCTGGTATTATAGCTAAAGAGGACTTTTTAGGTGATTTCTCTGTGGAATTTTCTTTAATGGAAGTTCCTTCAATCAAATTGACACTCCCCATACGCTATGGGAAAATGATGAATGGTAATACTCATATTGTTATTAAGACAGATGATTGGGTCTATCGTGGATATGTTGGTAATAAGACTAACAACTTTAAAGATATGACTGTGAGTGTTGATACTTCTCATGTTATTGGTAGATTAGGTAAAAGAACTCTTCCAACCAATGTCACTGTTAAAGCACGTTCTGTGGTATCTACTGTTGAACAAGCTATGGGATATTGGAAAGGTGAAGAGCACAAAGATGATTTGCTAAATGAGTTTAGGGTGAAATATCTAGATGATTATGCTGAAAAGAATCTGATTGAGTATGAATTTTCTAATGAAACATTCCTTGAATTTTTAACCAAAGTCTGTGAAAAGACTACAGCTCTGTATTGGAGAGTGAATAGACAAGACCCTTACCTAATTGAGTTTGGTATCTTTGGCAATAAAAAGGATATTTTAATCAATGAGTATAATTATTTAATCTCTTTAGATGATATTGAGGAAAACTATGAGGATGTTGTGAATATAGCTGTAGCTATGTCTGATAAATCAGATAGTGGTGCTAGTTCATTAACACTTCGAGATATTTTCCACAATCCTAAATTTATGCTCAAAGGTTTCCCTGTCATTAAGACTGGTAATAAAGTAAACTCACAACGTTATTATGATTATCCTCAGTTGCCTGTGTTTGCTCCTGAAATTATTGGTGATGAATTTGCAGTAATGGATGAGGAAGGTATTGCTTTAGAAGCTGGTGAGCTCTATTGGGGTACTGTGACAGATAATGATACACAGTCTATTGCAGATGATAATAGAGAGATTACAGATGGTGATAGACTGAGAGCCACTGAACAGCTCTATAGAACAGCTATAAGGCGTCTAATTAACTCTAGGCGTAAGATTGTCTATGGTATCACAACAGAGCCCTTAAAACCCCGTATATTGAGCGTAGGAGACCGTGTACTATTTACACTTAATGAGGGTGTTTGGGAATTAACAGCTTGTAGTAAATACTATGAGAAAATACTAAAGACAAGTGATTGGTTTTATGTAACTAGTATCGCAGATGATTATTCTGTAGGTAATGCTCATACACAGAAGTTGAAATTATCTAAGTTTCTTTATAGTGATAGAGATATTACTGTGAATATGTAGGAGGTTTCATGTCAAACAATTATATAAAACTTGTAAACTCTGTGGCTAGAACAAAAGCTAGGGTTATACAACAATCAAAACAACGACGTGGTGGTGTAACTGACCTTTATGCTCTTGACTATGTTTCTACTTTTCATACAGCTAAAGCTTGTGCACCATATGGTAATGAGGAAGCAGATGAAGGTGACTCAAAGGATGTTCAAGTCCGTATCAAACAGCTTGTTAAGGCTATCAAAAAGGAATTACCTGATGCTACTGCAAATGGTATCTCTGCTATTGTAGGTTGTTTTGGTATAGAAAGCGATGTAACATCAAAACGATATGAAACAGATTACCTAACTGAGTATCAGTTTTCTAAAGTTGCAGAAGAGCCAACAGCTGAAAATCTAGTAGGTTCTTGGGGAGCATTTCAAGCAATGTACCCTAATATGGAACTAAAGGAAGAGGGTTATCTTGTTGATGGTAAACACTGGATTGGTATTGGACTAGGACAATGGACAGGTCCTCGGTGTAAAGCCCTTTATGACTTTGTTAAAAGTGATAAACGTAGAAGTATCTGGAGTTTTGGTACACAGTTTAAGTTTATGCTTTCTGAAGAAGGTCTTGGTAATGTTGTAAGGGAAGTTGCAACTAGTGATAATAGTGTAGAAGACCTCACAACTCGTTTCTTGAGTGATTGGGAAGGTGTTCCTGGTAATAAACTTCAAGAACGTATTGACTTTGCCAATAAACATAAAGATTTCATTCAATCTGTGCTAGATAGTAAAGATGGTTCATCTGATAGTAGTAAGCCTAACCCTGAAGATGTTGTGCCTATCAATAAAAACTCTAGTTCAGCAACATTCCGTGTGTTAGTACCATCAGACTTAGATAGATTTCAAAGGTGGTTCTTAAAGTTTATTGTAGAGCAAAATAAAAGTGAGTGTGATGGTGGTAAGGTGAATCCAATATCAGATGTTCACTTAACTGTGTCAGCTACAAATGAAACTACTGGTTCTACAGCACAAATTGACCTTACTGAGATATTCAGAAGACAATGGGGATGTAATTGGATTGGTGATGATGCTAGTGGTGAGGGTATTTTTCCTAACAATAAACCATTAGAGGGTTATGACCTTATGTATGCAGCCTGGTATTTGAATGATGTACAACGTAGTGCTTTATATAGTGCTGGTGAAAAGGTATTTACTGTGTATGCACTAGGAGAAGCAAAAATAACACTAAGAAACTTTTTGAAGTTCAGTCATATTAACTAGGAGAATATTATGAGCCTTTATGGTACATATAAAAACACATTGTTTAGAAAAAATCACAGAGAATGTAAGCAGTTGAGATTAGAAAAACACTTAACAAAACACCCAACTGATTATCAATCTGTGATAGCAAATGAGAAGCTAAAAAGCGAAGTGCATTGGCTTGAGTATAAATTAGTACAAATAACTAAGGAGATGGAAGCAGATGGTCAAGAATATTAGAAGAGACCTTGTGATTAGAATGAAAAACAGAATGTTGGCTGAAGACATTGTAGAGCAATTTATAAAACAAATTGTTGTGAACCTTGATAGAGGTGGAGCAAAAGAGTTTATAGATTCAGAAAAACTAACACTAGGTATTGAGGATAAAGAGGTCATTTGTGATAAAGAAAATAACACTATTTCCCTTGATAATGAGACATTTAGCTACGACTTCTCTCATGTCAAAAATTTGTGTTTAAGTTTACTACAAGATAGATTTTAGGTATAATTATTATGACAAATGCTTATAAGATTGCTCAACAATATGTAGGGCAATGTGTAGATATGGATGGGTTTCCGCCAGACCAGCCATACCAATGTGTTGACTTAGTATATGCTGTTGCTCAACAATTTGGGTTTAGTCTAAGTGGTAATGGAAACCAAATCGGAGATACTGGTGATATATCAGAATATGCAGATGTAATTCCCTATACTGATGGTATGTCATTGCAAGTAGGAGATATAATTTCTACTGATGATGAACCTGGTGCTGATGGTGCTGGCCATGTATTTATTTATGGTGGTGGAGATTTATCAAATGCTCTTGTCATAGAGCAGAATGTACAAGGTTCATGTACTATTGAGCACAGGAGAGCTGTTGTAGGATATGGTAATAGACTACTTAGGGTAGTTCGTATAAAGAGTCAAGACACATATAGCCCAAGTGATAGTAATGGCGCTTTGATTGGAAATTCTCAGGAAGGTGCTAATTTTATTGCAAGAGACTTCTTTGAAATTACTTGTGATAAGGTAGAAGGTGTTAAATCTCCTGGTGATTCTACAGTTATTGAGACTTTCTACAAATGTAACAAGGTTACTGGTAAGATAGATGGTGACTGGTTAATATATAATAAATATGATGGCTCAGTTGCCTATATTCCAATCTCTTGTGTCAAAAAGTTGGATGATTATTCCACTACACAGAAAGATAACAGTAAAAACAAGAAATATGATACCCCTAATGGCTATGACTGGTTCACAGATAAGACTGATGATGGAATAGACCAATCTGGTACACAGAAGATTTATTCACTAGCACAGTTTATCTCTCTAGGTCGTATTAAAGAAGCCAATTATGAATGGACATATTCAGCAGGTAAGTCTTTCCCAAGTGATATCAATATTCCAGGTAAAGGTTTTAATGCTTATGGTTTCCTATCTGATGGAGATGGAAATATAATTATGTCGGCCCCTGAATCCTATGGAGATGTTATTGGTAGAACTTATAATACTCCATTTGGTTTTAAAGGAAAAGTGTATACAACAAATAATAAGACATCATTTGATGTTTATGTGAGGTAAGAAATGCCATATAAATTAAGTGAAGAAGACAAACTCTGTGGAGTTACTTATTTTGATGTAGATAAACACTACTCGCCAATTCCTAAAGCAACTTGTGCAGATATTAAAGGTAAGTGTGACAACTCATCTAGTTCTTCTAATGTTATTCCTTTCAGCTGTAAAGGTAAGACAAAAGAAGAAATTCTTAAGGAATTAGATGCTTTGGATGCTAAACCAACTGATAATAAAGAAGATAAAGCACAACCAGTTCCTAAACCTACTACTGAGGAAGCTAAACCTACTGTTAATGAAGAGCAGTTGAAAAAAGATTTAGGTGATTTTATTAGTGATTTTTCTCGTACCCCTTTAGGTTTTCTTGATAGAGATGCTGATACATTTACAGTTCCTAGTGAAATGGAAAAAGTCTATTATATTAGTCAGCTAAAACAAGCTCTCTCACAAAATGAGAAATTTAAGTCATTTACTTATGATATTTCTATTGAGGACTTTACAGAAAAACCAAGTACATCAAATAATATTGGTGAATCATTGGAAGTATCTGTATATAAAGATGGAACTAAATTAACTAGTATTTCACAGAAAGTTATCTTTAATGAAAATCTTGACCATTTATAGGAGTATTTTAGTATGAATAATAATTTAGTTGTTAAACTACTAGAAGACCAGTCTGTGGTAACAGCAATTACTCTTTTAATTACAACAGCTTGTAGTGTAGGAGTTGCTAGATTAAACTATAGACGGTCTCAGATTTTAGAGATGACAAAAGGAGCAAAACGTTCAAGTCTTCGTTCTGAGTATTTACAGATTTATAATTCTAATGAGTTTACTACTCAAGAAAAATATGATATGACAAGACCGCTTATCAATGAGTATATCAATGAGCTTGGTGGTAATCACTATATTCATGGATTAGATAGTAAATTAAAAGAAAAATTAGAATCAGATAAAAGTGAGGATAATAAATGAGAAAAGATGATTTATTTGTAGACGTTTCATCACACAATGGTTATGATATTTCAGGTATTTTAGAAAGTATGGGTACAACAAATACCATCATCAAGATTTCTGAAGGTACAAGTTATATCAATCCATGCTTATCATCACAAGCAGAACAATCTACTCCTGTAGGATTCTATCATTTTGCTTGGTTTGGTGGTGATGTATCACAAGCAGAAGCAGAAGCTAAATACTTCATTGATAATGTACCACAAAGTGTGAAATACCTTGTGTTGGATTATGAAGACCATGCAAGTAGTGATGCTCAGGCCAATACAGATGCTTGTATTCGATTTATGGATGTCATTAAAGATGCTGGTTATGAGCCAATCTATTATAGCTATAAACCATTTACACTAAATAATGTATATTATGAACAAATCATTGCTAAATATCCTAATAGCTTGTGGATTGCAGGTTATGGATTGAATGATGGTAATGCTGACTTTGAATACTTCCCATCTATGGATGGTATTCGTTGGTGGCAATATTCTTCAAATCCATTTGATAAAAACATTGTGTTACTAGATGATGATGAGGTTTCTGTGGACATGGGATGGAAGCGTAATGACAAAGGTTGGTGGTATGTAAATGCTGATGGCTCTTACCCAACTAACAAATGGCAAAAAATCAATGATGTGTGGTACTACTTTGATAGTGAAGGCTACATGTTAGCAAATAAATGGGTTAAGCATACAGATGGTAAATGGTACTATTTAGGTGAATCTGGTGCTATGGCTACAGACCACTTTATCAAAGGTGTCAATGGTTGGTATTATGTAGATAAAAATGGTGTGATGTCAACAAATGGAAAATTTGAATCCAATGAACATGGTGTAGTAGAGGTTAAATAATGACGATTGTACAACTTGATAAAGATTGTTTGAAAGCATTGATTGAAGGTAATGGAGAAGGGTCTGCTGACCTTTCCCAACTTCATGCAAAAGATACAGAATTAACAAATCGTGTGAATGTATTGGAAGAAGCTAAACCAGTAGTTGAAAATAAACTTACTGCACTTGAAGCTAAGAATACTTCACAAGATGAAAAGATTACAGCTCTTGAAAACCGTACAGATAACTTTGTAAATAATGTTTCTGTTAGCAAAGAGGGTAAGAAAGTCAAATTAACATATACTCGTGTGGATGGTACTTCTAGTGAGGTTGAGTTTGAAGATAGTGATACTGTGACTCTTGCTTATGATGATGAACCATTGAAAACTCGTATTAAGGCTTTAGAGGATAAACCTGATAAAGACACTATCTACAATGATACAGAAGTTAAACAAGGCATTAAAGCCAATGAAGCTTCTATTACAGCTTTAGAAGGTGATGTAACAGCTCTTAGAACACACACAGACGCTCGTCTTGAAGCTCTTGAGAACAAAGCAGATAATGATACCATCTATGATGATACAGCTCTTAAGACTCGTGTGCAAGAACTTGAGAATAAGACAGATAAAGATACAAAATATAATGTCAAATCATCTACTAGTGGTATTACTGTTACTAAATCAGAAGAAGCTAATGAAACAGTGTTTACAGTTAATGCTGATGAAGCTTTGAAAAATCGTACTACAACAGAAGATGTGAAGAAACTCATTGCTGAAAATAATAAACGTAATGCAGTTGTTGCTCGTTCATTCGGTACATACACAGATGACTCTAAGTTTAGTTATGGATATGATGGTAGAAAACCATCATTTGTATATAATGATGTAACACACTTTGGTACATTTAAAGTTGATGGATTTATAAAAGGTGACATATATGCTGATGGTTCATATATTGCTAGTATGCCACAAGGTTCACCAAAACCTTTAGATTTAATGGAAAATTTAATTTATATCAATAATAAACCTGTTAATGTATATTTAAACACTCAAGGTGATGTTAGAGTAAATGGAGTTACAAATGATATGATTGGTCAACGGATTGTTACAACATTTATTGGCTTATTTGCTTAGGAGGTAAGATATGAAACTAAATAATGATTTTTATGATATTGCAAAATTTATTGCAACTACAGCACTTCCTGCTTTTATTACATTTATTGGTGTTGTAGGAGTTCAGCTAGGTTATGAAATGACTACACCTATTGTAATTCTTACAGCATTTAACACATTTTTAGGAACAGTATTAGGTATCTCTAGTATTACATATAAGAAAGAGAATGAATAATGGCAGATAACTGTTTAAATAAAAACTGTGAATGTGAAAAGGTTGAACCTCGCCCAGAGAATTGTAATAAACTGCTTGAACTAAATGACTTAAAGATTAGACCAGCAATGAGGAAAATTTCTACTTCAGAATGGTGTAATCTTCCAGAAGCAGTTCGCCAAGCCTTTTATGGAGTATGGTGTGTCATTAAAAACATTGTTGGATTTCTGTGCTATATCCTTAGAAAACTTGAGTGTTTAGAAGCAAAAGTAGATAAGCTCTGTGAAGTTGCACAATGTCAAAATGAAACACTAAAAGCTATTGTTGGTAAGTCCAAAGAGAAAATGCTTGAGAATATAACATTCACTATGCGCTCAAAAGGCTCATCAGTAGAAATACATGGTGCTACAACCTATACTGATATTCAAACATTTAAAGATGGTTCATTCATAGTTAAGTGGAATATGGTCTGGCAAGGTACTGAACGAGGTAAAGGTACAATTAATGGTAGAATTGTTCAAATAAACACTTTGAATGATGATGGTTCAATCAATTCACATATTTCCAAGATTGTATTCTCTGGTATTGAGTATGATGGTTATGGAGATACATTCCCAGAACAAGCATCATTCTCTATTAAGTTACCTAATGGAACTACACACTTTACTAAGACCTATGATGTAGGTTCTGATTGGTCAGATAGCATTGCTGATATTGATATTGAACGTGACTTTAAGTTCTTACCAAAACAAGCTACTAAGATTGACCTATTCTCAACTGCTGATGAATGGACTGCTGCCAATACTTATGGTAGTGTTGAGGCTTCTTACTTGAATAACAATGAACCTGTCACAAAAACACCAGACCTTTGTGAAGTTAAGTGTGACAAGTGTTAGGAGGCAATATGTCTAGCTGTTGTAAATGTAAAGATAAACTATTTAATGGTAAATGGTGTGATGAAAATGAATCCCAGTACGATATTAAGCGTGCTGGGGATATTGTTAAAGACTCAGAACCTTGTGATGTAGTAAAGAATATTGAAGGTGGTATTGCTTTATTATGGTGTAGGTTAAGAGAGATTATTCTAACAATATGCAATATATTTAAGATACTTTCAAGATTACAATGTAAGATTAAGAACTTGTGTCAAATGCAAAGATGTGTGAAAAACAACATGGATATAGCTATCTCAAAACTTGGAGTAACAGCTACTATCAAATCATGTAACCTTTTAGATTGTAACTTTGATTGTTTAGGAGATAACTAATGACAGATTGTGTAAGCTGTAAGTGTAGTGATATTGTTGTTGGAAAGACAGGTTGTAAGTCACTACTTGCACAAAATGATGATGTAATTAAGCAACATGCCTTGATATTAAGAGATATCCAATTATGTGATATTGTTGATGAGACAGCTAAATTTGCTTATTCTCAATGGTGTTTCAATAAGAATGTATCAAATCAACTGTGTTGGATAGCTGAAAACATGGGAGGTAGTGATACCTCTGACCTTAAAAAGGAAAATGCTAAGCTGAAAGCAGTCTTAACTAAGATTATCAACAATTTACAAGCAAGTGGAGCATGGTCTGGTGGATTAGATGGTGACTTTACTCCTAATCATAATATCGCTACAGGTAATATTAATATCTTTGGTGGAACTCCAGATGGAGGAAGCTTTATCCGTACCAATAATGGAAGCACAGAAAATGACTTAGCAGGAGGTATTTAGTAATGAGCTGTTATTCTTGTGGGGGAAACCCCAATACTTTTTGTAAAGAATGTTTAAATAGTAAAGATACTTGGATAGCTCCTGTTGATACTTTACCAGATGTATTTATGGGTGATTTTGACCACTTATATAGAACTCCAGATGGAAATCTATATGCACTATCACCAGACAGAACAAGATGGCTACGTGTGAATGGTGAAGCTGGTGGTACTACTTATGATGATACTGCTGTGTTAAATCGTCTTAAAGCACTTGAAGGAAAAACAGATAATTTTGTTTCTAATGTAAGTGTTTCTAGGACTGGGAATAGAATCAAGCTAACTTACACACTTGTAGATGGTACTATCAGAGAAGCTGAATTTGAGGACAAAGACACTGTAGCTTTAGCTTATGATGATACAGGTTTAAGAAATAGAATTAAAGCATTGGAAGATAAGCCTAGTGGCAAACAGACTATTTCTAAACAAGGGAATAAGCTTGTACTTTCAAATGGAGGTGGAGAGGTAGAATTACCTACACCTAATAATACTACAGCTTATGATGATACATTCCTTAGAGATAAGGTTACTGCTTTAGAGAATAAAGTTGATGGTGGTGATAACTTAATCTGTAACTCAGCCTTTCCTAAGACAAAGAATGGTTGGGGCTATTGGCTAAGTAATCAAGATAATGCTAACTTGTCATTAAGAACTCATCCATTTTATTATAATAATACAGAGAATATGTTTGTGTTAAGTAATAATACACAGAATGCAGTTCCAATGGCTTCCACTATGTTTAATGTTAAGAGAAATACAACCTATTCACTTAACTTTGTTGGCTTTTCAACTGGTAACTTAAAAGGTATTAATGTATACTTCTTAGGAAGACCAAAAGGTAATACAAATGAGTTTACAAATGTAGTCAATGTTAGTGAAGTGAATACTCCTATTTCACCTACAGGACTGAAGCAATTCCACTTTACCTTTAATACTGGTGATAGTGATGAAGGTTATCTACGTATTGATAACAAAGGTACAAACAATTCAAGTGATTCTCTATTATTTATTAGTGAGTTTGATATTTATGAAGGTACTTCTAATAGAAGTCATCAACCTTCTGTGAAATGCGCTTTAGATTCACTAGGTAATAGGGAAGATAATGATAAGCAAACACTTTCTATCAATGGTAATACACTGTCTATCTCCAACGGAAACTCTGTGACACTACCAAGTAATAGTCAACCTGTTCACAGATTCTATAATGGGGATATTCCAGGAGCAGGAAATCAAAGTGAAACACCTACTGTGAATAAGAATAACTTTAGAAACCCTGATGGTATTAAAGTAGGTGATACAGTTGAGGACTTATATACAGATTCTAATATTGTTAACAGAGGTATTTGGAAAGTTATAGAAGTTAATGGTAATAATGTTAAGGTACAAGGTATTGGTCATTATGATTTCATTTTCCCTAAGCCTGACTTATCAGGCTATGTTCCTGTAGCTGAATACAACAAATTAAAAGGTGCACTTACAAACCTATTGCAAAACTTAAAAGATTCTGGTGCATGGAATCAAACAGGGTCTACTATCTTTGAAGGAAACCTTAAATCTGGTAGAAACATTGCAACTGGTAATATTAACCTCTTTGGAGGTACTACTGATGGTAATGCCTTTATTAGAACAAACAATGGCTCAACTGAGAATGACCTTGCAGGAGGTGTTAGTTAATGGCTAGTTATAAAGATGGTGTTGGACAGTATACTTGGGGCAAGTACAATGCCACTACTGATGCTAAAGATATCTATATTGTAGGTGGTAGTAAAGGAAGTGGTAGTGACTATTTCAACATTCCAGAATCTGACCTAGATGAAGCTAGAAGTAATAACTATGGTACTGGTATTCATTTCTGGAAAAGTGAAAATGGTGATGTAAATATCACTATCAACCTCTTGCTTATCACAGCTGATAGTAACCAACAATTCTTAAATAATGGTTATTACATTGGTAACTCTAGTACAGACTACTCATTCTTTGCTAATATTCAATATCAAACAAAAGATGGTAATTGGGTTAAACTTGGAGATGAGCTTGTAGCAACCTATTATGGAGGAATGCCTCTATTTAAACGTGATGGTTGGGACACACAAGGTTCTGGTTATCTGTGGAAGACATTCACTTATAAAATTCCTTTAGACAATGTCAAACAATTCTCTATGGGTATCCATGGTGAAGGGAATGATATTTACCATTGGAACTATTATAAAATAGAAGATGTCTTAAAACCAGTTAAGAAACGACTTACTATTAAGTATCTAAATAAACAGACTAGAGCTGAAGTAAGAAGTTCTAATACAGTTGAAGTTACAGAGAATACACACTACACTGCAACTGCTCCTAATGTAGCAGGATATTCTATTGAAAACCCTAACATTGATGTATTAGTCACAAAGGATGCTGAGTATACTGTGTGGTATATTCCTAGCATTGTAACCACTGTGAGATATTTAGATAGGCTTACTAACAGACCATTACGTAATGAAGATAGGATTGAAAACCTTACTATTGGTCAGACAATAAATAGAACAGCTCCATCTATTCAAGGGTATGTTGTAGAGAATAGCACCATTAACTATACTGTTAAAGCTAGTGATAATATTATTACATTCTACTATAGACAAATACCAAAGGTAAGAGCATGGGCTATTAGACAAGGTGGAAGATGGAAGTCTTTAGGTACAATCAATAAGCACTTTAAAGTACGTAAAGGTAATATCATGGTTGTACAAGGTACTGAAGACATAAACACAGCAGATGTTGGTAAGGCTAACTATTCATCCAATAGAATTAGAAAATCAAACACATGGAAAGCCCAAGGGAAAGTAGGAGAGTAATGGCAGAAGATAATAAGAATACAGTATTAAATGAGGCATCATTCACAAGCTATGATGATAATGCTAAAGACCACTGTTGGTATGATAGCTGTGACTGTGAGGATATTCCTATTGCTGATTGTGATAGGCTTGTAGATGAAAACAACAAAGGTGTTGGTAGATTTGCATGTATGGCAGAATCACAGAAATGCTACAATCCTAAGTTCTTTAGCTCATTTATGAAGAAGCTTACTTGTCAGCTTAACCACTATATTGAAAACATTTGTGCTTTGTGGGATATGGTTACATGTATGGGTAAATACCTTGCTTCTATTGGAAATATAGGTGAGGTTCAATCAAACTATGCACGTAACTCAGCTGTATCCTCAGCTACATTCCACTTTCCAATCACAAAAGAGTATGATGTTTCACTCTATATGGATTCGACTACAGGTGTAGACCCAGAGAATGATGACCAACGTAGAAAGCTAACAGATAGAAAATATCGTGTGTATATCCGTTGGTGTGCAGATGGTACTACTCTTAAGGCTAATGAAGACAACACAATGCAGTTTGTGGTCTATCACAGTGGAGAAACTTATACTACTGATATGTTAAACAATCGTGGTGTACACTGGCAAATGACAGGAGTTACTGATGGAGCTATGGAAATGAGTGATACACTTGTTGTTCCTGCTGGTCAATATATCAAGGTTCGTGTTGTTCCAGATAATGAGGCTAGTGGAGTATTCCGTGTTCATCAATTCCGTTTGGAATATGTTCCTATCATTGAAGGTGGAGACTTACCTGACTGTCTTAAATTTACAGAAGTTCCTAAATCAGACTGTGATTGTGGAGATAAGAAAAAATAAAAAGAGCTTATTTAGCTCTTTTTTTGTTTCTTAAAAAATATCCCCTAAAGTTAGTGTGTATCATATTTTGTGAAAAATACTTAGGCTTTAAGAATAATGTCCTTGTACTTAAGGGTGAATCTTCTTCAAATACTGTTTCACTTAATAGTTCATGTGTGTTACCATCATCAGTGATAAAGATAAGAAATAGTGAAACACTTTGTACATTGACTACAGAGTATAAATCTCCATGTAGCATAGAGTCTTCTATGTGTATATAACCTGTTCCCCTATATTTAAGAGAATCAAAGTCTTTAGTTAAATACTGAGAATAATTCATTTCTTACTCCGTTTATATCGTTCATACATTGTCTGATACCCTGGTTTAAAGCCTAGCACTTGTTCTGTGAATTTGACATAACCAGTACCTACCATGTAAGGGTAAAGCATATTTTGTTCAGCTCTAATAGCTTTTCTTTTTCGCCTTAAGGGCTTTTGCTTTTTATAATTGGCTTCAGCTTTAATTTTATCACCAAGCTCATTATAAACATGCTCTAGTTCAATATATCTATCTGATGCTAACTCAGCACTCATATTCTGATTCTGGTTGTTCATAATACCAAAGTTCCTCTCCATTACGTTTAAGAATGATTTCTACATCACCCTCTTTAGTTCTTGTGTAGTTTTTATCATCACCAAGCCATTCTCTTATAAATTTATTCTTCTTAACTGCATTATCTACTTCCACAGTATTGTAGCAGTTTCCTAGCTCATCAATCCTTTTCAGAATCCAAACTTTCTTTGTAGTAGTCATACATACTCCTTGCTAATACAATACCACTGATTCTACTTCTCTTTTTAGACACTACTCTAAATCGTGAAACACTTCCTCTTCCTTGATTTACATAATATCTGTAACCTATAAGCATTTGCACAATATCAGATGGCAGAATAAGTCTCTCTTTATTGTCTAAGAACTCTTGCTCTTGATACCACTTCATCATATCATAAGTGAATTTCTCAAAGTCATTGACTCTAAATGGCTTCCCTACAATATAAGAATACATCTCTCTTGCTGAGTCTGGTACAGCCTTAATAAAGTCAATTCTTACTTCTAGTTCATTGATATAGCTAATATCTGTTGCTAACTGATACCCTATAAAATTACTCACACCATAGACCTTTTCAAACTCATTGAATTGTCTTACAATTTCTGAGGTTTTCCATTTGTGAAAATTATCTTTAGGTAACTTATCAATAAAATCACCTAGTGAAGCAAGTAGAAATTCACCTTTTGATAGCCCTGTGATACCCCTACGTGATAGAGGCGTTGTATAACGCACTGTAAGGCTCGTAGAGGGCTTGTCTAGGTATCTTGCTAGTCTTTGTACCTCTGCAAATGTATAGATGCCTTGTGGGTTTGCATATCGCCTTACAATAGTTTTATCACCTACCATTCGATACACAAAGACTGTGATTAGTTTATTACGTACTGGAACTGGGTGATTATTCATTGTTCTAATAAGCAATTGTGACATATCATCGAGGTATTTTAAGTTATTAGGATAGTGTTTTCTAAGTAGAGGTTGATTTTTAACCTCTTTTAATTTGTATTTATGCTCAAAAGCATCTCGTCTATTTAAGATATAGCTTTTAAAATCTTCTAGTGTAATCATAAAATTCCCTCCTAGAAGCACACAATAGAATAATGAAAAAGATTGTAAAATGTGATAACCGAATAAAAGGAGTAAAACCTATTGTGTACTTTTAGGAAGGCATTTACCTTCCCAAGTCAATAAATAAGAAATAATCATGAAGAGGGTTTCCCCTCATAGAAATAGGGATATTCATGATAAAGTGGAATAAAAAATGTCTAAAATATAACAGGAGATTATCCCTATCTCAATGAGAGGAATGACTGAGTGTTAATTAGAAATACTTTCGTTCTTTTATTTTTAGGTTTTGTTCAGTCAAACCTCATGATTAACTAATTATTCAAAATCAAAGTCTTCATCATCAATATCATCATCACTAGATTCATCTTCATCTAGAGCAAAATATTGTGATACATTCCATGATTTCTTATTGTTATAAGGTTCACCCTCAACAATTTCAATACCTACATATTTACCTTGAATATCATCAGTATCAACTTCACCTTTACCTAATAATGATAAAGCTTCAAGTAACTTGTAGAATTTCTTTTGACCAAATCCATTATTTGTAATAAAATCTGTGATTGTTCGTGGAGCACCCTTACCAAAGTCACCTTTAAGTGTTACTTTTAGCATATCTAGTCCACTCTTTGATACAGTCATTTCACTAGCTTGGATAACAGCTTCATATTTACCTGGTTTGTATGTGATTTCATCTTGTTTTTGTGGTGCAATATTGATAATAGACATTATTTATCTCCTTTTAGTTCTTTTTGTGTAGTTCCATCTGTTAAGCCAACAACTTGTTGCCAAGTTGCATTTGTAAGTGTGTCTGGAAGATTTAATCCAGGTTTACGTGTTACTTTAAGTGTGTAAATAGGGTTTCCTGAAACACGTACTCGATAAAAGTCTTTTGTTTTCTTTTCACCTTTTACAACTTTTGATTTTGTGATACGCTCAGTATGCCCTACAATACGTGATGATGCAGTAAGGTATTTACATACACTATCCATAAGATTAGGTACGGTTTGAGCTGGTACATTTTCATCTACCACATCTTCAATATTGATATTTTTCTCTTGACAGATAACATATACATTCTTGCCTTTATAGGACAAGTCCACAAGTTCATCCACAAGTGATTTCAATCGTGTAGAAGCTTCACCATAATGCTGAATTTGCATTTTCTTAACATTATTAGTTTCCATAATGTCTTTGTAGCACAACTCTTGTACATTGGTAAAATGGTCAATAGCAATACTATCAAAGTCTTTAGCATAAGTTAATGCTTCAAGTACATCTTCCCATGACTTACACTCAGCAACTGTGAATCGGTCATCTTGTTCCACAGAAGCTAGTCCACGGTCTGTATCAATAATCAATACATTACCAGGCATTGTGTTAATAAAGCTAGTTTTTCCTGAACCTGCTATACCAAATAATGTAGTCATTGTGTGTAGCTTGATTTTATTTAGTTTTTTTAATTCCATGTTTTCTCACTTTCCAGTTGTTCCATATCCACCTCTGTCTTCATTATCAAGTTTTTCAACTTTTTCTAAATGAATATTAGGTTGATTCTCTACAATTCTAAATTGACATAAACGTTGACCTTTTTCTACTTTACCTTCTTTTGTAGCATAGAACTTAGCTCCCCAATAGTCATTATCTCCACAGAAAGAGTTATCAATAATACCCATACTGTTTGTGAGAAGCAGGCCTGTATTTTGGAAAGTGCTTGAACGAGGTAACAAGTGAGCTTCATAGCCTTTAGGTAGCTCCATAGCTACACCAAAGTCAATAACCACTGCATCACCTGCTTTATACTCCACCTCTGTGTTAGATGGTAAATCAATCCAGTCACCTTTATGTAACTCAGTAATCACTAAATCACAGTTTTCTCGTGTCTTATATTTGATTGTGTTCATTGTTCCTCCTTTTTGAACTTATCAATCATAATGTCTAGTAAATCTAGCATCATTTTACAATTAGATACATAATGAGTTTTACCTGTTGTGTGTGAAGCAACCACTACAAATCTAAATTGTTTATTAGAAAAATCTTCTACCTCACCAGGTGTAAGAAAGTAATATTTATTTGAATAGTGGATATTACCCTTTTGTGACTCTTCAATAGCCTTTTTTAGAAAGACTTTAGCTTTTTCAAGGTCTTGCAACCCATTCTTATATTTATATCTCCACACATACTTAACAGCAGATGCAATCAAAGGGTCAAGTCCTGCTTTTATCCAAAAATCCCAACACTCTAACTTATTCTGTGTGTATCGTTTAGGGTTTACAATATCTTCCTTCATTTGTCATCCCTAGTTATCGCATATACATAAGCTAAGAATAGTAAGCAAAGTAAAAATGTAGCTGTGTTATCATCCATTATCTAGCTCCCTTACCTTAACCTTAAGGTCTACTAGGTCATTCTCAGCTCTTAGAAGCCCTACATAACGTTTAGCTGATAGTGACACAGAAGTTACTCCATCAATACCTGCAACAAGGTCTTTGAAGTTTCTTTCACCTTCTCTATCACGCTGTGCAATTCTGTCTTCTAGGTACTGATTAGACCTTTTGTACATCTCAATATCTTCCTTAGTCATCATAACCTCCTAAAGTAATGAAAAAACAAATATCAGTGTTTTAAATATTGCAACAACCATAAGTGCTATTAAAAGTAGAGAAACACCAATAACAACACCAGTATAGATAATCATTAGAAATAGTTGTAATGCACTTTTCATCTTAAATATCCTTTAGCTTCAACTTTAACTCACGTAAATCATCTTCAGCAAGCACAAGTTCTACATAGCGTACTGGTGATAATTGTACTGATGTTACACCATCAATGTTTTCCAATAGTTCCTTATCTAACTTATTACCACTGCTTGAAGTAAATGCTTTACAAATAATATAACCCACATAAAAGGATAGTAAATTAGATAAAAATATCAATAAACCTTCAATCATGCTTTAATTAAACCTATAATGTCTTACTGTGAAGCCATCACCTTTCATTGTTACTGCAATATTTTCATCAATCAATTTATCTTTTAGACCATTGTAGTATGTATCACCCTTGTAGTCACCATCAATGGTACTCACAACAGCTTCAGTACAATAGTCCTCAAATTGCTTGAATACACTAGAACCACCAATTATCCACATATCTCTATCAGATTCATTATAAACATTGATAACCTCTTCCACAGAATGAACCAATTTCACTATATCATTAGTTTCTTTATCTGTGTTATTGTTTACCTTAATAGTTTTCTTGTGAGATAAGATAATGTTGATTCTATTTTTCAGTGGTGTATAGTTCATAGACTTCCATGTTTTATAGCCCATTACAACTATTCCACCAGTTGTTTGGTTTTTGAAAAACTTAATCTCTTCTTTGTTCCTCCAAGGCATCCTACCTTTAGAACCAATTAAGCCATTCTTATCTTGTGCCCAAATAAATTTAACCATTATAATACTCCTAAAGTAACTGTAACAACATCCTTGATGATTTTGCCACACTTAGTACACTTCCTCACATAAGTTATATCTTGCCTTATTTCAAAGTGTCCATCAAGGTAAGCACTAAACTCATTAGGAATATACTCTCTATAAGGACTTGACTCAAACTTGTCTACTACTTTTGTTGAGTGTGATTTAAGCAAGCAGTTAAGTTTCATTAAACCCCCAATAAACAATAGCAGAATACAGAAAGCTATAACCTCTTTCACCAGTTGAAAAGCTGATTTTAACATCTTCCTTATCTCTAATGAAATTATTTATATCCTTCTCAAGCAATTCTCTATTTGTATAGCTGAATACTTTACATTTCATAGAATCACCTACAATTT